>OGOS01001793.1_pt1 | contig 12782 bp, 10 predicted proteins | sample 1552701 | NCBI WGS metagenome assembly OGOS01 (sample SAMEA2580128, study PRJEB22360) | human gut metagenome | biome: human gut; feature: human-associated habitat; material: faeces | place: Denmark | collected 2008/2010
AGCGCATAGGCCTTCCATGCTTCATAACTTGGCTCAACTTCGATCACCTTCAGGCGGTCACGGGTGGCAGCGTCGAACTCCCGGACGCTTTTGTTGAAGCGGGGCGGGTTGCCGGCGGTGACCACCACCCAGCCCTCGGGGATCTGATGCCCACCAAAGACTTTGTATTGCAGGAACAGCAGCATGGCAGGGGAGAGAGTCTCGGAGACGCAGTTGATCTCGTCCAGAAACAGGATGCCCTGCGTTTTGCCGGTGGTGCGCATACAGTCGTAGACGCTGGCGATGATCTCACTCATGGTGTATTCGCTGACCTGATAGTGCTTGCCGCCGTATTCCTTTTCTACGATCACAGGCAGACCCAGTGCGCTCTGGCGGGTGTGGTGGGTCATGGAATAGCTCACAAGGCCAAGCCCCATCTCATCAGCGACCTGCTGCATAATGGCAGTCTTGCCCAGACCTGGCGCACCCAGCAGGAAGATGGGCCGCTGGTGCACCAGCGGAAGTCGGTAGTGGCCCAGAGCGTCCTTCTGCAGGTAGATCTGCACAGTATTTTTGATCTGTTGCTTTGCACTTGCTATATCCATGATTCGGTGTCCTCCTCGGTTCGGGTTTTCTGCGGTTCAAGCAGGCGGATGTTATCGGTGGTAAGTACAGCCCGGATGGCCCAGCTGGGAACGTGGGGGCTGATGTGGTCGTCACGGTTAAAGATGAAAGCAGTCTTGTAGGCAGGGGATTTTTCCGGGTAGGTGCCCACGCCGTCGGTAAAATAGAGCAGGCCGTTGAGGTTCGTCAGCTTTTTCTCTTCCAGCAGCCTGTCTACATAGGCGAACACCGGCCGGAAGTCGGTACCGCCGAAGCCCCGGAGCTTCAGCCGGGGGATCAGCTCATGCAGCTGGTCCAGACTGGTCAGCCGCTCCACGCTCTGCACCTCGGCATCGCATTGGATGAGGTAGATCTCTACCCGCTCGGTGAAGGAACCGCTCTGCCGCAGAACGTCGCAGGTGCGCTGCAAAAAGCTCTGAACGATATCGCCCTGAACACTGCCGGAGGTGTCGATGGCAATCACAAATTCCCGGATGCGCTTGTCGTCCCGATATTCCAGCGGCTCGACCAGGGGAACGTTGCCGTAGGTGCGCAGACCGTAAGTGTAATAGATGAGGTCAAATTCGTCCTCGGAAAGCTGCAGCACCTCGTTTTGTGCCCCGAACCGGCGAAGAAAGTCGGTATAGTCGCATTCCTCAAAGGTCACAGGCTCTAACCCATCCATCAATGCTCCGGCACGCTTGCCGTGACGGCGGCTGAAGGTCTCCAGATCAGTCTTGGCCTGGCGGGCCAGCTGCTTCCATTGTCTGCGCAGGGCTTCCTTCTGCCGCTGCTGTATCTGCTGCAGCGTTTCGTCCCGGGTGTCGGTTTTGCGCAGTTCGGTCTCGTTGGTGATATCCTCATCCTCCCCGGCGGGCAGCAGCTGTCCGTTGGGGGCCGGACGAGAGCCGGGCCGTGGCGCAGCATACCAGAGTGCATGGCTGTCCCGGGAAAAAAGCTGGGTCAATTCCGCCAGAACATCGGCGGGGTACTGCCGTTCCAGCAGAAAATTATAGATGGCTTCTGCCGTCAGGTGAGGGCAGGCATCCCGCAGGCGGCTGCGCCAGCTGTCCTGTGCAGCATCATCCGGCAGGGCGCAGGAGGGGATCTCCAGTTCCCGGATGACTTCCTCTGCGGCAATGTCGCAGGCAAGGCTCCATAGGCGGTGATCCTTTTCCTGCCGTTGGAAGGGATGCCCCAGAAGAAAGTGCAGGGTGACATGCAGCAGGGCGCGTGTGGGCACAGACTGCTGTGCCCGGAATGTGCGGAGCAGCGTTTCGGGGCAATAGTACAAGCGGCGGCCATCCCCGGCAAACAGGGTGTCCAGCGCAGGGACGGGGATCGGCTTCAGCTGTTCCAAGGCGGAGGATAAAAAACGCAGGTCGGCAGTCAGCCGACTCTGTGCCAGCAGCAGCACCTGTGCGGCCAGTTCGTCCGCCGCAGGAACAGGAGTCTGGATGGGCTCGGGCATAAGAGAAAACTCCTTTCTGCCCCAAGGGCAGGGTGGTCAACAGCGCGGGCGCAGGCGACAGCATGGGAGGCGGTTAGACGGAGCACCGGGTGGAAGTCTGCTGGTTTGCACGCATTCCGTGGCGTGCTGCGGGTACTCCGCCCGGCAGACGTTTCGGAATCAGAATGAAGAAATGGGTGAAAAAGGAGGAAGGTGTTTCTTTTGGTGAGACCTCAGAACAGCAGCCCACAGGCTACGCAGCCCACAGCGACCATAATGGCAGATGCAACCCATGCGTAGGGGAGGGTGTGCTTCTGGTGGTCGCCCAGGTCCTGGCCGGAAAGGCCCAGCAGCAGGAAGGTGGCACCCGTCAGGGGACTGAGCGGGAAGCCCAGCGTCATCTGGCCCATGATGGAAGCCTTTGCCACAGCCAGTGCGTTGCCGCCCATAGCGGAAACAGCGTTGGCGATGACCGGCATAACACCGTAGTAGTAGGAGTCCGGGTCAAACAGCAGGCTCAGCGGAACGCTGAACAGGCCGACGATGGGGGCAATGAAGGTGCCCATGCTGGTGGGGATGATGGAGACCAGAGCGTCGGTCATGGAAGCCAGCATACCGGAATTTTTGACCACACCGGTGAATGCACCTGCGGCAAAGACGATGGAGACCATCAGGAATGCGGCCTGTGCATGACTGTTGATGATCTTGTGCTGCAGATCCACACTGGGGTAGTTGACGATGAGCAGGACGCAGTAGCCGATCATAAAGGTGACAGCCGGGCTGAGGCGGTTGGTAACGAGGATGTACAGGATGACCAGGATCAGTGCCACATTGAAGTACCAGCGCCAGCCGGAGCGGGCCAGTTCGTTGGAGGTGTTGGTGGTCTTTGCTTCGGTCAGACCAGTGACCTCCTGCGCGGGGATGCCTGCAGCAATGCGCTTGGCTTCCTTTTTGCCCAGGAAAGCCGCGACGAGCAGGCAGGTCACCAAGCCTGCGATCCAGGCGGGCATGATGCCCACCCACAGCTCGCTGCCAGTGACTTCATAGCCCAGGCCGGACATGGCTGCGGCTGCACGGACCGTGGGGCCGCCCCAGGCCATAACATTCATGATACCGGCGGCCAGCGCCACGATGGTAGCCTCTACCCAGAGGTTCATTTTCAGCTTCTGGAACAGGGGCATACAGGCGGGGATGGCAATCAGGAAGGTGGTGGCACCGGAGCCATCCAGATGGCAGATGCAGCCGATGAGGAAGGTGCCGATACAGACCTTGACGGGGTCTTCGCCGGTAAACTTCAGGATGCGGTTGATGATAGGATCAAAGACACCGGCATCCGAGCAGGTACTGAAAAACAGGATGGCAAAGATGAACATGACACCTGTGGCAACGATGCTGCTCAGGCCCTTGCCCATATAATCTGCGCTGAGGATGGAAAGTGCCTTGGTAAAGCGGGTGCCGAACGTGATGACCGGCTCAACATAAGCAGTTCCGGCCTTTTCGGCAGCAGCCTGTGCGGCTTGGATGATGACATTGGGGGCGTTGATGAATGCTGCGATGAAGCCGGTGATGGCGGGAACAAAGATCAGAGCTACAAGGGTAGAGACCTTCTTGCTCATGATCAGTGCCAGCACCAGCAGAATGGTGACGAACCCTAATACTGCCAGCATGTGATTTCTCCTCAATAATGTGTGTAAAGGTGGTCAGAGATCAGAACACCTGCTTCTCGTGCAGAGCGTTGAACTGCTCTTCGGTCATGCCCAGAACACCCTCAAAGATGTCCCGGTTGTTCTGCCCCAGCTGGGGAGCGGGTGTGCGCACAGAGGGCTTGGTGTCCATCAGTTTGATGGCACAGCCGTTCACGGTGACCTTGCCCAGGGTGGGATGATCCATCTCCACGAACATCTCGCGCTCCTTGACATGGGGATCGTCCAGGATCTCCTTGATGTTCATAATGGGGCCTGCGGGGATGCCGTGGGCCAGTACCAGCTCGGCGGCCTCGTTGGGGGTCAGATCCTTGATCCGCTCCTCAATGACCTCGGCAATGGCATCCTGATTGGCCAGACGGCCCGGCATATCCACGAACCGGGGATCGGTGATCATGTCCGGGCGTTCCAGCACCTCATTGCAGAGCTTCTCGTACAGCTTCTGGTTGCCTGCCGCGATGATGACCTTGCCGCCCTTGCAGGTGAAGCTGTCGTAGGGGGAAACAGCGGCATAACGGTTGCCCATGGGGGCCGGGATGTTGCCGGTCTCGATGTACTTCAGGGCAGTGTTCTCAGTGGCAGCAATCATGCTGTCCATCAGACTCACGTCCACCCGCTGCCCTTTGCCGGTAATGGTGCGGGCGTTGACTGCAGCAAGGATGCCGATGGTTACATGAAGTCCGCCCAGAATATCACCCAGCGCCGAACCGGCACGGGTAGGCTCCCCGCCCTTGGAACCGGTGATGGACATCATACCGCCCATGGCCTGAGCCAGGATATCATAGCCCGGGCGCAGGTGATAGGGACCGTAGCAGCCGAAGCCGGAGACCGCCGCATAGATGATGCGGGGGTTGATCTCCTTCAGGACATCATAGCCCAGCCCCAGCTTGTCCATCACGCCGGGGCGGTAGTTTTCCACCACGATATCCGCTTTTTTGACAAGCTCCTTGAAGATCTCCTTGCCCTCAGGGGCCTTCAGGTTCAGGGTGATTCCCTTTTTGTTGCGGTTGATGTTGGCAAAATAGACGCTTTCCCGCTCGCCATTCAGATTTTTGGCACGGAAGGGGGGATAGCTGCGGGTGTCGTCACCGCCTTTGGGAACCTCGATCTTGATGACGTTTGCGCCCATGTCAGCCAGCATCATGGTGCAGAAGGGGCCGGCAAGCACACGGGTCAGGTCGAGAACCGTCAGGTTCTCCAATGCCATATGTTCACTCATGTTACAGCTCTCCATCCTCAACGTGGATCTTCATGCGCATCACGGCACTGCCCATGGATTTGCCCAGGCTGTCCAGACGCAGGCTCATGGTGGCACCGCCGCCCAGAGCGTGCTTCATAACAAAATTGAAGCCGTTCAGGCTGGGCACGTCGTAGCGGGTGATCTCGCCCTTGACCATGTCGCCAAAGTAGGCTTTGAGTTTTTCGGGGGTCACCTCGCGCTCAATGATCTTATAGTATTCCGGTTTGCGTGCATACACACAGACATTGCTGGTATCACCCTTGTCGCCGGAGCGGCCGTGAGCAATATCGTTCAGATAGATCTCTGCCATCTTACTTTACCTCTTTCCTGTAATTAAATACTAATCTGCGAAGGATAGAATATCTTTAAGACTAAGATTTTCTAAGTCTACCTTACTATTTCTTATTATCTCAAATGTTTCTTCCTCGTGAATCATTCGCTGAAACTCAATAAATACTCTCATATCAAGATTCTTAATCTCTTCAATAAGAATATTCACAGCCGTATCAATGTCAAATGCTTTCCTATACGGCCGGTCAGATATCAGCGCAGCAAATTCATCTGTCACCTTAAGAATTCTTGCACCCAATGGAATATCTGTTCCCTTAAGATTATCGGGATAACCACTTCCATCGTAACACTCATGGTGATAGAGAACAACTTTCATTATATTATCTGAATAATCATAATTTTTCAATACATCAAAGCTGATTTTAGAGTGCATTCTCATATATTTCATCTCTTCGACTGATAATTCACCCGAATTTCTGCCATATAAGTATTCTGATAATTTAAGTTTTCCAATATCATGCATCATTCCAGCAATCTTGAGTTCATAACATTCCCGTTCATCAAGCTTAAGTCTCTTAGCAAGCTCATATGTAAGGTTAGCAACAAGAATCCCATGTTCTATACCACTCTTATAATCATTAAAAATATATTGCAAATGTTCATTCTCATTAATGTCCATATTATGTCCCATCAGTAATCTCCCTGCTGCCAGTATAATATTTATTAACAAATTCATTAGCAGGAAGTGGTCTGTCAAAATAAAATCCCTGTATAACATCACAACCATAAGAAACAACTGTATCGAGATCCTCTTTAGTCTCAACTCCCTCAAATACAAGTTCATATTCTACCATCTTAAGCATCTCAATCAGGGACTTTATAACCAGCCTTCCTTTATCGCTCTTTAATGACCTGCTTGCAAATACTCTGTCAAACTTAATAATATCAGCAGGAATATTGGCAATCTGGTTAAGTGATGAATATCCTGAACCAAAATCATCAACATTAATCTTAAATCCCTTTGCCCTTAATGCATTAATAACATCAATCATAGCATCCAGTGCATCAATAAATGTTGTTTCAAGTATCTCAAGTTCAATAAGCGATGAATCAATCTGATACTTATCCTGTAACTGAAGCATATATTTTAACAAATCTTCACTTGTAAATCTCTGCCTTGATATATTAACCGAGACAGGAACAGGCTTAATTCCCTTATCAATGCATTGTCTCTGGAAAGCAAAGGTTTTATCAAGCATAATATCATCAAGCTTTCCAATCATTCCTGTATGTTCAAGCACCGGAACAAATCTGGCTGGTGAAACAAGCTCACCTGCTCTTGTCTTCATTCTTACAAGTGCCTCTGCACCTGCAACACAATTATGCGATACTGATATCTTAGGCTGAAGGAAAATTTCTATTCTTTCTTCCTCACACGCTCTCACAAATTCATTAGACATATCCATATGTTCAAGATATTCATTGCAATTATCCGCTGAATATACACAACATGGAATATCAAATCTTCCTTTTGTTGATTTCTTTGCAAGATTAGCACGGTCAACTGCCATACGTACATCAAGTGACGAATCGTCATAAAAATACAATCCAACATAAACATGCTGATACACAAGCGGATATCTTTCTGACAATTCTTTCTCAAAGATGCGATTCTTTCTTGCAATATATCCCACCACATCTTCATTCGTCATATTATCAACTTTATAAGCACCCCTGAACTGGTCAAACCCGATTCCGTGTGAAGCAAGGCACAATGGTTCATTAACAAAATAAAAGTCTGCAATATCCTGCATAACCTTATCACCTTCATCCATGCCGTAAAAATCATTAATATACTTAAAATTACTTATATCCAGAGCTAATAGAACAACTCTGTGTTCATTAGTGTTCACAATCTCACGCACTTTATTGTTAAACACATCATGCCCTGCCATTCCAAGATAACAGCCTCCCATAACGATTCCACTCCTCATATACATCCGTACTTTCAATATAATAGAATTATATCACAATACCAATAGCAAATCCACCTGTTATTAATATATATAATTCAAGTCACTTTAAAATCAATTATTAACGCCATGATGTGACATTGGTGTGGTTGATGTCATAGGTAAAAATGTATACCCTTCCGATAACCCCCACTGTATTATCTGCTCAACTGCATCAACACTAAAATTCTTTATATCATGCTGTAAAACTACTGATACATTATTACTTTTAATTCCTTCTATAACATTAGCCACAACCTGTGATGTGCTTGTTGTTCCACCTGCATCTCCACTAGAAACATTCCAGTCACAATATCTAAATCCACGTTCTTCAACAGCACATACAAGCTGGCTCATTATGCCATAGCAGTACGTTTTACTTATTGTGTTACTAGAACCACCTGGAAATCTTACAAGATCTGCTGCTTTTCCAGTCTGTGCAGTTATAATACTGTTCATCTCATCAAAATCTGCAAAATATGCGTCTACACTCTGATATATCTTTGCATAATCATGTGATGCTGAATGTATTGCAACAGTATGCCCCCGCTGTGCTTCCTGGGCAATAAGATTCTGATAGTCCGGTTTTCCATTAGTAACAAAAAATGTTGCCTTAACATTATATCTGTCAAGAATATCAAGCAGCTTTTCTGTATATGGTCCGGGGCCATCATCAAAAGTCAGATAAACAACTTTATCACCCGGATTAACTGCATCATCTGACATTGGTGCAACTACCTTCACAGTTCTTTGCACTTCAGATTCGTTACCACAATTATCAGATACATTGTATGTTACTGTATATTTTCCTGCATTAGCTGTATCAACATTCCCAGATACTGATACCTTGTCAGTTACATCTCCATCACACATATCCACAGCTATATACCCTGGTTCACTATATGTATCTCCCATCCTGATATAATACACCTCACCACCAGTAAGTGATATCTGTGGTGCTGTAGTATCTTCTACATGTATAACACGTTCTGTAAATGCTTCATTACCAGAAGAATCTTTAACTGAATATACAATTGTAGTATCCCCTGTTGTATATGTGTCAACCTCCGCAGAAGTCTCCACTTTATCTGTAATATCACCATCATAATTATCAACTGCAGAAAATCCTGCTTCTTCATAATTACTTCCAGCTTCTAAGGTAATCTCTGTATCTCCTGAAAGACTGATAACAGGTGCCTGGGTATCCACAACTTTTACTGCTACTTTTCTAGAAATATGTTTCTTCTTTCTTGACGCAACAATCTTAATGTCATACTTTCCAAGCTTTGTGACATCAACATTTCCCTCAATCTCTATATTTGTCTTATTATCTTTCTTTCTAAGTACATTCTTCTTAATAGTTTCATTAATATCCGCTTCATCATCGGTACTTCCATACTCAACAACTAAAGTATCAGGGCATGACACCGCCAGACTGTTCTCCTTAACAGATCTGATGATAAATATTATCACCACCACCAAAAGAACTGTAACAGACCCTGCCATTAAATATTTAACCCATCTATTATTCATAAAACATACCAACTTTCTCATTTGAACATAATATTGTATGGGTATTATACTTCTTTAATGCATAATAAGCCAGTAGAAACATTAATAAAATTAAACTATTTCTATAATTCTTCCCGTTTTTGCATTAGTTCTGTGAGATATTGATATAACAGTCCTGTTCTTGCTTACCCTGTTTAATGCATCAAGCACATTTTTCTCAGTATCAGCATCAAGATTAGCTGTTATCTCATCTAGCAGAAGCAGTTCAGGCTTTGCTGCTGCAGCCCTTGCAATTGACAATAACTGCCACTGTCCCTGTGAGAAATCTTCTGGCTTGCATATAGTATCATATCCATTGTCAAGTTCCATAATTGCATCATGAATACCTGCTGCCTTAGCTGCTTCAATTACATCTTCATCAGTAATTGATACATCATACAGTGTTATCTGGTCTTTGACAGTTCCTGAAACCATATGAAAAGTCTGCTCAACATATCCATATATTCTCCTCTTTTCACTATCCGGAATAGCCGTAGCCTTCTGACCTGCAATTGATACGCTTCCTTTATCCGGCTCGTAAAGCCCAAGAAGGAGCTTGAATATTGTACTCTTTCCTGTACCTGTTCTTCCCGACAGAGTAACCTGCTCGCCCTCCTTAACAGAAAAACTTAAGTTCTCCACAACATTTTTATCATCATATGCAAATGTTACATTATTGAAATCGACAATCACATCACTGTCAGCTTCCATGGCTGTATTGTCTGCAATGTATGAATCCTTCTTAACTGATAATTCATCCATCTCGAAAAATTCATTTATTCTATGTACTCCGGCTATTGCTGACTGTATAGTCTGAATCTCCATACCAAGGCTCTCAACAGGAGCAAATATCTGTGAAATATAATTAATTACCGCAACTGCTGTACCTGCTGACATACCAAAAAATGCAAGCACTGTCTGGTTACCTGATGCTGAAAAAAGCATTACCACAGCAACAACAATTGCATTGAGAGTAAGAATTACAGGTGAATATACTGCATCATAGAAATTAGTTTTCTCAACTGCTGCGTAACTTTCACATATATATTCATCGTATCTTTCTGCCATATAATTTTCCTTGCCAAGTGTATGTATTGTTCTTATGTTGTGAAGAGTTTCCGGCACATGTCCTGATGCTCTTCCTACAGCTCTTCTGTTCTCAATCTGTGCTGCCAGCATATTCTTCTGAATAATTCTTGTGAATACGAACAGGAATGGAAGAATAACAAGAAGCACAATGGCAAGTCCCTTATTCTTAAACCATATAACAGCAACTATACTTATTATCTTACAGGCATCAGCAAACATACTGATAATTCCTGATGTAAACAAATTCTCAACTGTATCAGCATCACCAACGAATCTTGAAACAACAGTTCCCGGCTCCTGACTTGTAAGACCGCTTGTTGTAAGACAGCTGTACTTATACATCAACGCACTCCTTAATGAATGTGTAATCTTCTGTCCGAATACTGTAAGAAAAGTTTCTCTTGCACTCTCCATAAAACCGGTTACAAGAAGAAATCCGAAATACATAAGAACCATATAAAATGTGGGCATTGTACCTGATGCAACTGTATCAATAATCTTTGCAAGAATAAGTGGTGGAAACAGTGCCATTACAATTGCGCCAACAACAGTAATTGCAATTCCTGCTGTAAGCATCCACTTTTCTTTTATTGTGTTCAATATAACTCTGCCAACACTTTTATTCTTCATCAGATGCGCCTCCCTTCTGTTCATTATAAAGAACCGCATACTGTGGGCATTTATTCATAATCTCATCATGTGTACCGGCTATGGTTTTTCCGTTCTCCATCCATATAACCTTATCCATCTGTGGGAACAGATATAATCTGTGTGAAATAAGAATCACAATACAATCCTTGGTGTATTCTTTAATATTAGCAAATACCTCTCTTTCAGTGTCCTTATCAAGTGCTGAAAATGGATCATCTAATATAATTAACGGCTTCTTATGGCAGAGTGTTCTGGCAAGTGCAAGTCTCTGTGCCTGTCCTCCTGACAGTCTCACACCTGTATTCCCAACATAAGTGTCCTGTCCGTTTTCCATATCATTTACTTCTTTGTCAAAGCACACTGCCTTAAGAAGCTTAGCCACATCCTCATCATCACCCATAAGAATATTGTTTCTAATTGTATCATTAAACAATTCCGGATCATGTCCCAGATATGCTGCAAGTCCTGCCTTTTTCGCATCATCAAGTTCTGAAAGTTCATTGCCTGCAATCTTAATGCTCCCCTTATATGGATATTCACATAAAAACACCTTTCCAAGAGTTGACTTGCCACATGCAACAGAACCCGTTACTCCGATTATGTCACCTTTTTCTGCTTCAAATGTTACATTTTCGAATATATCATGGCCTCCCGGATAAGCAAATGTAAGTCCTTTTACTTCAAGTGAGTCACACTTTACACTGTTATCCGCATCTTCATAATTTTCATGCTTCATAAGCGGTTTAATTCTCTTCCATGACACCTGTGCCTTATGTACTGCATTAAACAGCTTTGCTGCATGTGAGGACTTCTTAGAAAGCTTTGCAAAGCATGATACATATGTAGCCAAAATAGCAATATCCCATTCTTTCCAGCCTGTTCCCAGAACATTTCTGCTTCCAAAATATAATATAAATATAACTCCGGCAAGTGCTATAACCTTGTATATCGGAGGAAATGCTGTTCCCCATATATTAGCCCTTACTGCCGACTTTTCATAGGCTGTAAGATTATCTTCATACGCCTGTTTTCTTTCCTGCTCACAGCCATATACACGATATGTAACCGCATTTTCTGCTCTTTCAAGCGTTGCCGCACTAAGTCTTCCTGACTGTACCTTATATTCTGCACCTGTCTTTTGTACAACAGCCTTCATCTTCTCTGCAATGATATAAGATATTGGCGGGAATATCATACATATAAGCCCAAGTCTCCAGTCATAGAAAAGAAGCATTCCTGCATATGCTGCAAGTGCAACACCCGTATCAAATATCTCAGTCGTGAACTTTCTCATCCCTTCAGCACAATCATCAACATCCAGGATAGCCTTGGTAAGAATATCTCCCGCTCCTTCTTCCTGTAACTGTGGTCTGCTCTTATGTACAAGGCTGTTATACAAAACCTCTTTCATGTTCTTATTAACATTATTAGCGAATCTTCTTACATAGAATCTTTTTATATACCTTGATATCTGCACTACTGCAATTGCAATCACATAACATATTACAAGAATAAGCATATCTGTAAATGTTGATTTTCCACCAAGTATATTAACAAGACAGCCTGTCATTCTTCCTTCAAACCACGGACCTGCAAGAAGTCCGAGATTGTATATAAGACCAGATATCGTTATTATCAGAAGTATATTCCACTGGGATTTAAAATAATATGACACCCTGTCGGTCATGATATTATTCCTTCCTGTGTTACTCATCTTCATCATCCTCTGTTTATCTTCGTTATCTTTCTTTTAAAGTCAATTACATTAACACATTATTGTGACAGTCCGTTACTAATATATATATTTTTTACATTTTCAAGTGCTTCCTTAAACAGCACATTATTAAACTGTGCATTATCTATATCTTTAACCACCTGTTCTGCTTTCTCATTTTCTCCATTATTCACATACACCCTGTAATCAACAGCTTTTTTATATGCAATGGCAAATGTATAGTAGTCCTGCGTATCTTTATCAATATCTTTGCCTATGCCTGTGTTATATTCTGTCTTTTCAAGAAGCCCTTCATAATTATTCTCTATAAAATCATTATAAAGACTGTCTTCTTCATAGCCCGACATTCTTCCTTTACTCCTGAATACATCACCTGATATATCTGAAACACATGGGATTATAATAATAATCATAATTGCACACAGTACATAAGCCAGAAGTGATATATTAAATTTCATCTTTTTTCTCATTCAAAGCT
>OGOS01001797.1_pt1 | contig 12750 bp, 10 predicted proteins | sample 1552701 | NCBI WGS metagenome assembly OGOS01 (sample SAMEA2580128, study PRJEB22360) | human gut metagenome | biome: human gut; feature: human-associated habitat; material: faeces | place: Denmark | collected 2008/2010
GGTGGAAGTGTTCCTTCCCCCCCAGCAGCTTCTCTTTCAGTCCGCCGATCGGAAGCACACGGCCGCGGAGCGTAATCTCTCCGGTCATCGCAACGTCTGCTTTTACCGGAACCTTTGTGATCGCGGAAACCATCGCCGTCGCCATCGTAATACCGGCAGACGGGCCATCTTTTGGAACGGCTCCCTCCGGAATATGAATGTGGATGTCGTGTTTCTCGAAAAATTCTTTCGGAATCTCATACTGCTCTGCCACGGAACGAATAAAGCTGATGCCCGCCTGCGCAGACTCCTTCATCACATCGCCGAGCTGGCCGGTCAGCAGAAACTCTCCTTTTCCCGGCATCACATTGACCTCGATCTGCAGCGTATCGCCGCCGACTGCCGTCCAGGCAAGACCGCGCACAATACCAATCTCCGGTTTTTCGTTGGCCGGCTGGAACTCATACCTCTCTTTTCCGAGGAACTCTTCCAGGTTTTCTTTCGTCACAACAACCTCTTTTACCTGTTCCTCGAGAATCTTTCTCGCGCTCTTTCTGCAGATTCTGCCGATCTGGCGCTCCAGGGAGCGGACACCGGCCTCTCTGGTGTAGCCGCTGATCACTTCCATCAGCGCCTCATCCTCGATCACAAGCTGTGCTTCTTTCAGACCGTTCGCCTTCTTCTGCTTCGGAACGAGATGTTCTTTTGCGATATGGAACTTCTCGTTTTCCGTATAGCTTGAAATTTCAATCACTTCCATACGGTCCAGCAGCGGACGCGGAATGTTCTGAATATCATTTGCGGTTGCAATAAAGAGCACCTCCGAAAGGTCGATCGGAAGCTCTACGTAATGATCGGCAAATTTATTATTCTGCTCGGAATCGAGGACCTCAAGAAGTGCGGAAGAGGTATCTCCCTTGTAATCTGCACTTACTTTGTCGATCTCGTCGAGCAGCATCAGCGGATTTTTCACCTTCGCCTGATGGAGTCCCGCCGCAATGCGTCCCGGCATCGCGCCGATGTAGGTTCTTCTGTGGCCGCGGATCTCCGCCTCATCCCGCACACCGCCGAGACAGATGCGGACGTATTTTTTATTCAGGGCTCGCGCCACGCTTCTCGCAATCGAGGTCTTACCGGTTCCCGGAGGGCCTGCCAGGCAGAGAATCGGGCTCTCGCCTTTCTTCGTCAGGGTGCGTACGGCCAGGAATTCGAGGATTCTCTCTTTTACTTTCGAAAGACCGTAGTGATCTTCCTCCAGAATCTCGCGTGCTCTTGCCAGATCTTGATTGTCACGGGATGCCTTATCCCACGGAAGCCCCAGCAGTGTCTCGATATAGCCGCGGATCACGCCTGCCTCGGACGGATTGCTGGCCGAATTTTCCAGACGGTGGATCTCCTCGGAAATCCGCTCTTTCACCTCTTTGGAGGCTTTGAGCTTCTCGAGCTGTTTCTTATAATTTTCAATCTCGGTCCGGGAATTGTCCTCGCCGAGTTCCTCGCGGATGACTTTAAGCTGCTCGCGCAGAATATAATCACGCTGGTTCTTATCAATCCGCTCTTTGATTTTTCCCTGAATCTCCGAACGGATCTCCTGAATCTGAATCTCGTTGGCGATCATGACGCAGAGCGTATCATACCGCTCGGAAAGCTCCACAGCCTCCAGCAGTTTCTGGCGGTTTACGTAGTCGAGGGGCAGATTCATGCAGATCTGGTCCACCAGCTTTCCAACTTCTTCGGTTCCGAGGATCTGGCCTGCCAGTTCCTTGCTGACTTTCTGCGTCTGCTCGCAGTAGACGGCAAACAGCTCTTTTAAGTTGCGCAGCATTGCCTCCTGCTCGATATCGGAAAACTGCATTTCGTCCGAGCCGGTAAACAGCGCCACCTCGGCGCGGAGATACTCGCTCTCCTCTTCCTCGAAGTTCAGCAGTTCTGCGCGTCTTTCTGCTTCTACGAGAATCCGAAGAACATCCTTTGGCATTTTCACAACCTGTTTGATGACCGCAATTGTTCCAATTTTATACACATCAAGCAGACCCGGTACTTCCGTATCCGGGTCTTTCTGTGTAATCAGGAAAATTTTCTGGTTTCCCAGCATCGCCTCCTCGACCGCACGAACCGATTTAGGTCTGCTGATATCAAAATGTACAATCATATCCGGCAAAATCGTTGTTCCACGCAGCGCAATCGCCGGTAATACTTTTGTCACTTCTTCCATTTAAGTTTCCTCCTGCGTTTTTCAGGCGGTTTCCGGTCTTCCGGATCTTCTTCCCATATTCCGCCGTGGAACAGGGGCCGGTTCGCCGTGAATAATCTCCGGCTCCGCCTTCTTTTCTACAGCGTCCTTGGTGATGACGCATTCTTTTGTCGTATCGTCCGACGGGATCTCATACATCAGATCCATCATCGTATCTTCCATGATTGCGCGGAGACCTCTGGCGCCTGTTTTCCGCTCCAGGGATTTCTTTGCAATCGCTTCGAGTGCATCTTCTTTGAAGTCAAGCTGTACGCCGTCCAGTTCAAACAGCTTCTTGTACTGTTTGACCAGAGAATTCTTCGGCTCAACCAGAATCTTCATCAGGGCCGTCTCATCCAGAGAATTTAACGTAACGACAATCGGCACACGTCCGACAAACTCCGGAATCAGGCCGAACTTGGTCAGATCCTGCGGCATGACCTGACGGAGCAGATCTCCGACATTCTCATCTTTTGCATGGCCGATCGGATTGTTGAATCCGATGGATTTCGTATCCTGTCTCGTCTCGATGATCTTCTCGAGTCCTTCGAATGCACCGCCGCAGATAAAGAGGATATTCGTCGTATCAATCTGAATAAACTCCTGATGCGGATGCTTTCTTCCGCCCTGCGGCGGAACGGAAGCTACAGTTCCCTCCAGGATTTTCAGCAGTGCCTGCTGTACACCCTCGCCGGAAACATCTCGTGTGATCGAAGCGTTTTCGGATTTTCTTGTGATTTTATCGATCTCATCGATGTAGATGATGCCGTGCTCAGCGCGCTCGATATCATAGTCTGCTGCCTGAATGAGGCGGAGCAGAATGTTTTCTACGTCCTCGCCAACATAACCTGCCTCGGTGAGCGCCGTTGCGTCTGCAATTGCAAACGGAACGTTGATCAGTTTGGCCAGTGTCTGTGCCAGATACGTTTTTCCGGAACCGGTCGGTCCGAGCATCAGAATGTTGCTCTTCTGCAGTTCGATGTCGGAGGATGCACCGGAAAGCACTCGTTTGTAATGGTTGTAAACAGCAACGGAGAGCACTTTTTTCGCCTCATCCTGTCCGATTACGTAGTCATCCAGAAATGCTTTGATTTCCTTTGGTTTGATCAGGTTGATCTCGTCGGTATTCTGCTCGCCGTACAGATCCTCAAACTCTTCCTGAATGATCTCCGAGCAGATTGCCACGCAGTCATCACAGATGTATGCCCCGTCCGGGCCTGCGATCAGCTTGCGTACCTGGTCTTCTGTCTTTCCGCAGAAAGAGCAGCGGATCTTGGTATCATTCCCTTTTATAGCCATCGTTTTCTTCCTTTCAACATATTACAACTAAACCTTATCACCGGATAAGGCAAAAGGTGCCACAAAAGCCTCATTGCCGGAACTACGCTTTTGGACACCTTTCCTCTCTTATCGGTTCGTAATTACATTATCAATCAGACCGTATGCTTTTGCTTCCTCTGCGGACATGTAGTTGTCACGCTCGGTATCGATCTCAATCTGTTCCAGCGGTTTTCCTGTATTTGCCGCCAGAATTTCATTTAATTTCCGTTTGGTTTTCAGAATCTGTTCTGCAACGATTTTGATCTCGGTTGCCTGACCCTGTGCACCGCCGGATGGCTGATGAATCATGATTTCAGCGTTCGGAAGGGCAAATCTCTTTCCTTTCTTTCCACCGGAAAGCAGGAATGCTCCCATGCTGGCAGCCATACCGATACAGATCGTGGATACATCACATTTGATGTACTGCATCGTATCGTAGATAGCAAGTCCTGCGCTTACAGAACCTCCCGGACTGTTGATATACATGTGGATATCTTTTCCCGGATCTTCAGACTCCAGGAACAGAAGCTGTGCAACGATCAGGTTTGCCGATACGTCGGTAACTTCCTCTCCCAGAAAAATAATACGGTCGTTCAGCAGTCTTGAATAAATATCGTAACTTCTCTCTCCCCTGCTTGTCTGCTCGATGACATAAGGTACAAAACTCATTCAATTGCCTCTCTTTCCGAGGTCTTACGCCTCTTTTGCGCTGTCGGCCATGAGAGTTACTGCTTCCTGAACAGCGAGATCTTTCTTCATCTGCTCTTTCTCATATTCGCCAACGAGCTCTTTGAATTTATCCAGCTCCATTTTGTACATTTCAGCCATTTTAGCCAGCTCTTCGTCCAGCTTCTCATCGCTGATCTGGATGTTTTCTGCTTCTGCAACTTTCTCAAGTACCAGTCTGCTCTCGATTCTCTTAACAGCCTGCGGTTTCATCTGCTCTTTTAAGGAATCAACGGTAGCGCCTGTAAACTGCATGTACTGCTCCATGGACAGACCCTGGGACTGGATTCTTCTTGCGAAATCGTCAACCATGTTCTCTACCTGCGTATCGATCATAGCTTCCGGAATCTCCATTGTTGCGTTCTCTACTGCTTTATCTACGACAGCGTTCTCTTTTTCTGTCTTAGCCTGCTCTTCTTTTTTCTTGGTCAGGTTGTCTTTGATTTCTTTTTTGTACTCATCCAGAGTATCGAACTCGGAAACGTCTTTTGCGAAGTCGTCATCAAGTGCCGGAAGCTCTTTTGCTTCGATTTTGTGGATGGTGCATTTGAATACTGCTGCTTTTCCAGCAAGCTCTTCTGCCTGATAATCCTTTGGGAAAGTAACGTTTACTTCCTTCTCCTCTTCCAGAGCTGCGCCAACGAGCTGCTCTTCGAATCCAGGAATGAAGGAATGGGAGCCAAGGGTTAGCGGATAATCTTTTCCAGCGCCGCCGTCGAACGGAACGCCGTCTACAGAACCTTCGAAGTCAAGTGTAACGGTATCTCCGTCTGCTGCCGGACGATCCTCTACATTGATGGTTCTTGCATTTTTCTCCTGCTCTTTTTTCAGCTCAGCTTCTACTTCTTCATCTGTAACGGTTGTATCAGCTTTTGCTACTTCCAGACCTTTGTACTCGCCAAGGGTAACTTCCGGTTTTACTGCTACAGTTGCGGTAAAGATGAAAGCTTTGCCTTTTTCGATCTGCTCTACGTTGATCTCCGGACGGGATACGATGTCCAGTTTGCTCTCTTCTGCTGCTTTGGAATACTCTTCCGGAACAAGGCTGTTTACAGCATCCTCATAGAATACTGCCGGGCCATACATTTTTTCTACCATAGCTCTCGGAACTTTTCCTTTACGGAAGCCCGGAACGCTGATGTTCTTTTTCTGTTTCTGGTAAGCTTTCTCCAGTGCTTTCTCTAATTCTTCAGCCGGAACCTCAATGGTAAGTTTGGCCATATTCTTTTCTAAATTTTCGACCTGTACACTCATTTTATCAATTTCCTCCTTGATTTATCTGAAAAGCGGCAGAAAACCTGCACACCTCTCCATTCTACAGTCATTTATCGAGTATAGCATACTCTTTTCAAAAACGCCAGTGATTTTTTTATATTTCTGTGGTTTTTAGGCTTTTTTTAGCAATGAAATACGATTTTTTCCGCCATTTCTTTTGCTTTGTCCTCTCCCTGCAGAACACGGATCAGCTCCAGTGCGAAGTCAGTGGCTGCTCCCATGCCGCGGCCGGTGGTCACATTTTTGTCGGTGACTGCCGGTACATCGAGTACGTTTGCGCCTGCCAGCTTTTCTTCAAATCCCGGGAAGCAGACGGCGTTTTTATCTTTTAAGATGCCCATCACACCAAGGATGCTCGGCGCTGCGCAGATGGCTGCCAGTTTCTTTCCCTGATCGTCATAGGAACGGATCAGCGCTGCGAGCGTCTCGTTTCCGGCCAGATTTAATGTACCCGGCATTCCGCCCGGAAGTACCAGCATGTCTCCGTCATCAAACTCTCCCTCTTCGATGGTTTCATCTGCAAGAATGGTGATTTTGTGGGATCCTGTTACTTCTTTTCTTCCCATAATAGAAACGGTGCATACGTCTTCTCCGGCTCTGCGCAGCAGATCCACCGGGGTCAGTGCCTCAATCTCTTCACATCCGTCTGCCAGAAATACATAAATCTTTGCCATGGTTTTGTCCTCCTGTGTTGTATGATCAGTCTCGTGTGTTTTGTCACGTGATATTCTCTGCTTTTCTTTGTAACAAACCGCCGCTATTATACCACATTTTTCCGCGGAATGCTTGCATTTCATAAAAATTTCAGGACTTTTTTTCGCAAAAAGCCGGATTTCGCTTAACATCACGGGAAAAGCATGGTAAACTCTTGAAAAAAGCAGTGACGCAATCACGAGAAGGAGTCTCTTTTATGGAAATCGAACGCAAATACCTTCTGGATCAGCTTCCGGAAAATCTTACAAGCTATCCATGTAAAAAAATCGAGCAGGGCTATCTTTCCACCGAACCGGTTGTCCGCATCCGCCGCTCTGACGACGAATATTATCTGACCTACAAGTCAAAAGGGCTGATGGTGCGTGAAGAGTATAATCTTCCGCTCACAAAGGAATCCTACCTGCATCTGCGGGAAAAGGCAGACGGCGTTCTCATCTCAAAAACACGCTATCTGCTGCCGCTTACCGGAACGGATCTGACGATCGAGCTCGATGTCTTTGATGCACCGTATAAAGGCCTTTACCTCGCAGAGGTGGAGTTTCCGGACGAAGCATCCGCAAACGCCTTTGTTCCTCCGGTATGGTTTGGAAAGGATGTAACCTATTCTTCCGATTATCACAACAGTACGCTCAGTAAAGGAAAAAAACTATAAATTACCAGAAAAAATCCCGGTGCCTTTTCCACGGCTGCCGGGATTTTTCCGCTCGTTTGTTTTTTTACTCTTTTTTGTGCTTGCTTTTTGCTTGTTTTGGTTTGTTTTTTTGTGCATACATTCTTTGTTTTTGCTGCTTTCACATTAGCGTCATTCTGTCAAAGCGACGGTGCTGCTCCTTCTAATCCACTCCCTTTGATTTCCGGATGCAGGCTCGTGTTGCATCAATAACAGCACTTCTCAGGTTCTCCCGCTCCAGTACGGCAACCGCTTCGATGGTGGTTCCGCCTGGCGAGCAGACCATGTCTTTTAATTCTCCCGGGTGCATTCCTGTCTCGAGAAGCATTTTGGCGCTTCCAAGGACAGACTGTGCAGCAAATTCATATGCCTGTTTTCTCGGCATTCCTTCGGCTACGGCCGCATCTGCAAGAGCCTCCAGGAAAAGAAATACGTACGCCGGCGAGCTTCCGCTGACACCTGTGACGGTATCCATCAGATACTCCGGAACAACTTCTGCGCGGCCAAAGCTTTTCAGGAGGGTTAAAACGAGCTGCAGCTCTTCCTCCGTCACGAGATCATTGGCACAGACGCCGGTCATTCCTTCTCCGACGAGTGCTGGTGTGTTTGGCATGGTGCGAATTAACTTTGTTGGTTTTCCGATTTCTGTACCCAGCCATTGTAAAGACTTACCGGGAAGAATCGATACGATAATCTTCTCGGGTGAGATGAAGTTTTTGACGAGGTTTATTATATTTTTTATTTGGTTTGGCTTTACTGCCAGGAATACAAGATCGGATCCGGCTACGACCGCTTCGTTCTCCATAGTCGCCTGGACTCCAAACTGGTTGGTCAAGCGTTCCACACTTTTCTCCGTGCGGACCGATACCAGAATGTCATCTGCAGATACAACTCCTTTTTGGATCATTCCGCCAATCATGGCACTCGCCATGTTGCCGCCGCCGATAAAACCTACTTTCATGTCTGTTCGCCTCCGTATGCCTGTGTTGTAAAAAATATATGCGACACCCATAGTATGCAACAAAATTTACTTTTTTGCAATACTTTTTCTCTATTTTTCTTCTTTTCTTTTACAATTTTCTTTATTTTTTTCGAATGAAATGTCGCTGTTTGTCGACGAATGTCGAAAAGTGTCTTTTTCTGTCTTTTTTCGCTTTTCTATTCCGCCGGAATCAGCCTTTGGCGGCGGCCTCTTCGGCGTATTTTGTTGTCACGAGTGTCTTGTACGGTGCCTTTTTCTCCAGCTCTCCCGCCTGCTCCAGAATTTCCTGCAGAAGATCAAAACTTTCTTCCTCAAAGATCAGATTTTCTTTCCACGTATCCTGCTCATAGTAGCGGCGCACGATCGCGGTGATGGTTTCCAGCTCGGTTTCTGCAAACTGCGGCGCAATCACTTCTGCAATCTCCTCCGGTGTGTGCGTCTGCACGAAGTCCATTCCCTTCTGCAGTGCCTTCGTGAATTTTTCTACGGTTGCGCCGTGCGTTTTCAGATAACTCTGTTTGACGCTGTACGACGTATACGGCACATACCCGGATTCCGTTCCGACCGATGCCACGACATAGCCGTCGCCCTTCTGCTCGAGCAGTGTCGCGGACGGTTCAAATTCAATCGTATAATCCCCCTGTCCGCCGGAGAACGCGGCAGCTGTGGAACCAAAATCGATGCTCTGGTTGATGTTTACGTCTTTTTTATCAATCCCTTTCTGCGCCAGAACATACTCAAAGACCATTTCCGGCATACCGCCTTTTCTTCCCCCTAATACCTCTTTGTTTTTCAATTTTTCCCAGGTAAACGAATTGTCTTTCTCTCTTCCCACAACAAAGTTTCCCGCCCGCTGCGTCAGCTGCGCGAAGTTCACAACCGGGTCTGCGGTTCCCTCGAGGTACGCGTAAACGGTTGCCTCCGCCCCCATAAACCCGATATCCGCCTCGCCGGAAATCATCGCCGTCAGCACTTTATCTGCACCAAATCCTGTTATCAGCGTCAGATCAATGCCCTCGTCCGCGAAATACCCCTCCTCAATTGCCACGTACTGCGGGGCGTAAAAAATGGAGTGGGCAACCTCATTTAATGTCACCTGCTCCACTTTTTCTTTTGTCTCATCTTTTGCCCCGCATCCCGCCAGCGTCACTGCCGCCATTGCCAGTACAAGCGCACCTGTCAGCCATTTTCCTTTCATCAACAGATTCTCCTGTTTTTTCATTCTAACCTTAGAATATGATTTCCCGGTAAAAATGCGTGCAAAAAACGAAGGAGAAATGTTCGAATTTCGTTTCTCCTTCGTTTCTTATTTCTTCTCTTGTTTTTCTTTTGCCTTCTGTTCTTCTTTCGTCCGGATTTTGTCTTCGTACATTTTCTTTTCATTCTACAATCTACCTTATCGCTCCGTCAACACATTTAGGCTTCCTTTTCCGAAATTTTCTATTTTGAAAAACAAATTGAGGATCTCCGCAAAATTTGTTATAGTAAGGATAATTCAAACAGTTACAAAGGAGGCTATTATGAAAATAAAATCAGTTGCTGTTCTGGGCGCCGGAGCGGTTGGGTCTTATGTGATCTGGGGGCTTTCGGAGAAAAAGGACATCCGGCTTGGCGTTATCGCGTCCGGGGAACGGGCGAAGCGTCTGAAAAACAAAGGATGCAAAATTAACGATACGGTTTATCACCCGGAGGTATGGACACCGGAAGAGGCACACGGCGTGGATTTTCTGATCGTCTCGCTCAAATACGGCGCACTGCCGGGGGCTCTTGACGATATTACTGCCATTACCGGCGAGAATACTGTGATCATGAGTCTGATGAACGGCGTGGACAGTGAGGAGATCATCGCGGAAAAAGTCGGTGCGGAGCATCTGATTCATGCTGTTATCAAAGTAGCTTCTCATAAAGAGAATGACGGCTACGTTTTCAACCCTGAGGCGACGCTCGGCATCATTTTCGGCGAAGTTTCGGCGCCGTACGACAGTGAGCGTGTGCAGGCTGTTCTGGATCTGTTCTCCGGCACAGGGCTGCATTACCGGGCAACCGATTGTATTTTAGAGGAAATATGGAGCAAATTCCGGCTGAATGTCTGCAATAACCTGCCGCAGGCTATTCTCGGTGCCGGGGTCGGCTGCTACCGCGACAGTGTGCATATGAAGGCGATCAGCGACGGACTCCGCGCAGAACTGATGGCGATTGCGGAGGCAAAGGGAATTGATATCAGCAAGGCGGATGTCTCCTCGGGACGCGGAAGTGCGGTTCCGCCGACGGCGCGCTACTCGACGCTCCAGGATCTCGATGCGGGACGCCATACGGAAATTGATATGTTCTCGGGTGCGCTGATCCGCATGGGAAAAGAGCTGGGAATTCCAACACCTTACAATGAATTTACGTACCATATGATCAAAGCACTGGAAGAGAAAAACGACGGACGGTTTGACTACAGCGGAAGCGAAGAACCGCTCTGGGCGAAATAGATACGATAGGAGAATCTCACGATGAAAGAAATCAAATGGGCTGTACTCGGATGCGGTGTGATTGCAAATGAAATGGCGGTCGCACTGCAGAAAAACGGAAAGAATATTTACGCGGTCGGCAACCGGACCCATGAGAAGGCGGCTGCTTTTGCGGAGAAATATGGAATTGGAAAAGTTTACGATGATTTCCATGAGATGTTTACCGATCCGGAAGTCGATGTCATTTATATCACGACGCCGCACAACACGCATCTTGGCTTTATGAAAGAGGCAATTGCCAATGGAAAACACATTCTCGTTGAGAAATCGATTACGCTGAACAGTGACGAGCTCGACGAGGCCATAGCGCTTGCAAAAGAAAAAGGTGTCATCATCGGAGAGGCAATGACGATTTACCATATGCCGATCTACAAAGAACTGAAAAAAATTCTCGACTCCGGCCGTCTCGGCAGAGTCAATCTGATCACGATGAACTTCGGCAGTTTCAAAGAGTACAACATGAAGAACCGCTTCTTCAACCGGAATCTCGCAGGCGGCGCGATGCTTGATATCGGCGTATACGCACTCTCCTTCATCCGCTGGTTCTTCGACTCCAAGCCGGATCAGCTCCTTTCCCAGGTAAAGCCCGCTCCGACCGGTGTGGACGAGCAGGCCGGCCTCCTTCTCACCAATCAGGAAGGACAGATGGCAAGTGTGATGCTCTCTCTCCACTCCAAACAGCCGAAACGCGGCATGGTTTCCTGTGAGAACGGATTTATCGAGATCATGGAGTACCCGCGTGCCTGGGAAGCAAAAATCACAGACGCTTCCACCGGCGAATCCGAAATCATCAAAGCCGGTGACAACACCGATGCACTCGCCTATGAGCTCGCCGACATGGAACGCGCCATCAATGGAGATGCATCTGCCATGCACCTCGACTACACGAAGGACGTCATGGATCTGATGACCTCCTTCCGCAGAACCTGGGGCTATACGTACCCGGAGGAAGAAAAATAAGATTCGCACATCAAAAGCCCCTGCCCGGCACACATCAGATGCCGGGCAGGGGCACTTCTTTTCACCTGCAATACTCTGCAATTTTCTTTTTCAGTAATTCCGCATCAATCGGCTTTGCGATATGCACGTTCATGCCGGCCTCTTTTGCGGCCTGCCGGTCTTCAACAAAGGCGTTGGCGGTCATGGCGAAAATCGGAATGGAGGCGGCATCATCACGTCCATGACTTCCACGCATATTTTATACTTCATTTTACGCTGATATTATTTTCTCTGTCAACCCAAATAACATTACATTTCCAATATTTTGCATGTCTTTTTTATTTTTCTGAAATTTTTTAAAATCTTCCGTTTTTCTCTTGCACAATTGTTTTTATGCGTATATAATTGTCTGCAGAAAGCAAAGGGGAGCTCGCGTGCGAAGCGGGCTGAGAGTAGGATGCATCTCCTAGACCCTGAACCTGATTTGGGTAATGCCAACGTAGGGAGATACGATATGCACATTTTCTGCAGATATACCTCCACGTATATCTGCTTTTTTAATCTCTATGAACACATCATCAACAGGTTCTTCCAGTACCACAAGGGAATTTGCTTCTGCAAAAATACTCACACAGGAGGAACAAAAAATTATGTTAGGCACTTGTCTTGACAATGTCAGAAAAACAACCCCTCTCGTACACAACATCACAAATTACGTTACGGTAAACGATGTCGCCAACATTCTGCTGGCATGCGGCGCAAGCCCGATCATGTCCGATGAACCGGAGGATGTCGAGGATATCACCTCCATCTGCGGCGGTCTGAACATCAACATCGGAACGCTGCACAGAACGAGCATCGACGGCATGTACCGTGCCGGTGCAAAAGCAGCTTCGCTCGGCCACAAAATCCTGCTCGATCCAGTCGGCGCAGGCGCAAGCCACTTACGTACTTCGACCGCAGTCGGACTGATGGAAAAAATCCCGTTCACCGTCATCCGCGGAAATATTTCCGAAATCAAAACACTGGCACTCGGAAGCGGAACGACAAAGGGTGTTGACGCAGACGTTGCCGATAAAGTAACAGACGAAAACCTCGACAGCGCCGTTGCTTTTGCAAAAAACTTTGCGAAAGACCACAACTGTGTTGTCGCCATCACAGGAGCAATCGACCTCGTTGCCGATGCTGACACCTGCTACGTGATCCGCAACGGACGCGCCGAGATGGGAAGCATCACCGGAACAGGCTGCCAGCTCTCCGGCATGATGACCGCTTACCTCGTTGCCAACCCGGACGAGCCGTTAAAAGCCGCTGCTGCCGCTGTCTGCGCGATGGGACTTGCCGGCGAGATCGGCTGGGGCCCTATGAAAACGGGAGAAGGGGAATGCCTCTTCCA
>OGOS01001808.1_pt1 | contig 12689 bp, 10 predicted proteins | sample 1552701 | NCBI WGS metagenome assembly OGOS01 (sample SAMEA2580128, study PRJEB22360) | human gut metagenome | biome: human gut; feature: human-associated habitat; material: faeces | place: Denmark | collected 2008/2010
TTGAAGCCACTAGAAAACTTCATTTGTGTGGTGAATTGAATGCTTTGTTCGCAGGTGAATTTAAGGTTACTGTTAAGAAAAACATTACATTCGTTGACTTTGAAAATGCGGGAAGCAGTAAAGTTGAATATGATGGACTCGAGGAGTTTGTTGGCAATAAGTATCTTCTTACAACAGTAGGAAGTACTGAAATTCAAAGCATCTTGGCCAATATAGCATTTGGAACCCGGTTTGCAGAATACAATTCTACAATTGTTCCTGTGGAGAGCATGAATAGTGTAAATGATTCGGGAACCTTAAACTTCAATACTATTTTGAAGGAACAGAATTCCACCATTAAAGTATCCACTCAGGTAATTGAAACGGAATCCGCTGCAGAAGAGAAGTTGCCTTCAGCGGTTAATATGATTGCGCCATTGAGTGCCTCTGAGGGTGAAGAGTCTAGAGCCCGTATTGCAGAAAAATGTGCAAAGCTAAATCGTGTGTTTAGGGATTATGGTATTCGTGTTGAGCCGATTGACCAGGATATGGTGCAGGAAACCGCTCGTTTTACTAGATTCCCTGTTAAATTGAAATCTGGCGAAACTATTAACAGCTTGAACAAATATAAGAATGATATCGGAATTCAATTAGAGGCAAGCGGTGAAATACTTATAGAGCACATTAAGGGAACAAGCTATATTTCCGTAGATGTTCCGTTTGCTGGTGCTGGTAGTTCTATCAGTTTAATGAAGCATCTTTCTATATTAGATAGTGTTGAAGGCCGCTTAAATGTGATTGCCGGACAGAAGCCAGACGGAGATTTTGAAATTTTAGATATTGCCGATGCACCTCATATGCTGATAGCGGGGACTACTGGCTCTGGTAAAACCATTTTTCTTCAGTCGATGCTGGTAAGTTTGTTGCACCAGTTTGGACCAGATGAAATAGAACTGCTTATTGTGGATCCGAAGCAGACAGACTTTATCTTCTTCGATGAACTTCCACATTTGTACGGAGGACATGTTGTCATCGATGCAGAAGAAGCATTGGAAAAGCTTCAGCGCATTAATGAAGTTGATAAAGAGGAAAGAACAAAAGCTCTTAGGGCATGCAGAAGTAAGGATATAGATTCTTATAACCAGAAGAATCCAGATAATCAGATGAAGAGAATGGTTGTTGTAATTGACGAGTATTCAGATTTAATCCAGGCTGCCGAGATTAATGGAACAAGAAAGAAATTTGAAAGTAATCTTTTGATGCTGCTTCAGAGAGTAAGAAATCTAGGTATTCATCTTATCATAGCGACCCAGCGTCCATCAGCGCAGATAGTTACCGGAAAGCTTAAGGCTGTTGTACCATTTCGTGTTTCTTTCAGGCTTCCTTCTCATACGGATTCTCAAACAATTTTGGATATGACCGGAGCTGAGAACCTTTTGGGCAAGGGCGACATGCTGATAAAAACGGATGCAGACACTATGCGAATGCAAGGGTTGTTTGTTTCAGAGGATGAACTGGAAAAATTTTTGGAAAAGCTTAGATGATTGGGGTGAGAATATGCAAACAGTTAATTCAAATGAAATTACAGAGGGATATTTCATAAGAGAACTCAAAAATAGATTTCTGTGTGAGGTTGAGGTTGATTCAAAGTTGGCTGTTTGCTATGTTCCATCTTCATGTCACTTAAGTAATTTTTTGGATTTGCATGGAAAAAGAGTACTTCTTATTCCAAATAAATCAAAGAACACAAGGACAGAGTATTCTTTATTTGCGGTTCATTATAAAAGGAGCTACATCATTTTAAATACCTCAATGGCAAATCGAGCAGTAGAAGCTAGTATTGCTCAGAGACGTTTTTCTTTTTTAGGGAAAAGGAAGTCTGTAAAAAAGGAAATTACTAAAGGTGGGTATAAATGGGATCTGTTAATCGAAGAAAGCAACACCCTTGTTGAAATAAAAAGTGTAATATCCACTAAAACACCCGCAATCTTTCCTACTGTGTATTCCGAGCGAACTTTAAAGCAACTTCAAACAATCAGTGATTTATTATCAATTAGAAACAAAATTTGCTTTTTAGTTGTATCGCTTAACCCATATATTCAAGAAATATGTCTTGACCGAGGAACGGAATTTTACCCTGCTCTTAAGTCTTGCATAGAGCAGGGGTTGATTCTTAAGGGATACACAGTGAGATTCAAAGACTCAAGGTTGGTGATTGACAAAGAAATCCCCGTTGTAACAAATTGAGATTTACGCAAAGTTGTTGTTTTAGGTTGTATAATGAAGTTGCACACTTAAGAAAATAAAAAATCCATAGCAGTTTCTCCTATGTTAGAATTAAGTTAGTACACATAACACCAAAAGGAGAATCGATATGGATCAACTTAACTCTATCACACAGCATCAAAAGGGTCTTACGAGGAATGCGTAATAATTCAGACCAGACTCAAAGACAAGTACTCTCCAAACAAAATTGTTGCCGAACTTGGCTACTCGCCCAACACTGTACGCAACTAAATCAAGCGTGGCACAGTTTCGCTTTACAGCGGTAACGTTTAGAGCAGAAGTAGGCCAGGTCAATTATAAAGCTAACAGAGGCAATTCCTGCCGTCGCTGTGAGTACATAAATAAGCTTGAGTTCATTGAATACGTCGAAAAACGTTTCTTCAACGATGGTATTTCCGTAGATGCCTGCATTGGTGAAGCTTTGGCTAAAGAATATTTCCCGCGAGAGGAGATGCTTTGCACTAAGACTATCTATAATTAGTAGATAACTACGGATCTTAGTAAGTTTGAGAAAGCAAGCGAGACTCTTGTATACTATGCCTACCCCCTATTCATCGTAGGAAAAAGGAAGTAACGAGAGACATAACCGTTTAGTACGTCGCTTCGTAGCTAAAGGCAAGCGTATAAGCGATTATGGTCTGGATGCTATTGCAAAGATTAATAACCTTCCTCGTAAGATATTAGGCTAGAAAATCCCTGATGAGTTGTTTGAATCTAAACTGGATGAATTTATGCAATTTGATTAGGAAAAATGTGCAAATTATTCTTGCAATTTATGGAAAAATAAAAACGTAAAATCCGTTGATAATTTCCGAAAGACGTTATATAATAAAATCAGTAGAAGATAAAAACGCAAAAACCGTTTTTGGTTGGAGGTGATACAATGAAAATACTGCGGATAACTGTGAATGGTTTGCATTTATTTAAACAGGAGTTAGATCTTTTATTTTATACTCAGCAACGAGTTGGTGAAGATGATAAAGAAAAACTCTATAAGATAGAGCCTAATTATTATCTGCATACAGCTTGTGCGTTTATTGGTATTAATGCTTCTGGAAAAACTTCTGTATTGAAGGTAATTAATTTAGCTTTAAATATTTTGCGTAATGAACCTATCAACCACGTAGAGTCAAGAAATATTCTTGGAGCTTGTGAGAGAGCAACGTTCAAAATCTGCTTTTTAGATAAAAAAAATAATGTTTACTGCTTGAAAACTGTAATTACCTCTAAAAAAGCCAAATCTGGGAGATATGTATATTCTATAATTGAAGAAAAGCTCTGGGAAAAGCCTATTAGCAGCGTTAAATCTAAAAAATACCTTACTGATTTTACTGCTATTAGTCCAATATCAGTAAGAAATACAGAAGAGGCTTATCTGCCTGATGATGTAAGCTTTATCATAGCTCATAACAAGAAAGCAAATGATAGGATAGATGTGTTTAGCCTGCTTTCATATACCAACATTAATGTTCTTCCGTTTACTGATGATATTCCGTTAGAAGTCATTACATTCCTTGATCCTACTATTGAAAAGTTATGCTTTGAAAAAATTGAAGATAAGGCGTTAATTCATTTGAAGTTTAAGGGAGAGGAAGAGCTTATTTTAAATAACGCGGTAGAACTTGAGCAGTATCTGTCTTCTGGTACAATAAAGGGCATTATTACCTTTTCTATGGTCAAAGAGGTCTTGACATCAGGAGGCTATCTTTTGATTGATGAGCTTGAAAATCATTTTAACAAAGAGATAGTTGTCACATTGATGCGCTTCTTTATGGATAGCACCTTAAACAAAAGTGGTAGTACGTTGATTTTTACAACGCATTACTCGGAATTACTAGACGAATATGATAGAAATGATGCCATCTATATTGTAAGAAACCGCAATGGTATTACTGCTGAAAATCTAAGCTATATTTTAAAGCGCAATGATATAAAAAAAAGTGATGCTTATCAGAGTGGCTTTCTTGAGGGCACTACTCCTGCCTATGAAGCTTATCTGCGCTTAAAGAAAAATTTAGCTGCTTCGCTAAAGTAAAGGAGGCAGTTAGATGAAACTAGCAAAATATAAAGCTTGTATCTGTGAAGGTTCTGCTGAGTCAGCAATTATTGATATTTTGGTTGATAATAATTTGTTGATTTTCACACGAGAGGAAATGCTGGACGAAAGGGTTATCTGATGCAGAAGCGCGAAAAATTTTGAAGAAAGATACTTACGCAAAGGCTTTTATGAACCAATTTCTGTTATACGAATTTTGGATTCTCGTAGAGAAAGCTTTAAGCTAAGCAAAGCTTATGCTTATAAAATAGATGTCGTCAACGTGATTACTGCTCCTGAGATTGAAATGCTGATTATTCATAATGAAGGAGCATATGAACGCTTTAAGCGTTCCGGGAAGAAACCTAGTGATTTTTGCAAAATGGATTTGCGCATGGGTAATGTAAAGGCATATGATTTTGTAAAAGATTATTTTGCTAATCCTAAAATTTTAGTTGATGCTATAAGAGAATACCGTAGGGTTGCTAATATTCCTAAGGGGGAGTACAGTTTGGCAGATTTGTTGAAATAACAAATATAAGGTATAAAGTGCCTTTTGTTTCTGTTGTTCCTATTATTGGTCCTCTCTGTTCCATATATTTGTGGTGCAATCAGAACGGTTTTAAGAGAATTTTACAGCGAATAAACACTATATATAGTGGTGAAATTTAATATAAGCACCACAAATTGTAGCTTGGGTATTTTGGCTAAATCGTTAGGCGGGTCAAACCGCGCCAGGGTTCGAATCCCTGCCACTCCGCCATTAGAAATGATGAGCTTTCAAGAGAAATCTTGAAGGCTTTTTTTGTTTTGCAATTGTAAAGCAATAGCTTTTTGTATAAAAGGTGTTTATCTTGAAATCATTAGAAGAATAATGTAAAAATATGTATTAAAACACTTGCAGGATTGATTACGATATACCTGCTGTCAATGTGATTTTGAATAGGTTATTGGCGTTTTTACGAAAAATAAAACCAATGCTTTACTAGAGCGTTTCCAAACTCTAATATGGCATTGGTTTATTCTTTATATAATGTTGTAATGATTAGGGTATTAGAAATCAATTTTCCTAAAGACATAGGCTGCAATGATTGCTTCTAACAGCATTAAGCTTGCCAAAAGCTGGAACACAGCGGTAATACCCATGCCATGAGCAACAAAGCCCAATGCTGCAGGCCCCAGGATTACGCCGGTGTAGCCCATACTGGTGATGGCTGTAACAGCAGCACTTATAGGCATATCCTTTTGAAATTTGAGCAATGAATACAGTACAGGGACTATATTAGCTGCACAAAGGCCAATGCCAATAAAGGCTAGTGCACTTAGGTATAAATTATCTGCTAAAACTAAGAGAGCAAAGGAGGCTGCGGCTAAAAGAGAACCGCCAATTACAGCTTTGCGTTCACCTATGCTTTGCACAGTTTTATCACCTAAAAGGCGCATAATGAGCATGGCCACGGAAAAAATTGCATAGCCTGCTCCTGCCAAGGATAAATCAACATTTTTTACTTCTGTAATAAAGACACCACTCCAGTCCATGACAGCGCCTTCTGCTAGGAAGCAGATGCATGCTAAAAGGCCGAAAAAGAAAACAATACCGCGAGGAATGGCTACTACTTTTTCGCCACCAGGGCTTCTATAATCGAGTAAATGAGGACCAAATACAACTAGAATAGCGAAGATAATAGCACAGTGCAGGAGTGCTATATAATGCACTGCCATTCCTAGCGTAGCCAAAAGACTGAACATACCGGCACTGGCAAAGCAGCCGATGCTCCAAAAAGCGTGCATACCTGATAAAAGGCGTTTATTAGCAATTTTTTCGACAATTACGGCATTTACGTTCATATTAACATCCATTATACCCATAGCGCTGCCTAAAATGACCAACGCAATAGCGTAGCTAATAATGTTTGGAAGAAGTGAAAGGGCTACCATAACAATGGACATAATAGCAGAAGTAACCAGGATAACACGTTTACAGCCATACTTTTTTCCTAAAACATTAGCCATAGGCATAGTAAAGAATGCGCTGAGTCCGATGCAGAGCAGCAGCATACCTAGTACATCTGCCTCCAGATTAAGACGGTTTTTGATAATGGGAATCATAGGGGCCCAGGTAGAGAGAATAAAGCCTGGAATAAAAAAGGCAATACGAGCGGCATTAATTTCCTTGCTGCTAACAGTAAGCTTGCTTAGGGAATCATCATTTTTTCGTAAAAGCATGTTAGGTCTCCTTTCAAAAGTATTATTCTATTCTTATTGAAGCTAATAATGATAAATTACGAATCAGCTAGGAGGATTGAAGCTGCTAGCTTACTTTAGGTTTTGCCAAGCTAGCAAAAAAGGGATGAAAATCTATAAAGATTTTATCCCGTCATATTTATTGAAAAATATTATTTGTAATTGGCAAATTGTATTGATTTTATCATCGAAAATCAATAGTGTCAATGCCTAAAATGCCACTTATAATGATAATTTATATGTTTAAACAAGGATTGTTAATAAATGATAAAATAGGCAGCTTTAGGCTTAAAGGGTTGCTATAGGCAGATGAAATAAAAGCAATTTAATGCTATAATATAACAAGAGAATTGTTGGAGCGAGGTAGAATATGGATAAAAATATTTTAGAATATGTTGGTAAAAGCTTATATAAAACGCATATCCTGAAGGAAATGAAGCGCTATATTGTTTTTAGAACACGTTGTCGTTTGCATAGCGGTATAGTAGACGATATGTTAGATTTCTTTTCGGCAACTCCTGAGCGCGAGGCTATGCTCATGGGTTGTCCGTCCTTGTTGGAGCAGGTTACTCGTACCTTTTTTTATAAGGGTTCTAAATGGGATGAGCGTGCAGAGCTGGTTAAAAATCATATATCTATTTTAGAGGATAAATTTAAGCCAGAGCTGCTTAAAGAGCTTTATGCTGAAAATAAGCATTTAAAGCTTTGGGAGGATGTGTATCAGGATGAACCACTGACATTAGATCTTTGGTTTCATGGTGGCCAGCGTAAAGAGGGGTGTTTGTCTTTAGTAATGTTTTATGAAGATATGGCTCTTTACCAAATTATGTTCTGGATTGGCAAGGATAAGAATGGTGAGGAAGCCATCTTTATAGGAGCACTTCAGGGAACTCCCAATGGCAGCGATATTATCAAAGGTTTAACTAAGGCCTTCTTTGGCTATAGAACAAAGAACCTTATTTTCTATGGGCTGCGTAGTTTTGCAAAGGCTTTGGGTATTAAGAAGATTTATGCAGTAGCTAATGAAGGTTACTACGCAATGAGTCACATTCGTATCGACCGTAAGCTGAAAACAGATTTTGGTGCCTTTTGGCAGGAGTGCGAGGGTACTCAATGTGAAGATCCTCGCTTCTACGTAATGCCTGTGGCGGAGTATCGTAAATCCATGGAGGAGTTAAAGCCCTCTAAACGTGCTCAGCACCGTCGTCGCTTTGCCAAGATGGATGAAATGGAGGCGGCTGTAGCGTCTAGTCTGGAAAAATATAAAAAATAGTCTGCATATAAGGGAAGAAGATTGTGGAAAATAAGAAAAGCTTATACTTTTCACTAATTCTTCAAAAATTAAAAAAATTAAATATGCTATAATGAAATATATGACTCTGAATGGAGGTTTTATTGATGAAAAAACAGCTAGCAACATTGTTGATGACCTTTATCTTTTGCTGTACTGCAGTGATGCCTGGCTTTGCTGCAGATTTGAATTTACCTGCGGCTGATAAGGTGGCAGCTATGGAAAGAACTCTTTATGGAACAGAGCAAAGTGGCTCTATGATTCAACGTATGGATAGCCTGGAGGACGATGTATATGGTACCGTTACCTCTGATGCTATAATTTCTAGAATTGACAACATGTATGACTATTTACAGGGAACTCCTGATAATGGCGAAGCTTCCTTTGCAACTCGTCTGAATGTTGTGGAATGGCGCATTAATGAAAGCATGTCCGGTGGCCCTGCCAAAACTCGTATTGAGGGTGCAGAAAAGCTGCTCTATGGTGAGGTTAAGACTGGTTCTCTGTCTGAACGCGTAGAAGAGCTCTTAAAGCTGGCTTCCTATCAGGATGGTGTGGTTCCTGTGCAAGAGGTTGTTCTGCCTAAGGATAATGTGTTTAAAATTGCTTTTACAAATGAAATGAGCACTAAACAAAGCCGTCAGGGCGATCTTGTTACCTTTAAGGCTGCAGATAACCTGTATGTTGGCGATGTTTTGGTTATTCCTAAGGGCGCAACCGGTGTAGGTAAAATCAAAAAGGTTGTTCAGCCTGGCATTTTTGGTAAGGATGGACGCATTGATATTGAATTTACCAATATTTATGCAGTAGATGGTACTCCTATTAATCTGTTTGTAGGCGAATTGGCTAAGCAACAGGCAGAGAGCATTGCTGGTGCAGCTGGTGCTGCTATTGGCGGCATGATTGTTCTTGGTCCCGTTGGTCTTGTTGGTGGTGCCTTTGTAAAGGGCAATTCTGTTTCTATTCCTGTAGGCTGTGAAACCTTTGTTCAAACTACTGAGGATACTGTTATTCAGGGCGTAGTTTATCAAGGCGAATTATAAAAAAACTTATGAAAAGCTCACTTTTCAGTGAGCTTTTCTTTTTTTTATGATATAATGTTTAGTGGATATTTGTATAATTTTTTCGAGAAATTTAGCAATACAGCCCCACCCAGGCTGAGAGGAAAGTATATTAAGGAGAGTTTATATGCAAAAGGTATTTCTTACTGCTGCTTTAGCACTGAGCCTGTGTGCTCCTGTTTATGCAGCTCAGTTTACTAATAGCGGTGATGACATTTACATGAATCCCATTGAATCTGATAATTCGTATGATTCTGAAGCAAGCAATAATGAAGTTAAGAAAACTGCAAAAGTTAAAAATAAAGATCATAAAGAAGATAAGCAGAGTGCACCCATTTATGTGAATGCAGATCATGCAGAATATGATTCTGTAAGTGGAGATTTTCATGCGACTGGAAATGTTAAATTATCTCAGGGAGAAGATACATTTTTGACTACAGAAGTTGTAGGCAATATGAAAACAGGAGATGTGTACCTACATAATGGAGGTACTATGGTTAACAAAGATAATACTATGCATGGTAAGTGGGTCCATTATAATTTTAATAATAAAACAGGTGAAATTAGAGAAATTACAGGTGCAGGCAAGAAGGATATGTACAGTGCACCACATGCTACTATATATCCAGAAAAGATTGTGATTGATCAAGGTGGTACTATGAATCGTTGCCCTGCAGTAAAACATCCACCTTGTTTGTCTGTTAAGGCTAAAACCTTTGAAATTTATCCAAAGGAAAAAATGGTTGCTCACGATGTACAGGTTTTTATCCGTGGTGTTCATGTATATTCTCGTAAACTATGGGTGAACGATATTAGTGGCGAAAATAAATCTAGAATTATGCCAAGATTTGGTTATGATGGTAAAGATAATGGAATGTATATTAAACTAGATGCTCAAATTCCAGTTACCGAAAAAACTAGCATTGGTACAGTTCAGACTCAATATTCTAAGGTTGGTTATAAGCCATATTATTATTTGAGTCATGATGAGAGAAATTTTTCTGTTAACTATTTCCATGGTTGGGAAGAAGATGATGACATTTGGTATAAAAAGCAGAATACTTGGCGTTTGAACTACAAAAATCATCATATAATAGATGGTTTACCATTGAGTTATTCTGCTTATTTTGAATATGGATTGTGGAATAGTTGGAATCCAGAAACCAAGAAGAGCTCTCCTAAGAGTTGGCATAAGGAATATGCAGTGTATTTAAATCATGATCCTATACACTTGTTCAATTCTAAGAATACTGTTTTAAATCTAACTATTGGTAAAAAGTGGGTAAATGAAAGTTTGTCTGGTGAAACTAGATCTACGGACATGTATTATGCAACTTTAGGTCAAAAATTAGGTTCTAAATGGAATACATGGGTTGGCTACTATCGTGAAAAGGAAACCAGTAATCTATTTGAGATTGGACAACCAGATATGGCTCGAGAGCTACGTAATGGTATCAGTTATTCTCCTGATTCACGTAATTACCTCTCTGTAGTTAATAGATATGATTTAGGAAATAAGGAGAATTATGAAACTATATATTCCTGGAGACATAAATTCTGTTGTTGGGCATTAGAATTTACATACGAGGATGAGCAAAAAAACAAGGATAATTCTTTGAAAGTTAAGTATTATTTCTTTAATTTATAATGGATTCAGCTATTAGATGTTAACTGGTAATGAGGTAATTTATGAATAAAATTATTAAAGCCCGCTTTGAGGAGCACATTGAGGTGGCTCAGGCGGTAATGGCAAGTGATATTTTAGAGCAGATTGAGCGCATTGCCCTTGTTGTTAAGGAGGCCTTGACCAAGGGTAATAAGGTGCTTTTTTGTGGTAACGGTGGCAGTGCTGCTGACAGCCAGCATTTGGCTGCCGAGTTTGTAGGCCGCTTTCAAAAGGAACGTGCAGGATTGCCTGCAATTGCACTGACTGTAGATACTTCCATCCTGACTGCTGTAGGCAATGACTATGGCTTTGACAATATTTTTGTTCGTCAGGTAGAGGCATTGGCTAATAAGGGCGATGTTATTGTTGGTATTTCTACTAGCGGCAATAGTCCCAATGTAGTGCAGGCCTTGGAGCTGGCTAAGGCTAAGGGCGTTTATTGTGTTGGTATGACTGCTGCAGGTGGCGGTAAGATGGCTGCTTTGTGCCATGAATGTATTGCTGTGCCTGCCAAAATTACAGCTCGTGCTCAGGAAATGCACATTTTGATTGGCCATATCCTGTGCGAGCTTGTGGATGGTGAATAATATGGCTGATTTAGCTGTTACTAATTTTTTAGCAGATAAAATTCAGAATTTAAAGATTGTCGTTATTGGTGACGTAATGCTGGACCGCTATTTTTATGGCGAGGTAAAGCGCATTTCTCCTGAGGCACCTGTGCCTGTAACTAAGATTAACCGTATTAACTCTGTATTGGGTGGCGCTGCTAACGTAGCTGCCAATCTTGCTCATTTGGAGTGCAAGGTTTATATGGGCGGCGTAACCGGTGATGATGAAAACCGTCAGCTTTTAGAAAAAATGATGGCAGAGGCTGGCATTGATTACAGTGGCCTCGTTAAGAGCAATCATCGTAAAACCATTACTAAGCTGCGTGTTTTAGGCGGTCAGCAGCAAATGCTGCGTCTCGATTTTGAAGAGACAGGAGACCTTTTTCCAGATGAAATTATTTCCTTACGCGCTTGGTTAGAAAAGCTTTTAGATAGTGGCTTGGATGGCATTATTGTGTCCGATTATGCTAAGGGCGTTTGTTCTGATGATTTTTGCCAATGGGTAATTTCCAGGGGCAAGGCTTATGATATTCCTGTGCTTATCGATCCTAAGGGAGCAGACTGGACCAAGTACCGTGGCTGTGATTTTATCACTCCCAATTTAAAGGAAATGTGCGAGGCAGCAGGCTGCCAGCGTGATAATGAGGACGATGCAGTTTTGGCTATGGCTATGGCTGCCAAGGATAAATATTAAATTAAAAACGTGGTTGTAACCCGCAGTGAGCGTGGGATGACACTTGTTAATAATGAACAGGTTATTCATAGTCCTGCAGCTGCTATTGAGGTTTTTGATGTTTCCGGTGCAGGTGATACCGTAGCGGCAACGCTTTTAGTAGCTGCGGCAGGCAAGCTGGAGCTGGCTGATGCTGTATATATGGCTAATCGTGCTGCAGGTATTGTTGTAGCTAAGGTTGGTACCTATCCTGTACATCGTGAGGAGCTTTTAAAGGACCTGATGACAGAGGAGCGTAAGCAGGGTAAGGGCTATAGAACCTTAAGCTGGGATGAGATTTCTGCCTTGGCTCGTAACTGGAAGGCTTGCGGTGAAAAGGTTGTTTTCACTAATGGCTGCTTTGATATATTGCATGTAGGCCATGTAACCTATCTGGAAAAGGCACGCAATTTAGGCAAGCACCTGATTGTAGGCCTTAATACGGATGCCTCTGTACGCCGCTTGAAGGGCGAAACTCGTCCTTTAGTACACGAGCTGGACAGGGCTAGAGTTTTGGCAGCATTGGCCTGTGTAGATGCTGTGGTGCTTTTTGATCAGGATACACCTACTGAATTAATTGAACAAATCCGACCTGACATTTTAGTCAAGGGTGGCGATTACACTCCTGAGCAGGTAGCAGGCCGTGAATATGCCGGCGAAGTCCGCATTATAGATTTTGAGGACGGATATTCTACTACCGGCGTTGTAGAAAAAATTGCCAACATGGTTAAGGAGGGCAAATTATGATTATCGTAACAGGTGGTGCTGGTTTTATTGGTTCTAATTTAGTTGAAGCCCTATTAAATA
>OGOS01001818.1_pt1 | contig 12616 bp, 13 predicted proteins | sample 1552701 | NCBI WGS metagenome assembly OGOS01 (sample SAMEA2580128, study PRJEB22360) | human gut metagenome | biome: human gut; feature: human-associated habitat; material: faeces | place: Denmark | collected 2008/2010
TACAAGGAACAGGAGGATAAGGACCATGGATCCTGAAAGAAGAAAAGCACTGCAGAAGACGCAGAAAAAATGTATTGCAGCCCAGGTGGTGATGTGTGCAGCCTATATATCAGCGGGCATCTTACTGGCTGTGACAGGCAGGCACTGTGTGGCAGATACTCCGATCTATATAGCCGGCGCAGTCATTACAGCCGGCTGCATGGCAGCTCTTGCAGTGTTTGAGTCAAGACTTTCAAGAGAACTTGCAGGATGACATGACAGGGGCAGCGCAGGCTGCCCCTGTTGTGCCTGAAAAAGGGATTATAAGGAAGTGACAGATCATGAAAGACAGGAATTTTGTTAAGGAAATAGAAAAGTTAAGGACAGCCGTCTTAGGGTATGACCGTGAGGAAGTCGTGCTCTACATCAGGGAGCTGGTGGAGTACTATGGACAGAAGAACGAGGAGGCAGTGAGGGAACTATATCTGGAAAAGATGCAGCTTGCGGCAGAGAACGCAGGACTGCGGGCACAGATCCCCACACAGGAGAAGCTCTATGCGGAGGCAGAAGGAAAGGCGGAGGAGATCCTGGGCGGTGCAAAGGAGACTGCAGCGACCATCCTTGACCATGCCGGCACCGAAAAGGAACGCATGCTCAGAGAGGCTGGGGAAGCAGAAAAGCGGATCCTTGCAGAAGCGGACAGAAAGGCGGGGGAGACCCTTGCAGAGGCGGACAGGAAGGCAGGGGAGACCCTTGCAGAGGCGGACAGAAAAGCAGGGGAGACCCTTACAGAGGCAGAGAGGAAGGCAGGGGAGATCCTTGCAGAGGCAGGGCGGCAGGCGGAGAAGATCCTTGCAGAGGCAGGGCGGCAGATGGATGTCATCCTGACAAAGACAAGGGAGAAAGTGGAGAAGCAACAGGCGCTCTACCATCAGTACCGCAGCCGTCTGGAAGCCCTGAAAAACGGCCTGGACTGCATCTTTGCAGGGTGTCCGCCGGAGGAAGATACCCGGGATCTGCATGGAAAGCCGCAGAGACAGGGACAGATACAGGCAGACGGACCGGAAGAGGCCGGTCTCCGGGAACAGCCATGAACGGGGGAGAACAGTACAGCCTTGACATGGCACTCCTGAAGATCCGCGAGGAAAAACGGAAAAGAAAGATGCGCTCAGAGCGGGCCGTCATCCTGTTCGTGGTCTGGATCCTGGTGTTCAGGGTGTGCGGGATCATGCGCGTGGATGGGAATTCCATGCGCCCTGCCTGCCATCCCGGGGACATCGTGTTCTTCCTGCGCATCCTCCCGGACGGCGTGGGCTATGGGGATGCCGTCATCTTAAAGGATGCATCCGGGGAATACCTGATCAAGCGCATCGCAGGGCTGCCGGGGGATGTGATGGAGGTGGATTGTGAGGGACACCTGACAAGGAACGGCGCAAAAGTGCAGGAGACGGATGTCATCTTCGGTCTGTCGGAAACAGGAGACAGCGTGGATTATCCGTACACCGTGCCGGAAGGGAGTTATTTCTTCCTCGGGGACAACCGCCCGGTGTCCATGGACAGCAGGATGCTCGGTGCGGCAGGAAGGGAAGAGATAAAAGGAAAGGTCATCTGGGCAGCGGGGGCTGGGAGATGGAACAAAAAAACAGGCAAGAGGTAAAAGACCATGAGCATTACAGGAGCTTATACTTGGGAAGATATTTCCAGTCTTGGGATGGAAGCTTATTTCCAGCCCATCTACAACGTGGAAAAGCACAGGATCACCGGGCTTGAGGCGCTGTTCCGTGCAAGGGACGGGCAGGGAGGATTCCTCGACCCGGAGAGCCTTGTGCAGGAGGCGGAGGAGGGCGGCTGGGTGCATGAGATCGACCTGTGGATGATCCGGGAGTGCTGCCGGTGGTTCACGAGGTTTGCGGAACACGGCATCACGAGGATCAACGTGAACCTGTCGCCGCAGACCTGCATGGTGGAGACTGTCTGGGAGGAGATCAGCAGCTGCCTGGACCGGTACGGCCTCCAGCATGGGAAGATCTGGCTGGAGATGACGGAACTCGGGAAGTCGGCGGATAACGGAAAACTCCTGGAGACCGCACACAGGCTGCAGGATAAGAAGTTCAACCTGGTCATGGATGATTTCGGCAAGGGCGAATCCAATTTCGTGCGGCTGATGGATTTCGAGTTCCAGAGCATCAAGCTGGACAAGGAGCTGGTCTGGGGCATCGGGAGCAGGAAGATGGGCATGCCGATCGTGCAGACGCTCCTCGTGTTCGCCCAGAGGAACCACATCTGGGTGACGGCAGAGGGGATCGAGACAAGGGAACAGGCAGAACAGCTGGAAAAGCTCGGCTGCAACTTTTTACAGGGCTACCTGATCAGCAGGCCGCTCCCGGCGCAGGAATGCGTCTCGTTCATAAGGCAGTGGGAGGACACGGACATCCTCGGACAGCCTGGGCAAGAAGATGATGATTGCAGAAATCATATGAAAAAATTGAAAGAAGAGTATGAGGAGTTTCGCAATTGTCTAAATATCATATAAGGAACAGGAGAGATAAGTCATGGGAAAGACAAAATTTGGAACAAAGATTGTATTCTTTTTTGTGATACTGCTCGGTGCAGGGGCAGTGTTATATGCGAAAAACTGCATGGAACAGCTCGCAGCATATGCAGTAAGCCTCATGGACGGTGCAGGACAGGCGCAGGCGCAGAGCCAGCTTGCGGCAATGATCGCTTCCGATGTGAAAAAAATGGCAGCCTTTATGGCAGCCGGGCTTATCATCACGGTCGTTGTGGGTGCGGCAGGCATCATTGATTACATCAGAAGCCTCGACCTTGCCTGCAGCTATTCGGACACCCTCGCACAGGGCGATCTCACACAGGATGTGGAACAGAAATATTTAGACAGGAAAGACAGCATCGGAAACCTTGCGGCAGCTTTCCACAAGATCCGAGAGAGTTTTGCGGGACATCTTGGGAGCGTGAAGGACAATGCAGAGTCCCTGAGCGGCCATGTGTCCTCCATCGGGAAAAACGTGGATGAGATCAACGGCGAGATGGAAGGCATTTCCGCAACGACACAGCAGCTTGCAGCGAGCATGGAGGAATCCGCTGCATCCGCAACGGAGATGAACACCATGTCAGAGGAGATCAACCGGGCGATCAAAAACATCGCGGAGAGCGCACAGGAAGGTGCGGAGCGTGTCAATGACATCCATACCCGTGCCATCAATGCGAAGAAAGAGACCACGGAGAACCGTGCCAATGCACAGCGCATGCACGGCGAGATCAAGGCAAGCCTCGACCAGGCACTGCAGGATGTGGAAGTGGTATCCCGGATCGAGGTCCTGGCACAGGCGATCATGGAGATCACCAACCAGACCAACCTTTTATCCTTAAATGCTTCCATCGAGGCGGCACGTGCCGGGGAGATGGGAAAAGGGTTTGCAGTCGTGGCGGACGAGATCCGGAAGCTTGCGACGGAATCCGGTGAGACGGCGACAACCATCCAAGAGGTCACGGACAGCGTGGTGAAAGCGGTGAACCAGCTCACAAAGGACAGCAGACGTCTGTTAGACTTCGTCGCAACTGATGTGAAATCCAGCTATGACAGCTTTGAGAGCCTTGCGGATGCCTACAATCGGGATTCCGAGTTTGTGGACGGTCTTGTATCGGATTTCAGTGCGACATCCGAGGAACTCTTAGCTTCCATGGACGGCATGATGAATGCAATCGAGGGCGTTGCAAATGCGGCAAACGAGGGCGCAAGCGGGACCTCCGACATGGCAGAACGCATCCAGAACATCACCATGCGGTGCTCCGAGGTGGCAGAGACCACGGAACAGGCAGGTGCAGCGGCAGAAACGTTAAAGGCAGACACCGGGATCTTCAAGGTGTGAGAAAGAACACCGGCAGAAAACAGCAGCCATCAGGATGGAGCGCATCATTGAATCAATGGAGAAATGGGAGGACAAACGTGAAAAATAAAAAGAGAATGCTTGCCGCAGGACTTATAACAGTGGCACTTCTGTCAGCTGTGACCGGATGCGGCAGTACAACCGGAAATATGCAGGATACCCAGAGCATACAGGGGACTACAGGAGTAGCTGGGGGAACCGTACAGGGTTCCGCCAGCGCAGAAAATGCATCAGACACGGCGTCATAGAACAACAGCAACACAGCAGATCATAATGCACAGGATAACAGCAGTGGAACAGGAACAGCACAAAACGGCAGCAACACAACAGATCATACAGCACAGACAGGAAACAACGACAGCAGTGGGACATCACAGGCAGGCGTGTCACAACATGCAACCGCAGGTTCTGCCACAATGGTAAATGGCGGCATCACGGAACAGGAAGCGAAGAACATCGCAGCCGGGAATGCAGGGGTCACAGAAGAACAGATCCAGTACATCACGGTAAAACAGGACTGGGATGACGGCCGTGCCAGATATGAGGTGGAATTCACCGCAGCCGGAGTGGAGTACGATTATGAGCTGGATGCATCCGACGGACGCATCCTTTCAGTAGACTCCGAAGTGATAGACAAGGGATACCGTGCATCACAGGATGGTGCCGGTACATCGCAGACAATACCGGGCGGCGTTTCCATCGAGACAGCAAAACAGACCGTCATGGACAAAATCCCTGGCATTGATGCCGGAAACATCTACATCCATCCGGACTATGACGACGGCATCTCTCTCTATGAGGGAGAAGCCTACTATGCGGAGGTAAAGTATGAATTTGAAATCAACGCAGAAAACGGAAACATCATCAGCTGGGAAGCAGAATCCATCTACGACTGAGAAAAAGCCGTTAAAAGTAAAGGTTGAGACAGTCCTGATCATCATTGCCATGACAGGGCTTGTCTCCTGACCGGCATCACGATCGGGAACAGGATACACCATCATCAGATGTTAAGGGATATCCGTATCAGGTTCGAGCAGCTTCACGACCGGATCGAAGATCAGGACATCGATACAAAAAGTGTTTGAATTTGGCAGCTTTGGAAATGAACTCAGACCATAACAGAAATTTTAAAGTAGAAGAACTCTAATAGAATGATCAATCAGATGAGAACCTGATTAGAATCCATTCTATTAGGGTGTTTTTTAGTAAAAAATAACTTTCGATTTCACGTAAGTTCATTGTGTCGTTTTATGTCGGGTGGTAAAATGAAAAGAAAATGTTAAGAGTCAAAATAAGGTATGGAGGGGATTAGAATTGCAGGATGATAAAATGCCAAAGGTGTTTATTTCATATTCTTGGAGCAGTGATAGACTTGTACTAGAGCTTGCTCAACGCTTAATTTCTCATGGAGTGGATGTTGTGCTTGATAAATGGGAACTAAAAGAAGGGCAAGATAAGTATGCATTTATGGAAAGATGTGTTAATGATCCTGACATTACAAAGGTACTTATAATTTGTGATAGGGTATATGCACAAAAAGCAAATAATCGAACAGGAGGTGTTGGTGATGAGACTGTAATTATTTCTGGTGAAATATATGGGAAAATGAAACAGGAAAAATTTATTCCAATCATTGCTGAAAGAGATGATGAGGGAAATGAGTACTTGCCAGCCTATATAAAAACGAGAATATATATAGATCTTTCAGATACAATAAAATATGAAGAACAATATGAAAAATTACTTCGGAATATATATGAAAAACCACAGCTTGTGAAACCAAAATTAGGAAAAAGACCAGAGTGGTTGGATGAGGAAAAGACAAATTTTTTTCCATTAAAAGATTTAATTCGTCAAATTCATGGAAGTAATATCTTAAATAAAAGAAGAAATTGTATATCAAGATTTCAGGAAGCATATATTGACGCATTAAAAGATTATTATAAATGTGAAATGAATCCCAAAGAGGTTTATGATACTTTCTTAAATATGAAGCCAATTCGAGATATATACTTGGATTTTGTAGAGACAGTTGCAGAAATGGAAGATAATTATGCAGAAGTGTTAGCGGAAAATCTTGAATACATGTATAACAAATTATGTTGTATAAGAACATTTGATGAAAATGCAAATTCAGTATGTGAAAATGACATAGATATATATAAAACACTTTTGTGGGAATTGTTTATTTGCATTATAGTGTATATGAGGCATATTAAAGATTATGCAGCTATCAATGTATTATTAACTTATACATATTTTTTGGAAACAAGTTTATTTGGAGGAGTAATTAAACAGGCTAATTATACCGCATTTCGACACTATAGTAGTGCCATTGAAGAACATTATAAACCAACATCAGATATGAAAAATAAATACACTTTGATGGGAGATGTAATATGTAATCAGAGAGAAAAGCTTCCAATATACACATCAGAAGCGATTGCGGAAGCAGATTTGTTTTTATATCAGGTATGCAATGCTTATGAACTAGTAGAAGATGAAAAAAGTTGGTATGGTATTTATTGGTTTCCAACATGTTATATATATGTTCAGAATAAACAACTGGAATGGGAAAGAATGAAATCTCGCAGATATTGTAAAAAAATGCAGATTTTATTTGGGGTAGAGAGCATCGATGAATTAAAGAAAAGAATAGGAAAATGTGTATATGATTCGAAAATAAGGTATTACAATAGTTTGGAAGCAGTACCTGCAATTTTAAATTATATTAAAGTTGATGATATAGGTAGTTTGAACTAATGAATGAAAAATAAAGTACTTTAGGAGCAAAGAAGATTCAAGATAGAATAAAAAAATTACCTGATTATGAATATGTTATCATATTTGTTGATAAGTTATTTTCAAAAATACGAATTTGGATCAAGAAATGATGTGTTAAATTCTTTTTCAATGCTTCCACCTATAATACGATATAAAGTTTTGCTGTTTTTGCATAAAAAGTACCCAAAGAATATTTCAATTATTGATAAGTTGGTATTGGCAATTGTGAAGACCTTTAATGTTGATGAAGCAACTGCATGGGTTGAAGGAAAGAAACAGGATTTAATTAAATTGGATACAGTGACAGAAAATGCATTTAATGAGATATCTGAAAATAAGGGCATAGAGATAGCTAAATTTATCAAGAATATCTCACCTGATAATATGTATATATTATGCAAAAGTAAGATTTCAGAAGTAGGAGAACTGATTAACAGTAATGGTGCTTTATATTTAGATTTTGAAAGTGCTTTGCCATATTATGAGAAAAATGGAATATTAACAGGAAATGATCCAGAGACAACAGAATTTAATGATATTATGAATTTTTTGTATATGGGAAGAAAAGAAAAAATTAAAGAAATATCAAATGAAAGTAATCAGTATGTGATCTTAAACTTTATGTTTTAAAAAGAGGTATAAATGTCAAAATCAAAATGTAAGAGGAAAATTATAATTAAAAGAATTTGAACTCTTTAGAGGTGGGGGAGCGCAAGGATCAGCCATATCCTGCGAAATCCCTTTTATAAGGGCGCACATCTTGTCTGCCGGACGCACCAGAAAGGCATCCGATCCAATACCTATGACATTATCCCCCGTGAGGAATGGGAGGTCATTGAGGGTTGCCATGAGGCGATTGTGACGCCGGAGGAATGGGAACAGGTGCAGGAACTCATTGACCGCAGGCCAACCATTATGAAAGGCAACGCCTGCCCCTTCTATAACCTGTTCCATGGGCTGGTCTACTGCGCCACCTGCGGGAAATCCATGCAGGTGCGGTATGAAAAGGTCGGCAGAACCGGCAAGAACCGCTTCACCGGCGAAATGCGGGAGCCGATTGACAGGGCATACTATATCTGCCAGACCTACAACCGGCTGGGTAAGAACGCCTGTACCAGCCACAAGATTGAAGCAAGGGATTTGTATAATCTGGTGCTGAAGGATATACAGGAACTGGCGGCGCAGGCCATGAAGGACGCCGATGCGTTCTACCAGCGGCTCAGCAGCTGGATGGAGCGCCGGTATCTGGTGGATGCTTCCCAGACCGAGAAGGAACGGAAACGGCTGGAAGCCCGGAATCAGGAAATTGACGGGATGTTTTTAAGCTTGTACACCGATAAGGCCAAAGGCATCCTGACCGAACAGCGGTTTATGAAGCTGACGGCGGCGCTGGAACAGGAACAGGAATCGAACCAGAAGCGCCTGCATGACCTGGCGGTGATGCAGAGCCGGGCTGACGCCCAGGAGAGCGAAGTCCGCACCTTTATCAAGGAAATCCGGCGTTATTCCGCCATTGAGGTACTGGACGAGGCGGTACTGAACCGGCTTATCAGCAAAATCCTGATCGGCGAGGTCAAAAAAGTGGACGGCCAGAAGGTGCAGGAAGTCAGGATCGTTTATAACTTTGTCGGGGAAATCCCGGAGATTGCAACATAAAAACTTTACCCCATCCCTAAACAACCGAGAGATGGGGTAAAATTTTTTGTTGATCAGAAATGTAAATTAAAAAGTGAGTATGGGAAAAATGCTCTAAAAAATGCAAATATTGTTTGCGGGGAAAGTCTCACCGCTTATGAGAATGTTCGTAATCAGTTAATGCCTGTAAAGCTTTGGGAGCTAATGGGAACAGTGCTATCATGTTAAAAATTGTCATCAGACCGACCCCAACGTCTCCCAAATCCCATACAAACTGGTATGCTGCAATGCCGCCGATAAAGAGCATTACAAGGGCCAGTACCTTGTAGAGCGTCTGAGAGAGCCAGTTATCGCCAAACAAATACGCCACATTTGATCTTGCATAAAACAAAATTCCTAAGAATGTGGAAAAGCTAAATAAAAACAGAATTAGTGCGATGAACACAACACCAAATTCGCCAAAATAGTATGCCATAGCAGCTTGCAGTAAATCCATACCTGCTAACCCCTCGGTTAATTCCTGAGGCACTAAGAGCATAATCATCGCTGTACAGGTGCAGATTACATATGTATCGATGAATACTCCGAGAGCCTGAAAAAGCCCCTCCTTGGCAGGATGGTCGATATCCGCAGCGGCAGCCGCACAGGGGGCGGAACCAGATCCTGCTTCGTTAGAGAATAATCCACGCTTCGCACCGTTCATGATCGCTGCGCCGATACCTCCACCAACAGCTTGCCGCAGACCGAACGCCTCGCTGAAAATCCGGCTCAAAACATCGGGAAGCTGACTAGCATTTTTGACAATAATGAAAATTGTAAGGAAAAAGTAACATGCGGCCATGATTGGCACCATGATATCCAGAACTTTGACAGTGGCATTTTTCCGCAACACAATTATCGCAGCAATAGCAACTAGAAAAATTGTGGTATACAGCGGAGGAATGTGGAATGCATTTTCAAAAGAAGATGCGACCGAGTTGCTGATCACCTGACTGATTCCACACCAGCAGAGAAGCCCGGATAAGGCAAACAGACATGCGAAGAGGGAATATCTTTGTCTCTTACTCCTTGATGCGAACAGTACGTGGAGATAATACGCCGGACCACCACGGTAACCACCATACAGCGGATCCTTTTCCTTGTAGATTTGGGCCAAAGTCGCCTCTATAAAGGCAGTAGATGCGCCCAAAAGTGCAATGAGCCACATCCAGAATACAGCACCTGCACCTCCTGCGGAGATGGCAGCCACAACGCCCATCAGATTGCCCATGCCTACGCGGCAAGCCGTAGATACAATCAGTGCCTGCAAGCCAGAGATACCGTCAGAATTTTTGGTTTTGTTATTCTCTAGTGTTATACGGATCATTTCTGGGAACATTCGGAGAGGAAGAAAGTGAGTGCGGATCGTAAAATAGATTCCGGCTGGCACCAAAATCATAACCAGAAGGGATATTCCCAGTGTACTTCCTCCTGGAAGCGGGATCTGCACCAGATCTCCCCATAAAAAGTTATAAATTGCATTAATTAATGATATCATCTTAAAAAACATCCTCTCATGATAGGGTAAAATTTCCAAATACAGGTACCAGGACTCATTTGGCAGACATGTGTTCTCCTTTAACATCTGGTTCAATCAAAATAATGAAATCGATAGTTTATCCTCTCAGATATTTCTTTGCCAGACGGCTGAACACAGCAAGAGACCGTTCTATCTGCTCGGTTGGAACACAATAGGAGATGCGTACATGTCCAGGGCAACCAAAGCTACTACCCGGCACTAGAAGGAGATCCATCTTCTGGGCTGCTAGGGCGAAAGCAACATCATCCTCATCAAGACTCTTGGGGAAGAGATAGAAAGTGCCTCCGGGTACGACACAGGTGTAGCCCAGATTCCTCAGGCTATGGGTGAGGATGCGAGCGTTTTTCTCATAGACAGAGAGGTCAGCCGTTAGGTCGCAACAGGCTGGCTGCAGCTCCGCAAGTAAGATAGAGCTCCTCCCCCGTGCAATCTATCGCAAATCAACGGGAAAGAGAAGACGCAATTCGCGTTCGGACTTCTGGGTCACCTGCGGCGCTGGTGTAACCGTGGAGAAGGCAGGGCTCCATCTCACGGATGAGGCGTTCGATTTCCATCGATACCTGAGGGGGGTGGAGGTACACTGGGGTTTCCAATGGAGAAGTCAAAAATATTTTCCCGGCCAACCACTTTGGCTCGCTGATTTCCATACTCAAAAAGTTCCCGTATTACTGATCGAGTTTGTCCCAAAGACAAGGATTCCTGATTTATCATCTTGTTTTCTCCCTATTAAATGTTGCTTCTTATGTCGCTTCTTCTGTTCTGCTTATGAACACTTTAAAAGATTCGCACATATTATAGTTGACAGAAAAAAATTACTACCACTTAACCAGTTGTTGCACCTTCTGGTTTGCCTCTTGTAAAACGGCAGCAGACGCAAGCAACGCCTGATGTTCCTGATTTGTCAGGTGATACTCTACCAACTCTCGAATACCAGACCCATTCAGAACAGCGGGAATACCTAAATAGAGGTCGGAGAGTCCATATTCCCCATGCGGCATGACAGACAGGGGCATAACAATGTTTTCATCCTGTATGATAGCCTTGATCATTCGTGCTGCAACAGCAGCAATACCATAATTAGTAGCGCCTTTCTGTTTTACAATCTGATAAGCAATTTTGGCAATTTCTTTTCTAATTGAATCCAACTCCACATAACGAAACCTCTCCGGGCTATCTCGCAGGATATCTATAATACGCTTTGCGCCGACTGTTACTTGGCTCCAGGGAATCATTTGTGAATCTCCATGTTCTCCCATGCACATGGCCTCCAGGCTGCGGGCATCAACACCAATCAGGTCAGCCAAAAAATAACGCAGGCGTGCAGAATCCAAGGCGGTTCCTGTTCCCATAACCTTTGAGTCCGGCAGACCGGAGATACTTTTGACCAGATAGGTCATAGCGTCCACAGGATTTGTGATGACCAGAAAGATTCCATGAAAGCCGCTATCCATAACTGCGCTGGTGATGGAAGCTACAACAGTAGCAGCGTTTTCCAACATGTCCAGCCGAGTCATGCCCTCTGTATAGGGGACGCCCACAGCCAATACAACAATATCTGCATCAATACAGTCCGAATATGTTCCTACACTGATTTGGATATTACTATCGTAATATCCCACAGAGTGATTCAAGTCGGTGACTTCTGCCCACGCTTTTTCTGCATTTCTGTTGATTAGCACTAGATTGTTGCAGGTGTTGCAGATTACAAGATGATGAGCCAGAGCAGTACCTACATTGCCAGCACCGATAATGACAACTTTGCTTCTTCCAATAGCCATAAAATCCTCCTAATTCGAAGATGTACAGTTGAATTTCCTGCTTTAATAGTGTATCATAGGATTGATGATTAAGGAAACAAATAATTTTTATTATTGTAATTATATTTTTTAATTAAGGGAGAAACATGGATCTAAGATTGTTTTCCACCTTTCTAAGGGTGGCAGAATTGCAGAATTTTACAAAAGCGGCGGAGCAACTAGGTTATTCTCAGGCTACTGTCACAGTTCAGATTCACCAGCTGGAGCAAGCACTGGGGATCCAGCTTTTTGAGCGAATTGGGAAACGAGTTCGGATGACCGAGCGTGGAGAACAGTTTATCCCCTATGCCATAGAGATATTAAAGGCTGAACAAAACGCAAAAGATTTTCTTCGTGAACCAGAAAATCCTTCAGGACGTTTACGAATCGGTACGGCGGAATCTCTTCTGCTGAGCGTTCTTACGCCCATTCTGATGGAATACCACCATCGTTATCCGGATGTAATGGTCAGCATCCACACAGGTTTGATTCATGAACTGTTCGATATGGTTCGACAGAATGATGTGGATCTTTTATTCTTTCTGGACAAGAAAACAGATTTTGCAGATTGGGTCAAGCTGTTGGAACAGCAGGAACCCATCCTATTTGTTGCTTCCCACGATCATATGATTTGTCGCAAGAAAAAAGTATCTTTAGCGGAAGTGGTGCGCGAACCCTTTGTGCTAACGGAAAAAAGTGTCAGTTACCGCTATGATCTGGAGCAGCTTCTGGCGGAAAAAAAGCTGGAAATACACCCTTTTCTGGAAACCGGTAACACGGACATCCTCGTCAGAATACTGCTTCATGGCAACTGCTTGTCTTTCCTTCCGCAATATGTGGTTCGTCCTTATCTCCTATCCGGGAAAATGCAAACCGTAGATGTTGAGGACTGTCGTATTCAGATGTGGAGTCAGCTGGTGGATCACAAAAACAAA
>OGOS01001823.1_pt1 | contig 12600 bp, 10 predicted proteins | sample 1552701 | NCBI WGS metagenome assembly OGOS01 (sample SAMEA2580128, study PRJEB22360) | human gut metagenome | biome: human gut; feature: human-associated habitat; material: faeces | place: Denmark | collected 2008/2010
CCCGGAGCGATGCCACCTTCCTCTGGCGTCCCTCAACCACATCCACCTCTCAAAATCTCAAAAACATCCCCGACTGCATCCACTCCCGGAGCGATGCCACCTTCCTCTGGCGTCCCTCTATACATCCGCCTCACAAAATCCCAACAACATCCACCCCGGACCAATGCCACCTTCCTCTAGCGTCCCTCTATACATCCGCCTCACGAGTCCACAAGCCCTTCCCGGACCCGCTCCGTAAGACTGTCTCCACCCTTACGATACCAATCTTCCACAAAAGAGTCAAAAGAGCTCACAGGCATCCTCCCCATAATGATCTGGATAAATGCGTTCTTCTCCAGCAAACGCAAAGTCTGAGGAATCTCCCCGTCACCATCCCCCAGATACTTCTTCTCCGGAGCACGGTAATTCGCATCCACCAGAAGCCCCACCGCCGAGATCCTGGACTTATACGCCGCCCAGGCCTCTACCGAAGGCACCTCCGCCTCAAGATACTCCTTACACGCATCAAAATAAGACGCCTCAATGGCACTGAGATCCTCCCTGGTCTTCTCATCGCCCGGACTGTAAAGAACCTCACGGATATGCTTTGTCACTATATAAGTAGCCTCATTATAATCCACATTGATCATTAGCGGACGCGCCGTAGGATCCACATTCAAGGCAAAATAAGTGTTCATCTCATCCGCATCCTCTGCCTCATATCTGGAATGGTCAAACAACACACTCAAAATCTTCATTGCAATCTCCGGATGCTCATACCCTTTACGCACAACTACATATTTATTATCTCGAAACGTAGAGTATACCTCCACAGTCCGCTTTACATCCGCAGTCAGATAATACGGTTCCCAGTCTGCCTCTTTATTCTTCCGATACTCATCCATAAGAGGATTATTCGGAGTCCACCAGAGCCCGAAAAACGCTCCGCATTTTCCATTCACCACAAGATCACGGATATTATTCTGTGCACGTAAAGCAAAATCCGAATCCAGTATTCCCTGCCTGTAAAGCTCTCTGAGACACCCCAGAGCCTCCTTTGTCTCCTCCGTCAGCGATCCATAGACAATTTCTCCATCTGCATTTTCAATCCACTGCTGCGGATATGCCCCGAACTTTTCAAACACAGAGTCCACCGAATAGCTGGTGCTGACCGTGCCCACAAGTCCCGGATCACAGACAAGTCCCACAGGATCTTCACCATCCTCTGCACCCATCCGGTTTTCCTGAAACGCACGGATCACTGAAAAAGCCTCTTCCAGTGTCTTCGGTTCTTTCAGTCCCAGCTGCTCCATCCAGTCATGTCTCAGCCATAAAAGCTGCTGCCCATCATCAATGGCAGTCTCCGGAAGTGCATACAGTTTTCCGTCAAAAGTCCCGGATGCCAAAAGTTCCTCTCCATAGCTCTCATACATTTCCTTTATTTTATCGGAAGCGCAGCTTTTGTATACTTCCGTCAGATCCTCGATAAGATCATTTTCAACCAGTTCTTCCAGAGTTTCCCTGTCCGACACCAGAAAAACATCCGGAAGATTCCGATCTTTGACCAGGATGTTCAGGGCTTCGTCATACCGCTCCTCACTCTCCATAAAAACATTCTTATTCTGAATATTCAGTGTTTTTTTCAGATACCGGGTATATGCATTGTCCTCATAAGTCTGCCCGTCCGGAAGATTAGAATTATTAGCCCCTTTCATCTGTCCCAGAGTATAAGTTACAAGCTCCGGATATTTCCCCAGAGGCGTGGTTTCTGCCTGTTCCCAGCTCTTACTGCTCTTTTCGGACAGAACATCTATATCTGTTTTTTCCATTTCTGCAGTTCCTAAAGAACACCCCGTCAAAAGTGCCAGGCTCAGTATCGTACTCAGAAATACCACTGTTTTTCCCAGACTAAGTCTCATCTTTTTTTACCTCTTTCGGGATCCTCATATCAACGCTTGTCCCCTCACCTACCTTGCTCAGGATCCGGATGGCATATTTCTCTCCATATAAAATGCACATACGGTCATTGACATTTTTAAGACCATAGCCTTTTGCCTGATATGTGAGCAGCTTTTCTGCCTGCTCCTGCTCCATCCCTATTCCGTTATCTTCAACCCGGATCACTACATCTCCATTCTCTTCAAAGAAATAAAGTTTCAGAAGCTTTTCCCCTTCCTCCTTCACATCCAGGCCATGCTCCAGAGCATTCTCAACGATGGGCTGCAGGGCAAGCTTCGGAACCAACTCCTGCTGAACAGACGGATCGATATTCCACTCCACCTTAAAATCATTGTCATGCATGATCAGCTGGATTTCCAGATAAGCTTCGATATTCCGAATACAGGTTTCCACAGTCACCATATCTGCTCCCTTACTGAGCGCTGTCCGGTAAAATGTAGATAATGCCAGTGTCACACGGCTGATCTCCTTCTGACGGCTCTTAATCGCCATCCAGTTTATAATAGAAAGAGAATTATAAAGAAAATGGGGATTGATCTGGGCAGTCAACGCTTTCAGTTCAAATTCCTTCAGAGCGATCTTATTTTCATACACTTCTTCGATCAGTCGATTAATTTCATCCATCATATGGTGAAAGCTTCTCACCAACTGTCCTACCTCATCTCCAGAATCACTGTAAACCGTAACTTCACGGCTTCCCTGGTTCACCTGTTCCATATTTCTGGTAAGCTGCTCAATCTTTCTGGTAAACAGCTTAGAAAACGTCATTCCAAGCACAATGATGATCACAACACAGAAGCCGATCAGTGGGATCTCACTGATCAATACTTTTGAAACCGAGCTCTCGATCACAGCCGGAGGTTTGTAAAAATAATAGGTCCATCTTGTTTCATGTCCGCTGCTGCTGACATAGGTATATTCTTCCCTCAGACGATCCAGCTTTTTTGCGGTTTCTTTCTGTGCTGAAATATCACTGGCCGCCAGATTTTCTCCATGATAGACGATATTTTGCTGATCATCCACCACAAAGCCTCCGGAATTCCGTTCAATAATATTAGCCAGAGGCTGGAATACTTTTCCGTAATCCAACAAAATACAGAGCACAGCCTCCCTGATCTTACCATCATATATTTCCCTGACTGCCGCGATCTGACGATTATCCCGGTCCACGATCCACTGAACCGTCACGGTATTATTTAATTTGTCACTCCACCATTCCCCATCAACCTCTGAAAGCGGAGCCAAGGTATATTCATGGCGCACGGGAATGCTTTCTGCAAAAAGATGTATCCCCAGAATTGCTTCGTGGTAGGATTTCGGCACCGTCAACAGCGGATCCACAACTTCCGTATACTGTTCATATGCAGTATAACGATCCATATCTTTGTTGAAGATCACCTCCTGGATTTCAGGAGAATAGGTAAGATAATTCAAAAGGCTGGCATAAATTTCGATCTGCCCGTCAATGTTTTCTCTGGTCTGCTCCAAAATGGAGTACATATCCTCCATCTCATTTTTCCGTACAAGACTACTCATACGACTGTGACTATACAGTGCCAACACAGTCATCGGCACCAGGGATACCACCACAAGAAGATTTGTCAGCTTGTACCGGTATTTCATATTATTATACTTCTTCAGAAGACTCTTCATCCTCATTGTTTCCTTTCCGATAGGACTCCGGGCTGCTTCCGTAATATTCCCGGAAGCTCCGGCAGAAATACGAAGAATTGGCAAATCCTACCTGCTCGCTGACCATGGCTACTTTCATGTTGGTGGTTCGTAGAAGCTCCTTGGCCTTTTCCATGCGGAACACACGGATAAAACGATTCAGGTTCATCCCCGTCTCCTTCTTGAAAATAAAGCTGAGATAGCCGGAAGAAAGATATACTTTTTCTGCCAGTGTTTCCAGATTCAGATCTTCCGCATAGTGATTGTAAATATAATTTTTGACTGCTGCCACCTCATCTCTGGATTCGCTCATGGAACGGTCCAGGAACTCCTCGTACTGGCGGATATTTTTTTCTGTAACCTCAATGATCTCCTGAATGGTAGAACAGCCATACAGATGATCCACCTCCAGATCCAGCCTGTGCTCTCCGGCAAAACGATTCTCCTGAAACAGCTCCCTTATCACATTGGAAAAAACAAATTTCACATACATGGCCGAAAACTGGGTATTGGACTGATATTTGGATGCCAGGCTGCGGAAATGGCTCCACAGCTGCTTCACATCCTTTCTGGAAATATCTTCTGAGATTTTTTCCATAAGCCTGGAATCCTGCTCCTCTTCTCCGGTATTTTTTTCCTCGTCCTCCTCGCTGGTGTAGACATGGATATCCGGATGATAAAATTTTTCTTCCATCTGCTGCTCCAGCTGTTCCATGATTTCCGGCAATTCCTGATATCCGTCAAAACGCCGGCTTACAGCCAGATGAAAGCGAACAGGATGAAGGCGCTTCAGAAGATTATAGACATTTTTTGCCACAAGGACATAATCACAGTACACATCCTTAAAAAGAAGCAAAGACTGACGGCCATTAAGATTCAAATAGAAGAAAGAACGGCGAAGCTCTTCCCGGATCTCAAGGGGAACCTCATCACTGGCAGAATCAAAAAAAGCTTCATCCGATTCAATAAGAATTGCACAGTGCCACTGCTCCCAGACAGAAAAATCCACAATTCCTTCCGCTTCCTTCAGACGCTCCTGATCTCCGGAATAAATGTAGCCCAACAGAAAATACTGCTGAAGAAAGCTCTTTTCTTTTATGGACTGCTGCTCTTTATTTTTCCGGGATGCGATCTCCTTCTGGATCTTCTGTATGGTGTCATGAAAGCGGTCCGGATCCACCGGTTTCAGTACATAATCCGTCACACCATAGCGGATCGCCTCCTGAGCAAAAGCAAAATCTCCATAACCGCTGAAAATGATAATTTCCAGATCCGGATATTCCTCTCTTGCTTTTTTTGAAAGCTCCAGACCATCCATATGCGGCATTTTGATATCTGTCAGCATCAGATCCACCGGATGCTTTCTCAGCTCATTTAATGCCAGCTTGCCATTAGCCGCCTCATAAATCTCCCACTCTCCCTCCTCCATAGACAGAAGAAAGCGGATTCCGTCACGTTCCAGTTTTTCATCATCTACCACCAAAACTCTGTACATTCCTCACCTCGCCAAATATGGCCTGATCCACGTAAAAGCACGCAGAGCAGGCCGTTTTTCTTTCATTTTAACATTATTCAACTAATTTGTCAGCCCTTAACAGCTCCTGCAACCACACCTTCAATGATATATTTCTGGCATGCAAGATAGAAGGCAATGATCGGAATGATGGAAAGAACAAGAACGCCCATCATCGCTCCCATATCAATGGTTCCGTAACCGCCCTTCAGATACTGGATGGCAATGGAAATGGTTTTATATTTCTTGATATCAAGTACCAGATATGGAAGAAGATAATCATTCCAGATCCACATGGTTTCCAGGATCGCTACAGTTACACAGGTCGGTTTCATAACCGGAAGAACCACTTTAAAAAATGTCTGGATCGGGGTACAGCCATCGATCATGGCAGCTTCCTCGATCTCGATCGGAATGGATTTTACAAAACCGCTGAACATAAATACCGCAAGTCCTGCTCCATATCCAAGATAAATGATGATCAGTCCCCACGGAGTATTCAGTTTCAGGATGTTTGCGATCTTGGAAAGAGTAAACATTACCATCTGGAATGGTACGACCATGGAAAACAGGCACAGCATGTACATGGTTTTTGTCAGCGTGTTGGTAACACGGTTGATGTACCAGGCACACATGGAGGTACAGAGCAGAATTACCGCAACAGAAAATACTGTGATAAATAATGTCCATCCAAATGCCTGGAAAAATCCGGTTTTTGTGAGACCATTTACATAGTTTTCCAGACCTACGAACATTTTATCCGTTGGGATCGCAAAGGGATAACGACTGATGTATGCTTTTTTCTTAAAAGAATTAATCAAAACCAGAAGGATCGGGAAAATATAAGCAACAGATACCACACTCAGGATCGCAGTCCACAGACCGCTGAATTTTACTTTTTTATTCATTACTGCTGTACCTCCTTACTTCTTGTGAGACGATTCTGGATCATGGCAATTGCTCCAACCAGGATAAAGAAGATCACGGCCTTCGCCTGTCCTACACCTTCCCATCCGGTACGTCCATAGAAGGTATTGTAAATATTCAGTGCAAGCATTTCTGACATATTGGAAGGCTCACCATTTGTAAGAGCAAGGTTCTGGTCAAAAAGCTTGAAGGAGTTGGTAAGTGTCAGGAAAGTACAGATGGTGATGGACGGCATGACCATAGGAATGATCACATGCTTCAGAAGCTGTCCTTTGTTCGCACCATCGATCTGTGCAGCCTCGATCAGTTCACCCGGGATATTCTGGATACCTGCAATGTAAATGATCATCATATATCCGATCTGCTGCCAGCACATCAGGATCACAAGACCCCAGAATCCGTAAACAGAAGAATATGTAAGTGTTTTATTGATCTGAAGAAGCAGACCGTTTAACAGAAGCTGCCATACATAACCAAGGATGATTCCACCGATCAGGTTTGGCATAAAAAATACAGTACGGAATATATTGGTTCCTTTGATCTTCTTGGTCAGAAGCAACGCAACTGCAAAACCGATCACATTGATCAGAACTACTGATACAACCGTAAATGCGGTGGTGTACCATAATGCATGTCCAAAGGTTCCATCCTCAGTAAAAATCTTCACATAGTTCTGTAATCCCACGAATTTTGCATCCGTTACTGTGGTAAATTTACAGAAGGAAAGATATACGCCCATGATAAAGGGAACGATAAATCCAATGGTAAATGCCAGCAGGGTAGGCAGGACAAAAACCGGAAAATACTTTTTCATCATCTTATTCTGCATGTTTTCTCTTCCTTTCTCCTGAGGATGCATCCTTCCCTACTTTACACATCCTCTCTTCATTAAAAGAGGCAGGCGGAAACCGCCCACCCCTTCGTGATCACGTTTCAGTTATACCTTATCAGCCTTCATTTGCTGCTTTGTACTCTTTTGCCCATCCGTCAACAAATGCAGTTTTCACAGCATCCCACTCGCCGGTACCCTGTGCATACTCAAGCATTGCACTGCCGACCTGGTTTTTCCACTCTTCAGAAGGCATGGTTGTAAAGTTCCATGAAACCGGAGTTTTACCAGCTTTTACATATTCGTCGGCTGCTTTTACAAGCGGATTTGCAGACTCATAATTCTCATCAAAGGTCTTGAATGGTGTTGTAAATCCCATTTCCTGGCTTATAGATTCTCTTCCTTCATCACTTGTGATAACCCAGCTGAGGAAATCAAGAGTTGCCTGGATATCCTTCTCATCTGCTTTTTTGTTTACGCACCAGTAGTTCTCACTGCCTGTGCAAAGTCCCTGGTCCTCTTCACCATCTACACCAATATAGATTGGAAGCATTCCCATATCCTCGTCTGCTACTTCGTTATCTTTGATGTTATCATAAGCCCAGGTTCCATTCTGATAGAACACAGCCTCTCCAAGACCAAATTCAGCATTTGCATCATCGATAGTCTTGCTGGAAAGAAGGCTTGGCTCACAGGTAGAATCTGTGATATAAAGGTCAAACAGGTTCTTGAAGTTGTCAAGATAGGTCCCTTTGATCGCATCTGTGGATGTGATTCCGTCTTCTTTGTACTCATAATAGATTGGAAGGTTTGCAAGGTGTGTCTTGAAGCGCCAGTCACTGGAAGAATCAAAGCCTGCGGAAGTAAATGCACCGTCAACTCCAAGGTCATCTTTCTTAGCCTGGATATCATCTGCAACCTTCTTTAATGTCTCAAAATTGTTGATCTCATCTGCAGACTTGATCACAGCGCCATCCATCTCACAGTATTTCTTAAGAAGCGCTTTGTTGTAAATAATTCCATATGTTTCAATTACATAGGCGATACCGTCAACTGCACCGCTGTCCTCCTTCAGTACGAAATCGTCACTCTCCACATTTTTATAAACATCGCTGTCTTTCAGGTCATAGCAATAATCCTTCCAGGATGCAAGTCCAACTGGTCCGTTAACCTGGAACAGTGTCGGAACCTCATCCTTGGCCATCTCTGATTTCAGAGTAGACTCATAAGTTCCGGAAGCAGCTGTAACAACGGTAACCGGTACACCAGTCTCATCGGTGTATTTCTTTGCCAGGTCTGACCACTGATCTGCCTGCTCCGGTTTAAAATTCAGATAATAAACAGAGCCTTCACTGTCATCCCCCTTTGCCATAGCCGGAACTGCCGGGATCATAGTAGCTGCCATCAAAGCTGCAAGACCAAATGCTGTTGCTTTTTTCATTCTCATAATCGTACCTCTCCTTTACCTTATATGATATTCAATTTGTTTCGCGGATATGCTTAAAACGTCCATTTCGCATATTCCTGACCGATAAGCTTCAAATCAGCTTCTCGATTAACTTGATATTATTGTAAATCGAAGAGGTCATTTTCACTATATAAAAAAATCAAGAAACATGTTGATTTTTTTATATAGTAAAAATATTGATATTTTATCATGAAAAAAGAAGCCGGAACAGGCTTGCTCCCATTCCGGCTTCTTCCATATATTATTTTCGATTCATCATGCTTTATTGACAGATCCGAAAAGCTCCATTTTCTCTTTAACAGTAGCTTTGATCGCTTCTGCTCCAGGTGCAAGAAGCTTACGTGGGTCATATCCTTTACCCTGCTGATCTTTACCCTCTTCAATGTATTTACGTGTAGCTTCAGCAAATGCAAGCTGGCACTCTGTATTTACATTGATCTTGGAAACGCCAAGGCTGATCGCTTTCTTGATCATGTCTGCCGGGATACCTGTACCACCGTGAAGAACAAGCGGCATATCGCCAACCTTCTCGCTTACTGCTGCCAGTGTCTCAAAGCTTAATCCCTTCCAGTTAGCCGGATATACACCGTGAATGTTTCCGATACCTGCTGCCAGCATGGTTACACCAAGATCAGCAATTTTCTTGCACTCTTCTGGATCTGCACACTCGCCCATACCTACAACGCCATCTTCCTCGCCGCCGATAGAACCAACTTCTGCCTCAAGAGACATTCCCATGCCCTTGCATACAGCAACAAGCTCCTTGGTCTTCTCGATATTCTCTTCGATCGGCAGATGAGAACCATCAAACATGATGGAGGAGAAACCAGCCTTGATGCACTTATAGCATCCTTCATAGGTTCCATGATCCAGATGCAGAGCAACCGGAACAGTGATGTTCATTTCCTCAATCATAGCCTTTACCATAGCTGCTACTGTACCGAAACCGGTCATATACTTACCAGCACCCTCGGAAACACCAAGGATAACCGGGCTCTGCAGTTCCTGTGCGGTTGCAAGGATTGCCTTGGTCCACTCCAGGTTATTGATATTGAACTGGCCTACTGCATACTTGCCGGCCTTTGCTTTCTTAAGCATCTCTTCAGCTGTTACTAACATTGAAGTACCTCCTTTAATTGCTTGTGTGATTATTTTTTCACAATCTTCTGTAAGTATAGCATCTTCGCCGATAGATTTCAACTGGATAGTTACAAAAATTTAATGATTTCCTGTTTGCAGCACTTATTGACTTTTATACATAGGCACGGTATCATTTTAATTAAAAATAATATTCGCAGAAAGGCAATGATATGAAATTCAGCATGAAAAAGGATTCTCCTTTTCGCAACAACATTTTTCCGTGGCTTATCTACGGCTTTGGCACAGGCTTCTATATCATCCTATTACTTGTAAAGATGATTAAGCGTCCAGAACTGCTTTCCCCATGGATCACCATTTTACTTGCGGCTGCCGGCATAGCGCTTGGTGCAGTCTACATGATGTATTTAAAAAAGAAAGTGACAAACCGCCGTCCATACCTTTCTTTAAAACAGGGTATGATCATCGTGTGGGTCGTAGGTCTTTTATGTATTCTTTTGACTCAGATTTCCCACTGGACCTATTGGCTCTGTATTTTCCTGTCAGGAATGAGTGTCGGTTACTTCTTTATTTATATTCCTAAATTCATTGAGATCAAAAATTACCTGACGGATTTGATGAAAGACTATGAAACAGAAAAGTAATGCTTCAGTAAATTTTTCAAAGCGGCATAAGTCATAAGCACCGTTTTTATAATTTACTGGAACAGTACTGGCTCTGGCCTATATTCGATTTTAATGACCGCGTATGGATAACTGATATTCGCAGGTTCTTCTCCTTCCGGACCAAGCAATACACTTGTTACAACAATATTCTCTTTTGTCAGATATACGTCTGGAAACTGAATACTGTATCCGCCGGTCAGCTGTTTTCCATAACCAACCACTATGTAGAGTTCATCCTGATCAGCATAGGTCAGTTTGAACTCTCCTGTTTTTTTCTGATCAATGATTGTCTTTAATTCTTCTGGAATCTCATCATCATCCACTACTGTAAAATCAATCTCCTGCAGACGTTCTTCCTTTTTTGATGTACAGCCAAAAGACAGGCAAAAAAGAGCACACAGGCAGATACTAATGACTCGGCAAATCAAGTGATACATATTTCGATACTGATTTCGATATTGATTTCTTTTGTTGTTCATTCTTAAATTAGCAGCAGACATAAAAAGCCTCCATAAATATGATATCTATCTCATATTTATGGAGGTTTTTCTTAAATATGCCAATCAAAGCATTATTCATTCTTAATTGCTCGGAATCTCTTCGCCCTGCTTTACATAACTGCCTGGATTTCTCTTATATGTAACAGTCTGTCCTTTTTCTGGATACATCATGCCTAGCTCGTTGACTGCGTAATCGTAAATACGCTCATAATCAACTGACCCTTCAATTTCACTGCTTTTAGCGTTATTGTCCTCAACAAGGGAAGCATATGTTTTTTGCAATGACGCAAGCTTTGTATTGCTTTGGTTTAACTTTGCCTGCTGACCTACGTAAAAAATACATGCAAATAAAAGCACAGCACACAAAACACCGACTACTGATGCCTCAGCAAAGGTCAGTGCATTTGCTCTTCTTCTGCGCTCTTCAAATTCCTTCTGTACTGCACGTTTGTGAATCTGTTTTTCCCAGCGTTTCTGACGCTCCTGCTGACGCTCAAGCTGTTCCTGCTGGTAGCGATCCAGATAAGGAACTGCCTTGCGCACGGTATTATCGCCGGACACTGCTGTATTAAATTGTCTTTTAAAACTTGGCCAGATTATATTGTCTTTTGGCTCCATGGCGTCCTCATCTCTTCCTGTATATTTCTCGTTCTCACAGTCGTTTCACCGCCATTTCAAGCCGCAGCCCCACGCCATGATCACAAAATTAGTCCATCTTATACAATAAATTATTGTACTCCATAAACGTGAGCTTGTCAATGAAAAGATTACGAAATCCATTCGCCTTCGGGCCTTGCTGTAAAATTAAGCACTAACCTTCCCGATAAACTCTCTTACGCGGGCATTTTCAGATGAAAACAGTTCATCTGGCGTTCCTTCTTCCACGATCACTCCCTGTTCCATAAAGACGATGTGATCGGAAACTTCTTTTGCAAACTGCATCTCATGTGTGACAATAATCATTGTCATATGATTTTGAGCTAACTGGCGTATGACCTTTAACACCTCTGCTGTCAGCTCTGGGTCTAGCGCAGAAGTTGGTTCATCAAAGAAAAGAATCTTTGGCTGCAATGCAAGTGCTCGTGCTATTGAAACTCGCTGCTGCTGACCGCCGGAAAGCTGGCATGGATAGGCATTTTCTTTATCAGAAAGCCCTAGCTGCGCAAGAAGCTTTTTGGCCCGCTCTTTTGCTTCATTTTTACTCACATGATTCACGCATACAGGCGCATCGATGATGTTTTTCATAACAGAATAATGCGGAAAAAGATTAAAGCTTTGGAAAACAAGACCGAAATAAGATCGAATCTGCTTAAGCTTATCCTTTGGCGCATAGACACAGCGCTTTTGCCCTTTTTTATCATCCTGCTCCCACGCTGCCTTTTCGCCAAGATAAATCAGCTCTCCTGCATCCATCTTTTCAAGAAGAGTGGCACAGCGAAGAAGAGTCGATTTTCCTGATCCAGATGGTCCCGTAATTGTTACAAAGTCACCATCTTTTACTTTCATCGTTACATCGTCCAACGCATGTACTTCCGTATCCTTTCCTTTAAAAAAAGTTTTGTATACATGATTTAACTGTATCACTCTACTCCCTCCCTGCTAATCAACATAACTGCGTTGCTACTTTTCTTCATAAACATACTCGCATTTACAGCAAATGCCACCATTGAAAAAACAAAAAAGAACAAGAAAGTACCTACTGAAAATTTCGCTTGATTATTGATACTATAAATATTTTTAATGATGGGATTTGTTGTATACATTGCTGCTAAAACAGGTATTGCTATAACCAGCTCTGTTGCTGCTGAATAAAGGACAAAAATTTTTTTCCTTGATATTCCCATTAAATAAAATATTGCCATTCGTTCCCTGGTTTGTATCAAATGAATAAACAAATATCCCCCGAATCCAAACATTAAAACAGGTATAAATAAAATACAAAGCAAAATTTCCCATTGATGTTCCATTGATGTCCAATACCATGACTGTTG
>OGOS01001829.1_pt1 | contig 12545 bp, 10 predicted proteins | sample 1552701 | NCBI WGS metagenome assembly OGOS01 (sample SAMEA2580128, study PRJEB22360) | human gut metagenome | biome: human gut; feature: human-associated habitat; material: faeces | place: Denmark | collected 2008/2010
ATATCTTTTATGAGGAGAAGGACATCGCACTGATCATTCTGGATGTGATGATGCCGAAGATGGATGGATGGGAAGTTTGCCGTGAGATTCGCAAGAACTCAAAAGTTCCGATCATTATGCTGACTGCAAGAAGTGATGAGAGAGATGAGCTTCTTGGATTTGATCTGGGGGTAGATGAATACATCTCCAAACCATTCAGTCCGAAAATCCTTGTTGCAAGAGTGGAGGCAATTCTGAGACGTACAGGTCAGAATAATCCGGAAGATGTGATTTCAGCAGGCGGCATTGTTATAGATAAAGCAGCACATCTGGCTACGGTGGATGGTAAGCCTATGGAACTGAGCTTTAAGGAATTTGAACTTCTGACATATTTTCTGGAGAATCAGGGAATCGCACTTTCCAGAGAAAAGATCCTGAATTCTGTATGGAATTATGACTACTTTGGAGATGCCCGTACGATTGATACCCATGTTAAGAAGCTCAGAAGTAAAATGGGAGATAAAGGTGAATATATAAAGACTGTATGGGGTATGGGATACAAGTTTGAGGTAGACGAATGACAGGAAACGGAAAAACAGATAAAAAATTTCATACTCTGCAACATCAGATTTCAGTAGTGTTTATATGTCTGTTACTGCTTTCGATCTTTACCATTACTCTGATCAATGGTCTTTTTCTTGAAAAATATTATGTATCCAAAAAAGTAGAAGTGCTGGAGGAGGCAAAAGAAGTGTTGTCTCAGATGAATCTGGATGACATCCTGCAGTATGATACAGATATAGAAGAGGACAAAAAAGGGGCAACAGATGAGATTTCGGATGAGATTGAGAGGAGCAGTTCCAGAAATAACCTTACCTGGATCATAGTAAATGAGGAAAACAGCGGTTATTATTACTGGGGAGAGAATAATATGGCAAAGATGCTCCGCAGTAAGCTGTTTGGGTATATTAATAATCTGGATCAGGATATGCAGCACAGTCGTGTGCTCAAAAAGACAGATACCTGTACCATGTGGCAGGTGCATGATCGTTTTGCAGGCATGGAATATGTGGAATGTTGGGGACAGTTTGATAATGGTTACTATTTCCTGATCCGTTCTCCTCTGGAAAGTATTAAGGAAAGTGCATCTATTTCCAACAGTTTTTACTTCATTGTAGGAATAATCATAATTGTGGTCAGCGGTATTGTGATTCTTGTGATGACGAATCGTATTACCCGCCCGATCAGTGAACTGACCAAATTATCAGAGAAGATGTCTGATCTGGATTTTGATGCCAGATATCAAAGCAGGGCAGGTAATGAGATTGATGTACTTGGCGATAACTTTAACAAAATGTCCAGAAAACTTGAGAGCACGATCTCAGAGTTGAAATCGGCTAATAACAAGCTTCAGAAAGACATAGAAGATAAGATTAAAATTGATGAGATGCGTAAGGAATTTCTTGATAATGTTTCTCATGAGCTGAAAACTCCTATTGCATTGATCCAGGGATATGCAGAGGGGCTGAATGAAAATATTTCCGATGATCCGGAAAGCAGGGAATTTTACTGTGAAGTTATTATGGATGAAGCTTCAAAGATGAACAAGCTGGTCAAAAACCTGCTGACGCTGAATCAGCTGGAGTCCGGTAAAGATGCACCTGTGATGGAAAGATTTGACATTATATCTCTGATCAGGGGCGTACTTGGTTCCATGCATATTATGATCGAACAGAAAGAAGCAACTGTGATTTTTGAAGAAACAGAACCTGTATATGTATGGGCGGATGAGTTTAAGATTGAAGAGGTTGTGACCAATTATACAAGCAATGCACTGAACCATCTGGACGGAGAACGAAAAGTAGAAATTAAGGTTCTTCAGGAAGAGGACTGTGTGAAAGTAACCGTATTTAATACAGGTACTCCGATTCCGGAAGAGGATATCCCAAATCTCTGGAATAAATTCTACAAAGTAGATAAGGCCCGGACAAGAGAATATGGCGGAAGTGGTATCGGACTTTCAATTGTTAAGGCAATCATTGAGAGTATGAACCAGAAATATGGGGTATGCAATTATGATAATGGCGTGGAGTTCTGGTTCACTCTGGATTGCAGGCAGTGATAAGATATCCGGGTATTGTGAACGTAGTGAGAAGCGTGTTACTGTGAATGGAGTGAACAGTAACTGGTAGTATGATCGGAATAAAAACAGACAGAAGCAAAGAAAGCACTTTGCAACTGTCTGTTTTTGGGTTATACTGTATTGGAGCGTTTTGATCGGATATTTTATTCCGGTCTGACATGTGATCCGGAAAACCTTTGGATTACCATAATGAGGAAAACAGATAATGACATCAGGAGGATAACATGATTGCAATAATTGACTATGATGCCGGAAATATTAAAAGTGTAGAAAAAGCACTTCATTATCTTGGGGAAGAAACAACAGTAACCCGCGATCCGCAGACTTTGTTAAATGCGGATAAAGTAATCCTGCCGGGCGTGGGAAGCTTTGGACAGGCGATGGAGAATCTTCATACATACGGACTTGTACCTGTGATCCATGAGATTGTAGAGAAGAAGACGCCATTTCTTGGAATCTGCCTGGGACTTCAGCTCCTTTTTGAAAGCAGCGAGGAGACACCGGGGGTGGAAGGCCTTGGAATCCTGAAAGGGAAAATTGTTAAGATTCCGCCTGCGCCGGGGCTTAAGATTCCACATATGGGATGGAATTCCCTGCATTTTCAGAATAATGGCAGACTGTTTCAGGGAATCCCGGAACAGACCTATGTATATTTTGTGCATTCTTATTATCTGCAGGCAGAGGAGCCTGAGATTGTAAAGGCTACTACAGAATACAGCACCTGTATTCATGCTTCCGTAGAAAAGGACAATGTATTTGCCTGCCAGTTCCATCCGGAAAAGAGCAGCAAATGGGGACTGAAGATACTTGAAAATTTTGCTGCTGTGGGAAAAGACGGCAATACTGAGAAGGAGGGAAAATAAGATGTTTACAAAGAGAATTATTCCCTGCCTGGATGTAAATAACGGACGTGTGGTAAAGGGCGTAAATTTTGTGCAGCTTCGCGATGCGGGTGATCCGGTGGAGATTGCCAAAGCCTATGATGCAGCAGGAGCAGATGAACTGGTGTTTCTCGATATTACAGCATCCTGCGAACAGAGAGATACGGTAGTTGACATGGTAAGACGGGTTGCTGCCAATGTATTTATCCCGTTTACAGTAGGCGGCGGTATCCGTACTGTAGATGATTTCAAGAAACTGCTGAGAGAAGGAGCAGATAAGATTTCCGTAAATTCTGCAGCAATTGACAGACCGGAACTGATCAGTGAGGCGGCTGACAAGTTTGGAAGCCAGTGCGTAGTTGTGGCTATTGATGCCAAGCGCAGAGAAGACGGAGGATGGAATATTTACAAACATGGCGGAAGACTGGATACAGGGATTGATGCCATAGAGTGGGCAAAGAAAGTGGAAGCTTTGGGCGCAGGGGAAATCCTTCTTACCAGTATGGACTGTGACGGTACAAAGGCAGGATATGATCTGGCTCTTACCAGAGCAATTGCTGATGCTGTCTCCATTCCTGTGATCGCATCAGGCGGTGCAGGTACACTGGAGCATTTTTATGATGCACTGACCGAAGGGGGAGCAGATGCTGCACTGGCTGCGTCTTTGTTTCATTATAAAGAACTGGAGATTTCTCAGGTGAAGGATTATCTGTCTGACAGGGGAATTTCTGTCAGACGATGACCACGAAAAATATAAGAGGTGAAGGATAAGGTATGTCAGCAATTTCAGGTGACTGGCTGGAAGCCCTGAAGGGGGAGTTTCACCAGCCGTATTATGCGAAATTATATAAAACGGTGATGACAGAATATCAGACTAGGAAGATTTTTCCTCCTGCGGATGATCTGTTTAATGCATTTCATTTTACACCGTTGAATGAAGTGAAGGTAGTGATTCTGGGTCAGGATCCCTATCATAATGACGGGCAGGCTCATGGGCTTTGTTTTTCCGTAAAGAGAGGAGTGGAGACGCCACCGTCCCTGGTGAATATTTATCAGGAGCTTCATGATGACTGTGGATGCTATATCCCCAATAACGGCTATCTGGAGAAGTGGGCGAAGCAGGGAGTGCTTCTTCTGAACACAGTTCTGACTGTACGCGCCCATCAGGCAAATTCACACAGGGGGATCGGCTGGGAGCAGTTTACGGATGCTGCGATCCAGGTTCTGAATGAGCAGGACCGTCCTATTGTATTTCTGCTCTGGGGACGTCCGGCGCAGATGAAAAAATCCATGCTGAATAATCCGAAGCATCTGATTCTGGAGGCACCTCATCCAAGTCCTCTGTCTGCTTACAGGGGATTTTTCGGATGTAAACATTTCAGTAAAACAAACGAATTTCTTGTTGCCAATGGTCTGGAACCAATCGACTGGCAGATAGAAAATATATAAGAAAAGAGGTAATGTGTAGTCAGGTAAAAGACACACAGTGATAACATGAATCAGAAAAACAATTTAGTAAAAAATGCATCCTTTCTGATGATTGCAGCTATGATCTCCAAGGTAATCGGTCTTCTGTACAAGAGTCCCCTTTCCAATATTATAGGAAGCCTTGGAATGGGCTATACAAGCCTTGCGCAGAATGCCTATATGATCCTTCTGATGATCGCATCCTTTAGTATTCCACAGGCGGTATCCAAGCTGATCTCCGAGCGTATTGCTCTGAAGGATTACAGAAATGCACATAAGTTCTTTAAGGGTGCCATGATCTATGCCATGGTGATTGGCGGAGTGGTCGGTTTGTTCTGTCTCTTTGGAGCAGGGCTGATCATCCCTCAGAATCAGAAGGATGCAATTCCGGCACTTCAGATCCTGGCTCCGACGATTTTTTTGTCCGGTATTCTTGGGGTATTCAGAGGATATTTTCAGGCATACAGAAATATGATGCCAACATCTATCTCCCAGATCATTGAGCAGGTATTTAATGCGGCAGTCAGTCTTCTGGCTGCCTGGGGATTTATCAATGCATTCTCAGATGGAACAGAGAACAGCATTGCAAAATGGGGGGCAGCAGGTTCCACAGTAGGAACCGGAGCCGGAGTGGTGACTGCATTGGCATTCATGCTTCTGGTATATGGTGTGAACCGCAGAAAAATCCTGCACCGGGTAGAGAGAGATCACAGACACCAGGAAGAGTCCTACAAAGAGATTTTTCGTGTGATCATCCTGGTTGTTTCGCCGATCATTCTCAGCGCCTTTGTTTATAATGTAAATGCTTATATCAATGGGTATCTTTTCTCGGATATTCTGGGAAGAAGAGGTGGAGATGCGGCACAGATTGGTATTTTATATGCAGAGTATGCTACTTACTTTATGACAATTATTAATATTCCTCTGACGCTGTCCAGTACGGCACCTACTTCCATGATTCCGGAAGTTTCCGCCCTGTATGCCACCGGAGATATTGAAGCGACCAGAGAGTGCATTGACCAGACCGTACAGCTTTCTATGGTAGTTTCCGCCCCATGTGCCATGGGACTGGCAGTGCTTGCACAGCCGATTGTATTTTTGCTTTACGGAAATTCCACAGGACTGGCAGCCAACCTGCTGATCCTTGGTTCTTTTTCAATCCTGCTCAATGGAATGTCAAATATTTCCAATGGAGTTCTGCAGGCAATCGGACAGCAGAGGATTCCGGTGATTACAGCAGCAATCGCACTGGTTGTGGATATTGTGGTAGTGGTAGTGTTGCTGTTTACTACAAACCTTGGAGTTTATGCACTGCTGATCGCAATGGTGATCTATTCTGTGGTTGTATGTGTGTTAAATGACAGAGCCATGAAGAAATATCTGCAGTATAAGAATCCATGGAAAGAAGGATATCTGTATCCTGTTCTTGCATCTGTTCCCATGGGAATTGTTGCAGGCTGTATCTGCTATGGACTGAACATTTTTGTAAAATCCAATTTCATTTGTCTGATCGTTTCCATTCCTGTTGCTGCGGTTGTTTATCTGTTTGCTTACCTGATTATCAGCAAGCCGTCAGAATCACAGCTTAGAAGAATTCCGGGTGGAAGCTATCTGATAAGGATTGCAGAGAAACTTCCGTTCTGGCAGAATAATTAAACACTGAAATTATAAAAAACAAAAGAGTTATATTTCATGGTTTAAATGTAGTTCTGAAATAGAAACACATTTAAAATTTCTGAAATATAACTCTTTTTTTGAGCGCGTTTGAAAAATGCTTTGCGGTATATTTTGTCCGAATTCGGTTGTCGTAGCCCACTACGACGCCCTCATCCGAACAAAATCTCCCACAAATTGTGACGCACATCTTGCGTAAAGCATTTTTCAAACACACTCTAAAGATTCTGAGAGTACATACTTGTGTTTAATATTTATTAGCGTCTTTCTTATTAACCTGAATAGTGATCTTAGTGCCATCCGGCTTCTCCACTGTCCATGTGGAAATATCCGGTTTCTCTGATACAACCATACTTGCACCTCTGCCTCCCACATCAGCTCCAAGGAAAAAGCGGATGGCATCATGCCTGCATTCCTTAATACAGGAAGTACATCCCCAGCAGTCTCTTACCTGACGGATAAAGGCTTTGTTCTCTTTATCCTTTTTGATCAGATTTCCGGGACAGGCTTCAATACATCTGCCACATCCTGCACATTTACTTTTTTGAATCCGAATGCTCATCTCTCACCTGCTCCTTTCTCTGCTGTATTCAAACCTGTATTTTCCTTTGTGATCAGGTCACGATATAAGATCTTAATCTCGCCGTTTTCCATACGGGAGTTTACATATTTCATCCACTCTTCGCTCTGCTGCGGGTAGTCTGTATTCTCTCCGAAACTATGCCATCTGGTTTCCTTTCTGGCTGCCAGATGTGCGATCACTGCCTGACACACGATCAGTCGTTCGCGAAGTTCATAAATCTGCATCAGTTCATAAGTATCTGTTGCTGCCAGAGTGTCAACTACTGGCAACAATGCTGCAATCTTTTCATCTGCCTTTGCAAGACTCATCCCGCTGTATCTGTAGTCTGTACCGATTCCTCCTGCATACTGATCCATGATCTTCTGCATGGCTTCCTCAAGCTGCTCTGCATTCATCAAAGAACGGGAAGCATTCAAATGTGATTCGTATTCTGCCTTCTTAGCTATTGCAGTTTGAGACAGCTCCTGTTCTCCGCCACGCTCTAAAGCCTCTTCCTTATTTTCCGCTGCGATCCGGTCATCATCTTTGCCATTCAGATATTCCAAAATCGCCTCTGCTGCGATCTCTCCTTCTGCCAGTGCGCCGGTTACATATTTCTGCGGACATCCTCCTGCTACGTCTCCGGCTGCATATAAACCTTCAATAGTTGTAGCTCTGTTATTATCTACCCAGTAACCGCTGGCTGTATGTCCGCCTACAATATATGGCTCTGTGCCCTCAATCTCTACATTCTCTTCGGATGGTCCTTTTCCGGCTTCCATCCATTTCAGAGTCTGGGACGGTGCCATATTCAGGTAAGCTTTGTAAAGGTCCTGCTCCTGTTCTTTGGAAATACCTTCCGTTCTGAGATAACATGGACCGTTTCCTTCTCTGTTCTCCATGACTGTACCGTAAACTCGCTGGGAAGTTGTCAGACCATATTTTGTTTCATAAATATCACCATGTGCATTGACCTGTCTGGCCCCAACGCCCTGAGCAATAGTTCCTGTAGGAGCAATCGTGTCCTTACATCTCAATGCAATGAAACGCATCTCAAAGGTTGTCATCTCTGCACCGGAAAGAAGTCCCATTGCATATCCTGCACCTGTGTTAAATGGCGGATACCACATTTTATGTCTGGAGAATCCCGGGTTGTTTGGTCTGTAAAGTCCGGCAGCCCCGCCTGTTGCACAGAGAACTGCTTCTGCATCAATATCATAGAAAATATCTTCATTGACACTGAATCCTACAGCTCCGGTGATCTTTCCCTTTTCTGTTTTATAATCTGTGATGTTTACATGGTTCAGAACTGTAACATTCTCCTGTTCGGCTGCTGCCTTTGCAAGGATTGGTTTCATGTTCTCACCGTTGATCTTAATGTTTCGGTTTCCTCTGGCAACGTATTTGCCCTTTTCATCCTTCAGGATAACCAGCCCCAGGTCTTCCATTACCTTTGTCACATGATTCAGTCTCTCTGACATGGTAAGAAGAAGGTCTTCTCTTACGATTCCATGGGCATCCTTTTTGGCATAATCCACATAATCCTGTGGCACTCTGCCTTCTGTAATATATGCGTTCAATGCATTCACGCCCGCCGCCAGACATCCGCTTCGCTTAATATTCGCTTTCTCTGCGATCAGAACTTTTCTGCCGCTTTTTTTGCCGATCACATAGGCTGCAAAGCATCCTGCCGTACCGCCGCCGATGATCAGCACATCTGTCCTGATTCTCTCTGTTCTCATTCTCTCTTACCCTTTCCTCCATACCAGTGTGCCAACAAGTTGATTTCCCGATCAGTCTTGCGTCTGAATTTCTTATTTCTTCATTGTCGTCAGTCGCCGCAGCCACCGCTGTCAGATAATTACAAAGTCATCCCTTACAGCCTCATTTTCGATCAGCTGTACACTGTCACCTTTCAGTGCAAAAATCCTGTAAAGGAATACATTCACAGTCTCACCTTCCCGGATATCTGCTTTCTCCAGGCTTCTTCTGGCAGTTACTACGGAATTGTTGACTCTCACCTGAAGTTCCAGATTATCTCCCCTGAAAGAAACCCGTTCAACCACTCCCCGGGATACGGAAGTTTTGAACTTCTCCACCTCATCCAGTTTGGAGATTTTTACAAATTCCGGGCGGACAATAATCTTGTCTGCTCCTTCTGCCTGAGCAAAGGTATGGAAATCATCCGCATTTTTCAACACAGATGGCTGTCCGAAGAAGGACGCTGTAAAAGCTGTCTCAGGATTTCTATAAACCCCTATAGGAGTTCCTTTCTGTTCGATCCGTCCTGCATTAGTGATAATAATCTCATCTGCTACTTCAATGGCCTCATCTTGATCATGAGTAACGAAAATACTGGTAATTCCCAGCTTTCCGATCATCTCTTTTAACCAGCTTCGCAGTTCCTGACGGATTTTTGCATCAATGGCTGCAAAGGGCTCATCCAGAAGCAGCACCTGGGGATTTGGAGCAAGGGCTCTGGCAAATGCCACCCTTTGCCTCTGACCGCCGGATAACTGGCTTGGATATCTTTTTTCCAGTCCTTCCAGCCCCACCAGTTTGATCAGTTCTCTGACTCTGGCATCAATTTTCTTCTTATCAGCCTTCTGAACCTTCAAACCAAATGCAACGTTGTCATAAACTGTCATATAGCGAAACAACGCATAATTCTGAAATACAAATCCAATCCCACGCTGACTGGCCGGAACATCATTTACCACTTTTCCATCAATAATGACCTCTCCGCTGTCCGGGGTTTCCAGACCTGCGATCATTCGAAGAATAGTTGTTTTTCCGCTTCCGCTTGGTCCCAACAGACCAATCAGTTTACCTTTCTCAATTCCGAAATTCACATTCCTTGATGCCTGGTAAGAACCATATGTCTTATTGATATTTTTTAACTCTACATACATATCAGGCTTCCTTCTTTCCTTTATATTCAATCAGGCTTCTGACTACCAGAATGATAACCGCCATGATCACAAGCAGTGAAGATACGGCAAACGCCGGAACATACTGAAACTCATTAAACAAAATCTCTACATGAAGAGGAAGTGTATTGGTCTTTCCTCTTAAATGTCCGGAAAGTACAGATACCGCTCCAAACTCTCCCATTGCTCTTGCCGTACAGAGCACAACTCCATACAGTAATGCCCATTTGATATGAGGGAATGTGATCTTCCAGAAAATGGTCCATCCACCTGCTCCCATCAGGGCTGCCGCTTCCTCCTCATCGCTTCCTTCTGCTTCCAGAACCGGAATCAGTTCTCTGGAAATAAAAGGAAAGGTTACAAATACAGTTGCAATAATGATTCCCGGTACAGAGAATACAACTTTAATCCCTAACTTCATGAGAAAAAAGTAAACAGGACTCTGTCGTCCGAAAATCAGAAGAAAGATCAAACCTGCAATAACAGGGGAAATAGTAACCGGAAGGTCGATCAGTGTGGTAAGAAGCTTTTTACCCCTGAACTGAAACTTCGTCAGTGCCCAGGCTGCAAAAACACCAAAAACAGTGTTAAAAACAACTGCAAAGAGTGTTGCCTTCACTGTAAGAAGAAGTGCTTTGATGGTGTACTCATCTGTCACTGCAGCTGCATAGACCTTCCATCCGCTCCGCAATGCTTCTGTGATCACAGTGATCAGAGGAAGAAGGAGCATGACTGCCAGAAACAGAACACTGATCACGACAAGCAGCCATTTTGTAATTTTCTCCGAAGTCTTTTCATTGTTGTCCATCAGGCATTTCCTCCTCTTAAAATTCTTGCATTTCTCTGCTGTATCATACTGTTAAGGAACAGAATAAAAAATGAAACTGCCAACATCACAAGTGCGATTGCCGTTGCACTTGAATAATCAAATTCCTGAAGCTTTGACATAATAACCAGCGGTGTGATTTCTGTATAATAGGGTTTATTTCCTGCGATAAATACAACACTTCCATATTCACCCAGACATCTTCCGAACGCAAGTCCGATCCCTGCAAAGATCGCAGGCTTCAGTTCCGGAAAAATGACCTTCCAGAAGATAGTTGTTTTCTTTGCTCCCAGCACTCCTGCTGCCTCGCTGTAAGAATTATCCATCTTTTCCAGAACCGGCTGTACACTTCGCACAACGAACGGTATTCCTACAAATATCATAGCCACTGTAATACCTATTCTTGTGTATGCGATCTTGATACCGAATCCTGCAAAAAAGCTGCCGACAATTCCCGAATCTGAGGTCAGGGATGTCAGTGCAATACCTGCTACCGCTGTGGGAAGAGCAAAGGGAAGTTCGATCACCCCATCCATAAGTCTCTTGCCCGGAAAATCATATTTCACAAGCACCCACGCAAGAATAGTTCCCATAATTCCATTTATTACTGCTGCTGCAAAAGCACATACAAAACTGGTATAAAAGGATGCCAGCACTCTGGCCCTTGTGATGGTTTCGATAAAATCTTTAAAACTCAGCTTCGCTGTGTAGACCACCAGGCTTGCCAGGGGGATCAGAACTACCAGACTCAATATGGAAATGGTAATTCCCATGGAGAGCCCAAACCCTGGAATCACCGGTTTATTTCTTTTTTTCATAATCAATTACCACCTCTCCTGTCTCATATATTCTGTCTGTGCTTATGCTCTTGCTTCATCTTGTCTTCCTTTATCTCTCATAAATCTGATCGAAAATTCCGCCATCTGTGAAATGTTTCTCCTGCACTTTATCCCATCCGCCATAATCACTGATATTTGCCAGATTTATATTCAGATCAAACGTATCACTGTGCTTCTTCAGGATTTTCTCATTAGTGGGGCGGAAATAATTCTCTGCTGCGATCTCCTGTGCTTCGTCGGAATACAGATAATTCAAATACTCAGTTGCCACATCTCTTGTATCTCTGTAATCCACCACTTCATCTACCACTGCCACAGAAGGCTGTGCCAGAATACTTACGTTTGGAGTAACAATCTCATACTCATCCGGATAATCCCGCATGGATAGATAAGCTTCATTTTCCCACGCAACCAGCACATCTCCTTGTCCGTTCTCCACGAAAGAGGTCGTTGCGCCTCTTGCGCCTGAGTCAAGAACCACCACATTCCGGTAAAGTTTCTTGATAAATTCCTTCATCTGCGCTTCATCGCCACCATACTTTTTATCTGCGTAAGCCCACGCTGCCATGTAGTTCCATCTGGCACCGCCGGAGGTTTTCGGATTTGGTGTTACTACTCCCACTCCTTTTTTCGTCAGATCGTCCCAGTCTTTGATATCCCTGGGATTTCCTTTCTTCACCAGAAATACGATAGTGGATGTATAAGGAGAACTGTCATTGTCAAATTTATCTTTCCATCCTGCCTTGATCAGCCCTGCGTTTTCAATAGACTCAATATCATATTCCAGTGCCAGGGTTACCACATCTGCATCCAGACCATTGGCTACCTCCAGTGCCTGTTTCCCTGAACCGCCATGGGACTGTATCACTTCCACATCTTCCCCGGTCTTCTCCTTCCAGTGGTCTTCAAATATTTTATTATACTGTTCAAACATCTCTCTGGTAGGATCATAGGAAACATTGGTGACAGACACCGTTTTTCCAAAAGCCTGTACCGGCATCAGTGCCAGTACAACTGCAAAACCAAAGGCAAATAATTTTCTGATCATGTTTCATCTCCTTTAAGGTACCAGTAGTTTTTTGCATTCTCTACTTTTCATAGTTATTCGATATGTTTTATATGATATTACAAGAAATGACAGAATTTGTCAATAGTGTATTAAAATAAGTACAATTTACGTTGTATAGATGTTACTGTTCACACATCACTATCCCGCGAGGTGTTTTGGCATGAATATGCCAAAA
>OGOS01001834.1_pt1 | contig 12508 bp, 8 predicted proteins | sample 1552701 | NCBI WGS metagenome assembly OGOS01 (sample SAMEA2580128, study PRJEB22360) | human gut metagenome | biome: human gut; feature: human-associated habitat; material: faeces | place: Denmark | collected 2008/2010
AATCGGTGCATCAGCGCCGTAAAATCGGACTTTGTATGTAATTTCATCACCAGTACAGCTCCCAATCCTTTGTCAATCTCGTCAGCGCTTCCATGTAGAAGTAGTCGCCCCAGCTGACGCATTCGTCAACGCCCTCGGGCGTGCAGGTGTTGTAGGGGCTCTTTTTGCTGTAGGTGCCGTGGCGCACAAGGCCGATGCCCTGCGGGCCTTCCTTGACGGCGTAGTGCGCGGCCACGCTGCCCAGCATCTGGGCGGCCAGCTTCGTGTACTCGGCAGCTTCGTCGGTGCCGCCGTACTTGGCGGCCTCCAGCAGGCCGCAGGCCACGATGGACGCGGAGGAGGAGTCGCGTGGCTCCTCGGTGCCGCTGGTGAAGGTCATATCCCAGTACGGGACCAGGTCCTCGGGCAGGCGCTCCAGATAGTAGGCCAGCACGCGGCGGAAGGCGTCCAGATACTCGGGGCGTCTGGTGTAGCGGTAGCTGATGGCCGTGCCGTAGACGCCCCACGCCTGACCGCGGGCCCAGCAGGAGTCATCCTTATAGCCCTGACAGGTCGCGCCGCGCACAGGGCCGCCGGTCACGGGGTCCATGAAGAAGGTGTGGTAGGTCGAGCCGTCCGGGCGGATGGAGTTGGCCAGACAGGTCGTGACATGCTTGTGCGCCAGATCGGCGTAGTGGGCGTCGCCGGTGGTCTCGCTGGCCCAGTAGAGCAGCGGCACGTTCAGCAGGCAGTCGATGATGTAGCGGTAGTTGTCGGCAGCGCCGAGCGCGCCCCACGCCTGAAAGAACTCGCCCTTCTCCTGAAAGCGGGTGCAGAGCTGGTCGGCAGCCAAGATAGCGGCCTTTCTCCCCTTCTCACTGCCAGTCAGCTTGTAGGCGGCGACACAGGACGGGCTGTACAGGAAGCCCATGTCGTGGTGGTCGACCTCGATCTTGTGCTCAATGCGGTAGAGGAAGCTGTCCACGAGGGTCAGCGCGGTATTTTTGAACGCCTCGTCGCCGGTGCGCTCATAGCTCAGCCAGACCTCACCGGGCCAGAAGCCGCAGGTCCACTGGTTGTTCTCGCATTGGGGATAGATGTCATGGACGCTGGAATGGTTCTGGCAGTGGTCGGTATACAGCGGCAGATTCCGGCGGACGAGCGCGATAGCGGTATCCAGCGCCTGCTCAGCCTCGGGTTTGGTCAGGACTTTGTTTGAGAATGTTTTCATTGTAGGAAACCTCATGCTCACAAATAATAAATAATAAATAAAAGGCAGTAAAAGCATAAGTAACAGAGTAAAATATATTCTCTATACATAGTAGATATGTAATGAGAATATATATTAAAAGCTTTTACTGCTTTTTGTTGTAAGAATATATGTTCTGATTTATAATGAATTAAAAAAAGTATAACATTACTAGACAGGTTATGGACAGAACATTGAACAATATATTATATGAAACATCGGAATATGAAGATTACGAGGCATTTGTTAATGCTAAAGATAAGATAATTGGCAAGGCACATAATAACAAAGGGATAGGGACATTGTCAGAAAAGACACTTCACGCTGTCCTTAAGCTGTATTATGAGCCTGATGAGGACAAGCACGAGGTCGCTATGAGCGGTTATTATGCTGATATATATAATGACAAAGGAATAATAGAGATACAGACACGCCAGCTTAATAAACTGAGGGATAAGCTTTCGGTATTTCTACAAGATTACCACGTTACTGTGGTGTATCCGCTTCCATTTAACAAGTGGTTAAGCTGGGTTAATCCTGATAATGGAGAGGTTCAGGGCAGGAGAAAGTCGCCAAGACATTTTACGGAATATGATGCATTTTACGAGTTATATAAGATAAAAAGCTATCTGAAAAATCCTAATCTTTCAATCAATCTTGTGCTTATGGATATGGAAGAATATAAGCTTCTTAACGGCTGGAGTTATGATAAGAAAAGAGGTTCAACAAGATATGACAGAGTACCGGTTGGGATAAGAAGAATAGTAAAGTTTGACAGGATAGAGGATTATATGCAGTTAGTTCCAGCGGATTTGAAGGAAGATTTTACGGTGAAAGACTTTGCCATGGCGGCTGGGGTCAGTGTTGAAGCGTCAAGATATACGCTTAATATTCTTAATTATCTTGAGATAGTAAAGCGTACTGGCAGAGTAAAGAATGGGTATGTCTATAACGTCACAGAAGAATTTTAATATAATGAGCGCAAAAGAAAAGGAAGCGGCTGCGAAGCAGACATTTACTTTTCTTGCGCCATTAACGAACGAACAGTCGTGCGAAGCAGGACGAAAGAGTGCGATAAGCACGGGTTCGTGAGTATAGGGTAGATAAAAAGAAAATTATGATATAATTAGCACAAAAAAATACGCAGAAATATGATATATAAGGAGGCACAGATATGTATGTAATTAAAGATAATACATTTAATATATCAGTAAGAAATCTGGTTGAATTTATGTGCCTTGGTGGGGATATTGATAACAGGGATACAGGTGTTGCTGATGTTAAGGTTATGCAGGAGGGTGCGAGGCTTCACAGGAAAATCCAGCACTCTATGGGTTCTAATTACAGGGCAGAGGTGCTTCTTAGGAATAAAGAGGAGCTGACATCAGAGGGTGGAATTGAATACGAGCTTAGAATAGAGGGCAGGGCAGACGGAATAATAGCTGACATTGAGGAAGATGAGGATGGCAATAAGCTGCCGATAGGTGAGGTTACAATTGATGAGATTAAGACTATGCAGTCAGATGTAGGAAAGCTTAAAGAGCCGGTGTATGTGCATAAGGCACAGGCTATGGTGTACGCTTATATATATTTAACAAGGTATAATCTGGAGAGCATTAATGTACAGCTTACTTACTGTAATACAGAAACTGAGAAAATAGTAAGATTTAAAGAGCAATATGACAGTGAGTCAATTATAAAATGGTACAGAGAACTTGTAGCTGGCTTTAAAAAGTGGATGGATTATGTATTTGATGAAAGGGCAGAAAGGAATGCTTCAATTCAGAAACTGCATTTTCCATTTGAGTACCGTGAGGGGCAGAAGAAGCTGGTTGCGAGTGTATACCACACGGTAAAAGAACAGAAGGTGTTATATATACAGGCACCGACAGGAGTAGGAAAGACTATATCAACAGTATATCCAGCCGTGCAGTCGTGCAGTAATGGCTTAACTGACAAGATATTCTATCTTACCTCCAAGACAATAACGAGAACGGTAGCCGAGGAAACATATGCGATACTAAGAGATGCAGGACTGCATTTTCGCACAGTGACACTGACGGCGAAGGATAAAATATGTCATCTTGATGAGCACAACTGTAATCCAGAGGTGTGCGAGTATGCAAGGGGGCATTTTGACAGGGTAAATGAAGCTGTTTACGATATAATCACTAATGAAGCGGTAATTAACAGGGATACGATATTGCAGTATTCAGTGAAGCATAAGGTGTGTCCGTATGAAATGTCGCTTGATGTTTCATACTGGTGTGATGGAATAATATGCGATTACAATTATGCTTTTGATCCAGATTCTTCATTAAAAAGATATTTTGGTGATGGCGGCAAAGGCAATTATGTATTTCTTGTAGATGAGGCACATAATCTTGTTGACAGGGCAAGGGAGATGTATAGTGCAACGCTTGTCAAGGAAGATTTTCTTGCCTGCAAAAGAGTAGTTAAGGATATGGACAAAAGGCTGGCTTCATACCTTGAAAAATGCAACAAATATCTTCTTGAATTAAAGAGAGCCTGTGATAAAGAATATATAATAATAGATGATTACTGTGGCACATTTTTAGCTAATCTGCAATCGTGTTATTCGTATATGCAGAAGTTCTTGGATAAGAATAAAGGAAAGCCGGTGTGCGATGAGATAATAGAATTCTTCTTTAAGATAAGACATTTTATTAATATGTATGACTGCATAGATGAGAAGTATGTTATATATGCTGAGCATATCGATGACGGTGACTTTGCACTTCATCTGTACTGTGTCGACCCGTCAGGACAGTTATCGCAGAGATTAAGTCAGGGAATATCGACAATAATGTTCTCGGCGACACTTCTTCCAGTGAATTATTTTAAGGAAATGCTTTCAGGAAATGCAGATGACTATGCTGTGTATGCACATTCGCCGTTTGATACTGATAATAAGAGAGTGCTTATTGGACGTGATGTTACAAGCAGGTATACGAGGCGTAATTATAATGAGTACACCAAGATTGCAGGTTATATTCACACACTTACGCAGTCGAAGCAAGGCAAATATATGATATTCTTTCCTTCTTACAGCTATATGAGAGAGGTGTATGATATATATATACAAAAATATGCCTGCAATGTTATAGATCTGCACGATGTTGAGGATGGAAGCTACATTTATCATCTCTCTGAGGGAGAAAATGTATTGATACAGGATAATAATATGACGGAAGCCGATAAAGAGAATTTCTTGTCAGTATTTATGGATAATACAAGTGGAAATGTCACGGGCTTTTGTGTGCTTGGCGGTATATTTTCTGAGGGAATTGACCTAAGGGATAAGTCACTTATAGGGGCGTGTATTGTAGGAACAGGCATACCTATGATATGCAGACAGCGTAATATATTAAGAAATTATTTTGACAGTATGGGCAAGAATGGCTATCAGTATGCGTATGTATTTCCGGGAATGAACAAGGTGCTGCAGGCGGCTGGAAGAGTTATAAGAACTGCAGATGACAAGGGTATAATACTTCTGTTAGATGACCGTTTTATGACACAGGAATACCAGATGCAGTATCCAAGGGAATGGGATAAAGTGTATCCTGTAGATATTAATAATACAGGAAAATGTATTGAGGATTTCTGGAGATTATAAGGCATATGGGGAATTATGAGGGAATTTGTCAATTGTGGTGAGATTTGGCAAGTAATATGTTGAGAAATTGTCAGACATATGCTATTATTCTAGTATAAATACGGACTGTGACAATTAATTATATGATTATTTATATTGGAGAGAACTATGGGAGAGAATGAAATCAGGAATTTAGCGGATTCCCATGCGGGAATAGATGAATGGAAGAAAGCTGGATTTAACGAACTTCAGGTGCTTGAGATTACTAAAGGTAATGATAATGGCGTTGATATTTCTATATATGCCAGTCCCGAATATAATTCAAGGCAGATGAAGGTTATAAGAATGGCACTTGAGGAAGGAATTGATGTAAGTGCTATGGCAGATCCGGAGTATAATTATATGCAGATGGAGCAGATTAAAGAAGGTATAAAAGAGGGTATTGATTTATCGCTTATATGCAATCCGAAGTACGATTATTCTGTTATGAGAGAGATTCGTCTTGCATTAAAGTACAGATTTGATCTTACAAGATATGCAAAGCTTGGATATTCTGGTGAGGTGTTAAGACAGATAAGACTGGCTAAGAGAGATGATGTTGATTTAACATTTTTCGTTGATGAGAATTTCGATGCACACCAGCTTAACGAGATTAGAATAGGCTTGTTAAAATGTGTAGATGTATCCAAGTATATGCTTCATGAATATACAGCAGACCAGATGAAACAGTTAAGGTTGGGACTTGAGGCTGGAATAGATATTACCAAGTATAATATGATAGGTTTCTCCTCAGGACAGATGGAACAGATAAGGTTAGGAGAAGAAGAAGGGATAGATGTAAGTCCATATGCAGATCCATTTATCAATGCTGTCCAGATGAAAGAGATGAGAGAACAGATTGAGAATGATGGCAAGGTTCAGGAAGAGCCACAGCTTAATGAACTTCAAAGTCAGGAGATACTGCTTGGACTTCAGAGTGGTGTAGATGTAAGCGTATACGCCGATGCAAGATATACTTGCAGACAGATGGAGCAGATAAGAATAATGCTTGAGAGGGGTCTTGATCCTTCGGAATTATTAGTACATAAAGACCAGTAATTAAGGACATACATATAAGGGGAATTCGATTATAAAGATGACATAAGACAATGTGCTATGGTTGATTGGAGGAGTCAGAATTGAATGATGTACTTAGAGAACAGATACAGTTAAATACCAAAGAAGTAGTTGTCAATGTTGATAATGATCATATGAAAGCAAGTATAGTCCTTAATGGCATAGGCAGTGATGAAGCTTATACATACGAGGAGATTGCAGACAAGCTTTCACAGGCAGGTGTGCGTACAGGAATTAATGAAGCGAGAATACGCGAAGTTATTCTTAATAAGCTGTACGATATTGAAATCGTGGTAGCAGAAGGCAAAAGTGCAGTTAACGGTACTGATGGTTATTACAACTTCTTCTTTGATTCAGAGTATGAAAGAGATAATAAGCCTACATTAAGAGAAGATGGTTCTGTTGATTATTTTAATGTAAAGCTTTTTGAGAAGGTTAATAAAGATGATAAGCTTGCAGAGTATATAGAACCTACCAAGGGTGAATTTGGATATGATATATTTGGAAAGCTTTTAGTTCCAAAGCCAGGAAGACCAGGACCTAAGTTAAGAGGCAAGGGCTTTACAGTGTCAGAGGACGGCAAGTCTTATTATGCCCAGTTAAGCGGTAAAGTAGAATATCGTAACTACGACCTTAATGTAAGTAATGTATATAATGTCAGCGGTGATGTTGATGTTGGAACAGGAAGCATAGATTTTAATGGTGACGTAGAGATTAACGGAAGTGTCAGAGGCAGTGTCAAGATACACGCTATGGGTAATATATACATAGGTGGATATGTTGAAGATGCAGATATATGGTCAGGACAGGATATCATTATACAGGATGGTGTTAATGCAGGTGAGAACGGAAGAATTGAAGCTATGGGCAATATATCAGCAAGGTTTTTCGAGAATGCACATATTATAAGCCATAGTGATATAAAGTGTGATTATATGCTTAATACAACAGCTTTGGCATATGGCGGAATATATCTTGAGGGCAAGAGAGGTTCTGTAATAGGCGGAGATGTCACAGGCGTAAGGGGCATATGTATTAAAGCTTGTGGAAGTGAGTCTTATTCTAAGACTGTATTAAGAGTTGGTGTAACTAAGGAGATAAGCAGTGAATATGCCAAGGTGCTTATGGTGCTTAAGGATATAGATACGCAGATAGACAGATTTAATCAGGCTTTACAGAAGCTTGATATATTAAAGAAGGCAGGTTCTGATAAGTTTGATGAAACACTTAACAGAAAGCTGTTGCAGTCAAAGATTGTTAAGACAGCAGAGAAAGCCAAATATGAAGAAAAAAGCCGTAATCTTTATACACTTGTAAGGGAGTCAGACAGGGCAGTTGTAAGGATTGATAAGAATATATATCCAGGAAGCCGTGTATTTATGGGCGATAAGACATATGTTCCTAGTACCGTATTTACGCATATTGCTTTAAAGAAGACTTCACAGGGTGTATTGATAAGAAATTATGATTCTATGTAGTGAGAATATATTTACAGAGGTTAGTTTATGATAGAAGAGGTTGTTTCAATAGAGCTTCCCGTGCATGAGAGAATGGTTATTAAGAAGAACAGGCTCACACCGAAAGATTATGCTGGCGAGCCTGTTCCAAGAATATCTATTGTTACAGGAATACATGGTGATGAGCTTGATGGGCAGTATGTGTGCTACGAAGTCATAAGACGTGTTAATAATAATCTGGAAAGATTAAAAGGAATTATAGATATATATCCAGATGTAAATCCCCTTGGAATAGATACAGGTTCAAGGGGAATTCCTATGTTTGAGCTTGATATGAACAGAGTATTTCCAGGTGATAATAATGGAGCTGTGGCAGAGAGTGTTGCGGCAGGAATTGTCAACGATATAATTGGAAGTGATTTCTGTCTTGATATTCATTCAAGCAATATATTTGTAAGAGAGATGCCGCAGGTAAGACTAAATGAAGAAAATGCGGAAAGACTGCTTCCATTTGCAAAGATGTTAAATGCGGATTTTGTATGGATATTTTCATCAATAACAGTGCTTGATGCGACACTGGCATACAGCCTTAATCATCTTGGTGTACCTACGCTTGTAGCAGAGATGGGCGTTGGTAACAGAATTAACAGGGAATACAGCCAGCAGCTTATTGATGGAATATTTAACCTTATGAGTAATCTTGGAATATGGGAAATACCAGAGGCTGATAATAAAATAGCTGTCAGAGAGCCTATTATCTCAACAGAGGGGGAAGTTAATTTCCTGACAGCGAAGGAAAGCGGAATATTTGTTCCATCTATTAATTCATGTGGCAATATCCATATGGGAGATGCCATAGGCGACATAATAGAGCCAATAGAGGGAAGGATAATCCAGCATATTGAATCTCCGGTAGATGGTATTGTATTCACATTGAGGGAAAATCCAGTTGTATACAAGGGGGCACTTCTTGCGAGAGTACACGGAGGAAGAGTGTAATGAAAAAAGAAGTTTTATATAGTCTTAAGGGAATATACAGAGAGAATTTTGAGATAGAAGGCTACAGATTTGGACATGGCGAGAAATCAGCCTGCATAGTCGGGGCTATGAGGGGTAATGAGATACAGCAGTTATATATATGCTCACAGCTTATAAAGGTGTTAAAAGACCTTGAAATGAGAGGTGCAATATCGCATAACCACGAGATTTTAGTAATTCCGTCAGCTAACAGATTTTCTATGAATGTTGAAAAAAGGTTCTGGCCTGTAGATAATACAGATATTAACAGAATGTTCCCTGGTGATGAAGCGGGAGATACTACCAAGCAGATAGCTGCTGCAATATTTGAAAGCAGTAAGGGCTACAGCTATGGAATACAGTTTGCAAGCTTTTATATGCCTGGAGATTTCATACCTCATGTACGTATGATGGAAACGGGTTATCAGAGTGCGAGCCTTGCCAATCTTTTTGGACTGCAGTATGTTGTTATAAGAAAGCCAAAGCCTATGGATACGGCAACGCTTAATTATAGCTGGCAGATGAATGGAACAAATGCTTTTTCGATATATACGAACAGCACAGATATGGTTGATGAAAAGTCTGCAAGACAGGCAGTATCGTCAGTGTTAAGATTTCTTACGAGAATGGGAATATTAAAATATAATAATCACAGCGGTTACATAGCAAGTGTCATTAACGAGTATGATTTATCAGCCGTTAAGACATATGATGCAGGTTTTTACAAAAGGCTTAAAGAACCGGGGGATCCGGTTGTCCATAATGAGGTAATAGGTCAGGTTATTGATCCGTGTGAGGGATATGTCAAGAGTGAGATATTATCACCGACAGACGGCATAGTATTCTTTGCACATACAGCCCCTCTTGTTATGGGTAATGAAGTTGTATACAAGATTATAAGACGTATGCATGAATAGTGTATACAATATAGAAATATACACAACATTGTTCTTGTGTCTTGTTTCTTTAGTAATGATATGATAAAATATTTTACATTCTTGTTGAAATAGTAGTGACAGGAGTACAGCTGATTAAGAAAGGAAATAATTAAAATGAGTGGCGTTAAAAGAGTTTTTGTTGAGAAAAAGAAACCTTTTGCTGTTAATGCAAAGGAGTTACACGATGAAATCACAGGTTATCTCGGTATTAAGACAATTACAGATGTAAGGGTGCTTATCAGATATGATATTGAGAATCTTTCTGATGAGACATATAAGAAAGCACTTACAACAGTATTTGCAGAACCACCTGTTGATGATGTGTATGAGAATGAATTTAAGGCTTCAGATGATGATTTTGTATTTTCTGTAGAATATCTTCCGGGACAGTTCGACCAGAGAGCTGATTCGGCAGAGCAGTGTGTTAAGTTCCTTAATGAGAATGAAACTCCTGTAATTAAGACTGCAACTACTTATATTATATCAGGCAAGCTTACAGATGATGATAAGGCTAAGATTAAAAACCATTGTATCAATCCGGTAGATTCAAGAGTAGCTGATGAGAAGCTTCCAGATACACTTGTTACTAAGTTTGATACACCAGCAGATGTTGTTGTATTTGATGGCTTCAAGGATATGAGCGGGGACAAGCTTAAGGAATTATATGATTCACTTGGTCTTGCTATGACATTTAAGGATTTCAAGTTCATTCAGGATTACTTCAAGAATGAAGAGAACAGAGATCCATCTATGACAGAAATCAGAGTTCTTGATACATACTGGTCTGACCACTGCCGCCACACAACATTTGCTACAGAATTAAAGAATGTAGAATTTAAGGACGGATATTACAGAGCTCCTATGGAAGAAACTTACAATAAGTATCTTGCTGACAGAGCTGTTATATATAAAGACAGAAAAGATAAGTTCGTATGTCTTATGGATTTAGCCCTTATGGGTATGAAGAAGTTAAAGGCAGAAGGCAAGCTTGAAGATCAGGAAGAGTCTGATGAGATTAATGCCTGCTCTATAGTTGTTCCTGTTGAGATTGACGGAAAGACAGAGGAGTGGCTTGTAAACTTCAAGAACGAAACTCATAACCACCCAACAGAGATAGAGCCATTTGGTGGTGCTGCTACCTGCCTTGGTGGAGCTATAAGAGATCCACTTTCAGGACGTACATATGTATATCAGGCTATGCGTATCACAGGTGCGGCAGACCCTACAGTTCCGGTAGCAGATACACTTCACGGCAAGCTTCCACAGAGAAAGATTGTTACAGAAGCAGCTCACGGCTACAGCTCATATGGTAACCAGATTGGTCTTGCTACAGGTTATGTTAAAGAAATATACCACCCAGATTATGTTGCTAAGCGTATGGAGATTGGTGCGGTTATAGCGGCAGCTCCAAGAAGCGCAGTTAAGAGAGAGAATTCTGATCCAGGAGATATTATTATCCTACTTGGTGGACGTACAGGACGTGATGGCTGTGGTGGTGCTACAGGTTCATCTAAGGTTCACACAGAGGAGTCTATAGAGACTTGTGGAGCAGAGGTTCAGAAAGGTAATGCACCTACAGAGCGTAAGATGCAGAGACTTTTCAGACGTCCGGAAGTAACTAAGCTTATTAAGAAATGTAATGACTTTGGTGCAGGCGGTGTATCAGTTGCAATCGGTGAACTTGCAGCAGGTCTTACAGTAGATTTAGATAAAGTTCCTAAGAAGTATGAAGGTCTTGACGGAACAGAACTTGCTATATCAGAGTCACAGGAAAGAATGGCAGTTGTTGTTGACCCAGCAGATGTTAAAGCATTTTTAGAGTATGCCACAGAGGAGAACCTTGAAGCGGTTGAAGTTGCTGTTGTAACAGAAGAACCAAGACTTGTACTTAACTGGAGAGGCAAGGATATCGTTAATATTTCAAGAGCTTTCCTTGATACTAACGGTGCACATCAGGAGACATCAGTACTTGTAGATATCCCAGATGACAAGGCTAATTACCTTGAAGCTAAGCCAGTAGATGATGTTAAGGGCAGATGGCTTAAGACACTTGCAGACCTTAACGAGTGTTCACAGAAGGGACTTGTTGAAAGATTTGATGGTTCAATCGGTGCTGGTTCAGTACTTATGCCATTTGGTGGAAAGTACCAGCTTACAGAGACACAGGCTATGGTTGCCAAGCTTCCAGTGCTTAAGGGCAAGTGCGATACAGTAACTATGATGGCTTATGGATTTGATCCATATCTTTCTAAGTGGAGTCCATATCACGGAGCTATGTATGCAGTAACAGACTCGGTTGCTAAGATTGTTGCGGCTGGTGGCGATTACAGCAAGATTAGATTTACATATCAGGAATATTTCAGAAGAATGACAGAAGATCCTTCAAGATGGAGCCAGCCATTTGCAGCACTTCTTGGTGCATATGAGGCACAGATTGGCTTAGGACTTCCATCAATCGGTGGTAAGGATTCTATGTCAGGAACATTTGAACATATAGATGTACCACCTACATTATGCTCATTTGCTATTGATGTAGCTAAAGAGCAGGATATTATCACACCTGAATTAAAGAAAGCTGGCAATATACTTGTAAGATTTGACATTGAAAGAGATAAATATGACCTTCCTGTATTCTCACAGATTAAGGAATTATATTCATCTATCCACGAAGCTATTAAGAGCAAGGCAATTGTGTCTGCATATGTTCTTGATGCTAACGGCTTAGTTCCAGCAATAAGCAAGATGGCATTTGGTAATATGCTTGGTGTTGCTGTTGAGCCATCTGTATCAAAGGAAGAATTATTCGCACCAGCATATGGCTGTATAGTAGCAGAAGTAGACAGCTCTAAGCTTTTAGAGATTAAGGCAGCTTATACTAAGGTTGGTACAGTAACAGAAGAAGCTAAGTTTACATATGAAGATGTTTCAATCAATATTGAGGAAGCATTAAGTGTATGGAAAGATACATTAGAGGGTGTATTCCCAACAAAGGTTTCTAAGGAAACTGATAGGGTTGAGTCACCTGTATATTCAAAGGGCAATGTATATGTATGCAAGAATAAGGTTGCGAAGCCAACAGTATTTATACCAGTATTCCCAGGTACTAACTGTGAATATGACAGTGCCAGGGCGT
>OGOS01001838.1_pt1 | contig 12468 bp, 9 predicted proteins | sample 1552701 | NCBI WGS metagenome assembly OGOS01 (sample SAMEA2580128, study PRJEB22360) | human gut metagenome | biome: human gut; feature: human-associated habitat; material: faeces | place: Denmark | collected 2008/2010
CAAATCACTATGTGAAATTATATCATATCATCAAGAAAAGAACAACTATAAAAAGGACCTCTTTCGAAATCGAAAAAGACCCTTTTATGTTTACAAATTCTTTCGTCCATTTAATATTGTAAAAAGCATAAACAACACTGGTATGATCAGTGCCTCAAACTGAGTTACTGAATATGCTTTAAATACAACATTTAAAATAATCGTGGCAATCGTAATTGCGATCAGTACAAGACTGACATAAAAACATCTTTTACATCCTTCCTGTGTATTTCCATCTTTAAGACCCGTATATCCACCGACCATTGCTGCTACTGCGTAGCCGCCGATCAAAACAAGTCCAAGATAAAACTTTGTTGCAGAAGTCGTCGTTCTTCCATAACCTACAAGCCCTAACAGATTCAATAACTGCAACACACCCTGAATCAAAACGAGTCCTGAGATTATCTTAAAAAATATATTTTTTGTTTTGTTTTGCATAATCACTAGTTCCTTTTTATTTTTTATGTTGTCGCTGTCTCCTTCATACTACTTCGAAAGATTCCCTCATCTTTGTCTTCTTATTATCCAATTTAATCCAATTCCTGGATCTGTTCTATAACTTTTTGATATTCTTTCTCAATTTCACCGATCACTGGCAATACTTCTTCGCGCTGTCCTGCACGGATCATATCTACTGCTTTCGCACTTTTTTGCTGTAAATGTGTAAACTCCAGATTGCTTGCAATTCCTTTCATCGTATGAGTTGTTCGAAGAATTTCATCATAATCCATCTTATCTACTGCTTCTTTAATCTGTCCATAAGTAGGATCATCTAAAAACTTACGGACAAACTTTTCCACCAGTTTCTGGTTTCCCATCATACGGCTGCTTACATTTTCATAACTTTCATCAATACTGTCATAAAACTCCTGAATATTCATTACTTCTCCTCCATTCAAATTATTTTTGAATAACCTAAAATGGATTATAGCATATTTAACAAAATTCAACAATTTAATTCTATTTTTTATACACCAGAAGTTTTTTCGACACCATATTTCTTTCTACGATATGTTTTTTTGTCACTTTCCATATAGTGATGACTTCTTCTACGATCTCGTTCTTCATTTTCTTCCAAGATTTCTTGTTTCGCATTCATAACAAGCATCTGCAGACGATTTTCGATATTCGCAAAACTGACATCTGGATCATAGTCTAATGGAAGAATCTGTGCATTTGGATACATTTCTTTTAATTTTTTAGAAATACCTCTTCCAACAACATGGTTTGGCAGGCATCCAAATGGCTGTAAGATCAAGAAATACTTGCATCCATGTTTTGCGTGATGAATGATCTCTCCTGGAATCAGCACACCCTCTCCTGCATCAAATGTATGATGAATGATCGGATCACTGTCTTTTACCAGATCATCCATACGGATCGCTGGTTTATATAAAGGATGTCCTTTTGCAATGGAATCGGTCAGACTGTGTGCAAGATCAAAGAACATGTCTGCTGTCCGAAACCAGATCTTTTGATCCATTGGTTTATTTAAATGATATTCCCTGATCTGTGAATCCTGATAAAAGTATGTCTTACGGATAACATCCGTCATACGTGCTTCAATGATCTCAAATCCATTTTCTTCCAGATATTTTTCAATGTCATGGTTTGCTCCTGGATGAAAGTTCAGAAGATATTCCCCAACGATCAGAATCTGTGGTTTTAAGTTCGTACGATCATAAGAAATATTTTTCATGATAGAAATAGCCTTCTTAAATCCTTTTCTTGCACCAAGAACTCCTGACTTTTCCAATCCATCGATTACAAGATCAAGGGCTTTGTCAAACGCTTCATCCGCACTTCCTTTGACTGTTTCATATGGACGGATCTTTCGTAATAATTCCTCCAATACATCGATCATCGGTAATGCAAATGCGATTTTTACAGAAGATGCCAGATTTAATTTAAATCCTGGGTGCATATTATGAGAATCTGCATCATCATTTGTCAGGATCGGAATATGGTCATATCCTGCATCATCAAGAGCTTTTCTTAGTAGTGCCCCATAATGTGTCAGTCGACAGTCCCCAACATATTTTCCCATAACGATCGCAACATCTTTGTCATCATACTTTCCACTTTCCAGTGCCGCCAATGCTTCTCCGATGACGATCTGTGCTGGGAAACAGATATCATTATGTACATATTTCTTTCCCAAACGAATTGCTTCTTCACGCCCGATATCCAAAGCAACCGCCCGAATTCCTTGTCCTCTTAATGCTGCTGTCATAATTCTGCAAAATGCATGCGATGTATTTGGAACCAATGCGATTTTTTCTTTTCTGTGTTCTTTTGTAAACTTGACTGGATATGGTTCTTGCAACTCTTTTACTTCTAATTTCTGATGTTTCTCACGTCCCATTTTCACTGTCTCCAAGAAAGAACGCACACGGATTCCCAATGGTCCTTGATTATCACTTTCATCTACTTTTAAGATCAATGGTGTTTTCCCGGAAATTTCTTTCATCATTCTCGTGATCTCATCGGATAGATAAGCATCGTGTCCACATCCAAAACTTACGAGCTGTACATATTCCAGATGCTCACTTTGCGCACATAAGATAGCAGAAGATAACATTCTAGCATGATAGTTATTTACAATATCCAGACGGCTTTTTGAGAGTTCTGTCTGATTCACTTCTGGCAGGGAATCTGCGGTTAAGACTGCGATGCCTGCTTTTGTAAACATCTTAGACAGATCGTGATTAACCAGTGTATCGTTCTGATATGGACGAGATGCTAAAACAACTGCAAATTCATTCTTTTCCTTTACTTCATTTAGAATCTCTTCTCCTCGTTTCTTTAACTGTTGGTCAAAAGATTTCTGAGCCTGATCTGCTGTATGCATTGCATTCATAACCTCTTCTTTTGAGACATGATATACTTCTTCCATATATTTTACCAACTGATGCTGTCTGTCCTTTTTGGTATGCCAATGGAATAATGGTGCATCAAATGGCACATTCCATTTATCCTGTGGATTATCAGAATTCCTGATAACGATCGGATAACCTTTTACCACCGCACACATAGACTCACTTGTTTTTTCCATATTCTCTGGCGGTACTGTTGTGATCGATGGCATAAAAATACGATCTACATGATATTTTTTCACCAGATTTCTAAGATGTCCATGCACAAGTTTTGCTGGGAAACATACCGTGTCTGATGTCACTGCTGACAATCCACTTTCATAAATCTCTCTTGTGCTTTCATCCGATAATTGTACTTTGTATCCCAAACTTTTGAAAAAAGTTGTCCAAAATGGCATCGTATCCCAATAGGATAACACTCTTGGAATTCCGATCGTGATATCTCTTTCTGTTTTAGGCACTGGATAAGGATATTCTTTGAACAATAATTTCTTTCGCTCTTGGAATAAATCTGGAACACTCTGTGTTTTTCGGATTGTTTCTTTTAACTGCTTTCCAACCTCATCATTTCTTGGATCTCCGATGATCTCGCCTTTTTCACATCGATTATTTGTTACCCAGGAATTTCCATTTGAAAATTGAACAATTGTTCTTTGACAATGATTCGTACAAAATGGACAAGGTGCATTCGCCTGCTGCTCATAAGAAAATGTATCTAAATCACGAAGATCCCATGTGCTCACTTCTTTCGGATTCTTCTCATATTGCTCTTTTGCGATCAATCCGACACCAATTGCACCCATGATCCCTGGATATGGTGCTCTGATCACTTCTCTTCCTACATATTCTTCCATCGCACGTAAAACCGCATCATTTTCAAAAGTGCCACCTTGTACCACAATCTTAGTTCCAAGAGAATCAAGATTTGATACGCGGATAACCTTTGTAAATACATTCTGGATGATCGATCTGCATAATCCAGCCATGATATCTTCTGGATTCTTACCGTTTCGCTGCTCTGTGATAATACTGCTGTTCATAAATACCGTACAACGACTACCCAAAACTGCTGGGTTTTTAGACGCAAACGCTTTCTTTGCAATCTCTTTTGTCGGAATATGTAAAGAGGATGCGAAGTTTTCAAGGAATGAACCGCATCCAGAAGAGCACGCCTCATTTAATAAAATATTTGTGATAACTCCATCCTCTAACCAGATTGCTTTCATATCCTGTCCACCAATATCCAAAATAAAAGAGGCGTCTTTGACATATTTTTCAGAAGCTCTTGCATGTGCTACCGTCTCAACCGTATGGCAAGGGATTTCAAAAGCTTTGGAAAACAGCATTTCTCCATACCCAGTCGTACCAGCTGATAAAATTTCTAATTCTGCTCCTGCTTCTTCATATCGTTTTCTTAAACAGATCAAGGCCTCTTTCGCTACTTTCAGCGGATCCCCTTCATTCGGTGCATAAAAAGAATCCAGAATTTCTTCTTGTTCATCTAATAATACAAATTTTGTTGTGGTACTTCCTGCATCAATCCCAAGAAAACATCGAACAACCTCTCCTTTTTGTGGTTTCTTCCATGTCACCTGTTTCTTCTTATGTGCTTCTTTAAAAGCATTTTCTTCTTCTTTTGATTCAAAAAATGGTTTTGCAATTTCTCCTGAAACGTGGGAATGATCTTTCTGTGCGTCTTCCAGTATTACTAACATTTTATTCACATCTTTTGGTTTGCTGTCTGCAAACATCTTATCCAAAGATAATGCTGCCCCATATGCAATCATTAATTCTGAATGCTTTGGACAAAGAATCTCATCTTCTTTCAAATTCAGACGTTCAGCAAAAACTTTTACCAGAGTTGGATGAAATGTTAATGGTCCACCTTCAAATGCGACAGGTTTTTTAATCTCCAATCCCTGTGCCAACCCTCCGATCGTCTGTTTCGCGATCGCATGGAATGCGGATAACGCAAGGTCTTCCTTGGCTGCTCCCTGATTCAGAAGTGGTTGGATATCTGTCTTTGCATATACCCCGCATCTTCCAGAAATATCATATAAATGTGTTCCTTTTTGTGCCAACTCATTAAACTGTTCCACTGGTACTTTTAATACGGATGCAATTTCATCAATAAATGCTCCCGTTCCACCCGCACAGCTTCCATTCATACGCATATCGGAAACACTTTGTGACTGTCCATTTTCAGAATCTTTAAAAAAGATCATCTTGGCATCCTGTCCACCTAACTCAATTGCCGTTCCGACCTGGTCAAACTGATCTTGTAATGCGATCGCATTGGCTGCAACTTCCTGCACAAATGGTACTTTTAAAATAGATGCCACTGGTTTTGCCCCAGAGCCAGTCAGACACAATCTGATCTTCTTATCTCTTATATGTCCGCAAAACTTCTTAATGCTTCGGATCACACTTGCGATCTGATTTGCATGATGTCTTGCATAATCAGAAAATAACAGTTGATGACGGTCATTGGCATCAACTGCTACTATTTTGGTTGTCGTAGATCCTACGTCGATCCCGACTAATATATTTTGTTCGTTTGATTTTGTCATTTCGTTATTCATCATTCGTTATCGTCTTTTCTCCTTCTTTTGAGCTTTACGTTTTATCATAACTCAAATTAATAGAAAATGTAAGATAAAAAATGGATTTTAACACTTTCTTCACACTTTTTCATTTAGTTTCTGCTTACGTTCCCTCCAATCTGGAAGAATATGACTCATCAAATCATAAAATCTCTGGTTATGGCTTGGTTCTAAAAGATGACATAATTCATGCACCAAAACATACTCTACACATTCCTCTGGTTTTACAGCCAGCTGCAGATTCATCCGAATCTTTTTACTGTGAATACTACAGCTTCCCCATCTTGTTTTCATATCTCGAATCGTAAAGCCATTCGCATGAACTTTCATGATTGATTCCCATCTCATTGCATATTCTATGATCTTGTCTTCCAGCCATTTCCTTTGTTCCAGATTAATTTCCTGCTGTGATGAATTTTGCCTGTTTTTTACTTTTTCATGGTTTTTTAAAATCCACTCTTCTTTTTTCTTAAGGAAACGAAAAACCTCTTCGTTGGAAACTCTCATTGGAACTGTTACCAAAACATCTCCGTTTGGAGGTTTCACGTAGATATTTATATTTTTAATCTTCCTTCGCTCAATCTCAATATTTAATGTTCCTATTTGTTTTATCATTATTCTTATTTCTTTCTCTGAATCAGCATATGTATCAATACATACAAAACAATCAGAAACCCTGATATAAATCCTGCCACACTAAGATATGGCATTCCTAACACTCTCGGTGTTACATCACTTAGACATAAAATTGCAGAGCTAAACCAAAGTGCCATCACGATCAATACAAGCAACAGATGATCAAATCCTTTTTTTAATTCTCTACCTGCTTTCTCGATCTGCGCAGATTCAATGTTTACCCTTACCTGTCCATTCTTTGTAATGTTCAAAAGATCTGATACCTGTGCTGGTATCTCCAAAGATTTCTTAGATGACCCATAAATATCTCTCAAAGCATGTCTTATCTCTTTCTTTATATCAATCTCATGAAACATATTCGCAGACATATAAGAAGTCAATATCTGTATCATATTCACTTCTGGAGAACATAATTTCAATGTTCCTTCCATAGTCACCATACTTCTTGCAAGCAGCGTAATATCTGGTTCGATCGCAATCTTATGTTTCTTCAAAAGCCCTATTGCATCTTCCATCAATTCTCCAAGATCCATGGTCCCGAAATCCATATTCATGTATTTTCCAACCATATCATCAAGATCCGTATACAAACTAGCATGGTCGATCTTCTCTGTCGGTTTTCCAAACGATAAGAATGCATTCTTAAGTTCATAAATATCATTTTTAAGAATAGCTGTGATCGCACGTTTCATGATCGCACGGTAATGTTCAGATAGATCACCTGCCATTCCAAGATCAAGCCATACGATCTGACCACCACTAATCCATAGATTCCCTGGATGTGGATCTGCATGAAAAAAACCATCCGCCAAAATCTGTTTACAATAGTTTTGTGCTGTTTTCTGGGCAATCTCCTTCCTATCATACCCATTGCGATCAAGTTCCTCGATATGGTCGATCTGGATTCCATCAACATAACTCATCACCAGCAAATGCTCATTCGAATATTCCTTATATACTTTCGGACATGTCACATATGCAACGTCCTTCTGGTTCTCATAAAATCGTTCCAAATGTTGTGCTTCTTTTTCAAAATCCATTTCTTCTTTGGATGTCTCCCACAACTCATCAATAACTTTTCTAAAATCAATCAATTCACCGGTTCCTGTTGCAAAATTTAAAAATCCAGAAGCCTTCTTTAACAGAGCAATATCTTCTGCCATGATCTGTTTAATCTGCGGTCTCTGGATTTTTAATACAACTTTACTGCCATCTCCTAAAACGGCCTCATGGACCTGTGCGATTGATGCACACCCAACTGGTATCTGGTTAATCTTCTGAAATAGTTGACCGGGGTCATTATGAAGTTCTTTATTCAAGATCTTCCATATTTCATTAAAACTCATCGGTTTTACATCCGTGCGAAGTCTCGCTAACTCATGACAATACTTCTCTGGCAATATATCCGAACGCATTGACATGATCTGCCCAAGCTTTACATAAGTTGGACCAAGATCTTCTAAAATACTGCATAACTTCTCTGGATTGATCCCATGTGTGACATTATGCTGATTTAATACATGCAAGATCTCTTTCAGTCTTCCTGTTTCCTGTTTCATAAGTACCTCTTATTGTTCAGTTTCATCCTCTTGTACTTGTGATGTCTCTGAATCTGTTGTTGCTTCACTTTCTTCCACTTCAACATCTTCTTCAGCTTCCTGTTTTTCTTTCTGAAGTGCCTCAGCTTTTGCAATTCTTTCTTTTAAAAGTGCAAGATCTTCTGGGGACATTTCATCAACACATTCAAATGCTTTATCATATTTCTTAGTCACTTGGATAGATACATGTTCTTTGACTTTCTGTTTTGCATTGTGCTTTAATTCCTGATTTAACACTTTTCCATGTTCTACAGTACGTTCACCCTTTTCAATCATTTTCTCAAGAATGTCTTTGGTAACTTCTGCAGTTGTTGCTGCTGCACCTACACTTGCAAGAAATGCTTTTTTCATTCCATTTGTGAAATCCATATGTCATCATCCTTTCTATAATTTAGCATGATCATTTGTCACTTTTATTTTACCACTATAGATCTTCAAGGACAACCGTAAATGGTCCATCATTTATTAAAGCAACTTCCATATGTGCTCCAAAAATACCTGTCTGTACAACATCTATTTCCTTGTTGCATTCCTTAATGATATATTCATATAATTCTTCTGCTTTCTTTGGATCTCCTGCCTGTGTAAAACTTGGACGATTTCCTTTTCTGCAGCTTGCATAAAGCGTAAACTGAGATACTAACAACAATTCTCCATCCACATCTTTTAATGAACAATTTGTTTTTCCATTTTCATCTTCAAAAATACGAAGATTGATCATCTTACGAATATATTTATCGGCTTCTTCTTTTGTATCTTCCTGCCCTACACCGATCAAAACTAAATATCCTTTTTTTATCTTCCCTGTGTATTCATCATCTACTTTTACCGATGCTTCTTTTACTCTCTGAATTACAAATTTCATTGCTTTTCCTTCCTTTAAGGTATTATTTTCTTTAAATATTCCTACATAAAGAAAAAGATCAGAAATTAAAAATCTCTGATCTTTTATATCCTTATGTAAGATAAATAAATCCTAGTTGTTGATTAATTTATCTTCGTTGCTCCAGCTGTATAAGCTACGGATTTCTTTTCCGACAACTTCAGACTGATGTTCAGCAGCTAATTTTCTCATAGCTTTGAAGTGAACCTGAGATCCTGCATCAGACATATCTAATAAGAAGTCTTTAGCGAATGTTCCGTCCTGAATATCTGTAAGAACCTGTTTCATAGCTTTCTTAGTATCTTCTGTGATGATCTTAGGTCCTGTGATGTAATCACCATATTCAGCTGTGTTAGAGATAGAATATCTCATTCCTTCGAATCCTGACTGGTAGATTAAGTCTACGATCAGTTTCATTTCATGGATACACTCAAAGTAAGCGTTTCTTGGATCATATCCAGCTTCTACTAATGTTTCGAAACCAGCCTGCATTAATGCACAAACACCACCGCAAAGTACTGCCTGTTCTCCGAAAAGGTCTGTTTCTGTTTCTGTTCTGAATGTAGTTTCAAGAACACCAGCTCTTGCTCCACCAATTCCTAAAGAATAAGCAAGTGCTAAATCTAATGCTTTACCTGTAGCATCCTGTTCAACAGCTACTAAGCAAGGAGTTCCTTTTCCTGCCTGATATTCGCTTCTTACAGTATGTCCTGGAGCTTTAGGTGCGATCATAGTTACATCCACATCTTTTGGAGGTGTGATGCATCCGAAGTGGATATTGAAACCATGAGCGAACATTAACATATTTCCTGGCTCTAAGTTTGGTTCGATGCTTTCTTTGTATAATTTAGCCTGTTTTTCATCGTTGATCAGAATCATGATGATATCAGCTTTCTTAGCAGCTTCTGCAGATGTGTACACTTCAAATCCCTGTTCTTCTGCTCTCTTCCAAGATCTGCTTCCTTCATAAAGACCGATGATAACATTGCATCCAGACTCTTTTAAGTTAAGGGCATGCGCATGTCCCTGGCTTCCATAACCGATAATAGCGATGGTTTTTCCATCTAAAAGTGATAAGTTACAGTCTTCTTGATAATAAATCTTTGCCATTTTTCATTCCTCCATTTTTTGGCTTTATAGTAAGGGTCCTGACCCGTTACTCTCATCAAAATATATTAGAGTTATCTTCTCCTCTTGATAAACCAGTGATTCCTGTTCTCACAATTTCGATCACTCCAAAATCACTGATCAGATTGATAAATGCTTCTATCTTATTCACATTCCCAGTTAACTCGATCATCAGATTATCCTTAGATACATCCACAACTTTCGCTCTGAAAATATCTGCAATCGTGATAACCTCCTGTTTCTCTGTCTTGTTTGCACGGATCTTTGCAAGGATCAATTCTCTGCAAACAGACTTACTGTTTTCCAGTTCAAAAATCTTCACAACATCTTCCAGTTTTGAAAGTTGATTCTTGATCTGTTTCAAGATCATATCATCACCGCTGACTGCGATCGTAATTCTTGAAAACTTCTGATCTTGTGTCGTACATGCTGTGATACTGTCTATGTTATACCCTCTTCTTGTAAATAAACCAGAAATTCGGCTTAATACCCCGGGAGTATTCTCTACTAAAATAGAAAGAACGATCTGTCGCATATCTTTTATTTCCTTTCTTTGTCTTATTCTATCACCGTAATGGTATATTACAGGGTATTGGTAACTTTTTTTATTCTACCAATTATACAAATATGTGTCAAGAAAGAATATGATATGACAGTGATTCTACCTTGACACATTTTCATTTTAATTTATTTTTGTTTATTCTTCTTCAACAGAATCACCAGAAGGTGTTGATTCTGTCGCCGCAGCTGTCGTTGTATGATGTGCTGTGGTTGGTCTTGGTGCAGATGTCTGTGGCTGTGACGTTGTACTTTCTGTCACACGTTCTTCTGTACTTCTCGTAGTTGTAGACCTTGTACTATAAGTCGTATGGCTGCTGCTTGTTGTGCTGTAACTTTCCTGCTGATAGCTGCTTCTTGTACTAGATGTTGAATATGATGAACTACTGCTTGTTGAGTCAGATGATGATGTTCCGGAATATCCAAATGTCTCAACAGAAGATATTCCTCCATATTCTTTTGCCCAGTCTTTTTCACTGCCTTTGTCAAATAAGAAATAATTCATGGCTGCTTTATTAGCACTGAAGTTTATAAAGAATACGAACATATTGCTCTGTGCTCTTCCCATCTTATAAGTACCTTCTAATGGCACCCTCATCTGGTCGATTTCTGTCGTCCCCATCTGAACAACTTTCAATACCAGACTCTTCAGGTATTTTGCACTCATATCTGTTGACACATCGGCTAATGAATCTAACGCAATATCTGCGATCTTTGTTGGGCTCTGCTGCAATACTTTATTAAGTGCTGCTTGAAGTACTGCTCTTTGACGACCTGTTCTTCCAAAGTCTCCATCTCCGTATTTCTTAGAAACAACGTAACGAACCCTGGCATATCCTAATGCCTGATTTCCATTCAATGTCTGTTTCCCAACCTTCACATTACGGTATTTCTTCTTTGAAATGTAATTTGTTGTATTCAAGTATTTTGCTTCTTTTTCTTCCAGCGAAATTTCTACACCGCCAACTTTATTGATAACTTTCTCAAATGTTGAGAAATCAACAACACAATACTTGTCGATCTTAATCCCAAAGTTCTTAGCGATCGTCTGGTATAATAATTCTACACCACCAAATGCATAGGCTGCATTTAACTTGTTATGTCCATGTCCTGGAATCTCAACATACATATCTCTCATCAATGATGTAAGTTTTAATTCTTTGCTCTTAAAATTCACAGTAGCGATCATAATACTGTCTGAACGTCCATGATCTCCCTTAATAGCACCATGGTCAGATCCTACAAGTAAAATATTCACAACATCTTTGTTAAACGTAAGATTATCTCCAACATCAACCGAATTTAATGATTTTCCCTGATTCACAGATGCTTCTAATCGTGCATCATAATATCCAAGCATTCCTCCAACGGCAATTCCGATTATCAGAAAAATACTCAGGATAATCTTAAACTTTCTAATCTTCATTCGTGTCCTCCTCGCAATTGACTGCTTTCGGTTACTCATTATATCATAGAATCAATAAAAACTGTAGATTATTTTATTAAGTTTTAGTTAAAATTCCAGTACGTCTTATTCATTGTAAGTTTTAAGATCATCCATCTCGGAAGCTTTTTATAGTTTCTTCCAAGCTTATAACCAATCAGTTTAAATCCAGAATCAATCACATATTTCGGAATCAGATAAATTTTTCCTTTAGTTATCAAATGTCTGATCGTTGAAATAACCATTTTAACTCCCTCGGATTCAGATTTTACTTTCAAGAACAAACCTCCATGATCCACCTGTGATACAGCAAGATCAAAATTACGATGAAGCTGCTGCATTGCTTTATAATCATGCCAATGCCAGACTCTTGCATCGGCCTGATAGGCAACAGCTTTTCCATCTTCGATCAGTTTAGAGGCCATGATCATATCTTCATTAAAAATTGTTTTGTGTTCAAAACCTCCCATTGCATCATAATCTGTCTTTCTATAAGCACTGCATACATTAGAGCAAAAAAAAGTTTTGATTCCCAGCGTATCAAGATCTTCTCTCCTCTTAATCCTGCTTTCTTCTGGGTAATTAAAGATTCTTGTATAATATTCGATATAATTTTTCTTTGGATCTGCCATCTGCCTTCCATATGCTGCTGAAACTTTTGGATCATTAAACGCCTTTATCAAATTCTCTACTAGATATTTAT
>OGOS01001854.1_pt1 | contig 12404 bp, 16 predicted proteins | sample 1552701 | NCBI WGS metagenome assembly OGOS01 (sample SAMEA2580128, study PRJEB22360) | human gut metagenome | biome: human gut; feature: human-associated habitat; material: faeces | place: Denmark | collected 2008/2010
AACGAAGAATATGAAGTTTATAAGCTAACCTTCTAACACAAGCACTAAAACTAACCCCAAAATGTTCTGATATATGTAGGGCGTCATCCATAGTAACGTATCCATCTACAATATATTGTCTAGAATATTCAAGTAACATTTTTTCAGGCATCAGCAAAGCCGCTGCAAAACATTCAGCGTAACGCTCAGTTGCACTGCTACTAATACATTTTATAGAACAACACTCAGTATTCTTATCTTTAATATGGTGACACAACTCATGAACTGCAGTATATCTCTGCCTTGTTATCGGTCTATTACGATTGATTCCTATAACTGGTATATCATTATCATCTTCGGGCACAATATATATACCCTCTAGGTCTTTTGAATCGATAAACTGATAAACAATCCCCATATCCTGCATTATTTTAAACGGATTTATAGGAACAGATGGCTCCTGAGTGCCAAAGTACATCTCCAACACTTCAGAAGCCAACTTTTCTGCGGATTTACCTCTTGTATACAGTTTCTCAATATCTTTATACACCTATAGACTCCTTATACCTTCTTTTAAAATCCATAAGATTAAGAATTTCTTTTCTATCAGCTTCTGATAACGTAGAAAATGTCCTAGCAAACATAGTTACTTCTCTATCAGCACTTACTCTACCATATAAAATCTCATCTAAACTTACACCATAAAGCTCCGAAAACTTCCCCAATTCATCAGCACTAACCTTCCTACTTCCAGATTCAATAGCTACCAAAGTTGTTCTTGCGAGTCCCAACTGCTTTGCTACAAATTCTTGAGATAAATTCAACTGTTTCCTTATTTCTTTAAGTCTTTCAAACATTCTTAATCCCTCCTTCTCTGCTTAATTATAACATTATGAGTAGTATTTCTCAACATATTATGTCAGATTTTGCGACATTCTTTACAAAAAAAACATATGATTCACTAAAAAATAGGTAAGCACTTAGTAAAATGCTTACCTATTTTTCATTTTCTGTTATATACATACTCTCTAACTCCATCTTTAGGGATTTTTATTACCCGACCAATTCTAAAGCTAGGGATTTCTCCACTATTAACTAGCTCGTAAGCCTTATTTCTCCCAATGGCCAGATAATCCATCAAGTCCTTAATTGTGAATACTTCATCATATTTTCTTTCTAACTCTTCAAAAATCATTTCAACTCATTCTCCTTGCTTTCTAATAAATACTAGCTTGTCCTTCAGCAGTTCTTCCAGAGGTACAAACTCATATCTGCTATCTACATAATTGGAAGAAAAATTTCTGTGATCCAATCGTAAGCGTCCTCGCTAGTATAGAACCCCTTTTATCTAAAGCACTTAAAATACTTAGAGCAATGAGAGCAATGCTTCCATGACTCCACTATTCCATAGCCATTAGAGCCTACCATTCCATAATAATTATACTTTTGACTTATTATTATCCCTCCTAAAATTATGACACGTTAAATGGCTTTAAGATTATTTATCTTTAACCATTTGTTATCTCGAATATAAAATAGAATTCTTCCTTTATATGTGTAAAACAGATAAAAAAAGAAGATAGAGCAAATTACTGCTCTATCTTCGTCTCTCACATATGATTCTCTCTTTATATTTACAATTTGCACTCATAGTACTTGCATGACGCAAATGCAGACCAATCCCCACTTCTTTTTAAACATTTTGATTTCATATTCTTATTATATTTCCAAACACCATACTGTGGTGTTACTGGCTCTATGGCTGAATTCGTCGGATCATACCAATACTTACAAAATGCACATTTTCGATTTCTTTTTATGTTAATCGTCAGCATATCCATAATTATCACCTTATCCATATTCCAAAAAATACACGAGCTGCTATTAATAAGGTAACTAAGAACATTGAGCCTTTGAAAATTAACATGCCTATATTAGGATCAAAGAAAATAGAAACGGATAGTCCCATTATAATACCAGCAGCAGCTACCGCACCCACCTGTCTATTAAAAGTAATACCTGCAATTACTATAAATATCAATGCTAAAACCCCATATAATACAAATGTCATAAACACATCCTCCAATACAATAACTAGAATCTATTACGCAATCACTCATCGTTCATGCAACAGATCTTCCACATCCACATCCAAAGCTTTAGCTATAGATAACAAAGTATCCATGGAATAACTTTTCCCATTATTTCCTCTTTCAATAAGGCCAATATAATTTGTGCTCATAGAAACTCTTTCTGCTAATTGAGACTGGGTGTATCCTCTTTTTTTTCTATAATAAACTATATTTAACCCTATTTCCTTGTATTTTAGTGCAAACAATATCCACCACCTCTCTTTACAATTATCTCACAAACACTTAATAATTTGAACACAGCTATACTATGGATTTCTAAGCTTATACATTCTAAAACAAAGTCATATTATTTCTTTTTATAAGTAAAAACTAAAATAATCTTAGTTTTTACAATTTCGACGGGAACAACTTAAATATCCTTTATCTCCTCATAAGTTCAACCCTAGCATATATAAGCATTACAAATATCTGTGTTTATATGGAAAGGATTTGACAATTCAAGTTGACATAGTGTATTAATACAATTTCTTTAATTACTCCTGCAAGACTAGTCCACTCCTAAAAGGTACTATATCATGTGTACCCTCTGCTGCTACCATACCATATGCAAGGCCAGCAACAGTGGCAACCCCTGCAAGTTGTGCTGCGGACATTCCTGCAAGTGCAGCAAATGGCAAGAAGCCTTTTACGTTAGACTCTGCTACAATACATGGTTTTTTATATTCTCCCATAACTAATCTCTTAACCTTATCAAGCGTTTCCATTGCAATTCTCTGACAAGATCTAAAATATCATTTTTCAGCTCTTCCTCGTCAATATCATATACCAAAAGAATCTTTTCCACTATATCTTGTATGGAATATTTACCATTACTCATTTCTACCACAATTTCTGCAATTTCATTCATATAGCAAATCTCTAATGTGCTACCATAGATTACCAGCACTTGATCCTCCATACGTTTTTTCAAGCTGATATCAACGGGCTTCTTATTTTTAATCCAGTCCCATACGCTCAAGCAAAAACACCTCCTTCTACTAACGACTTGCCTTTGCCCCAATTAATGCAACCGCTCAGCATTTTCTTGACTTGAATACCTGCAGCAACGCCAGCAGTAAAAGCAGCCACTGCACCTGGCAAGCCAACTGGTATAACACCTTCAATGTTTCCATTAGAAATTATCCTCGGCTTTTCATACTTGCTTTTCAATATGCCTCCCTCCTAAAGCCTTACATCTGCACTTACATGGTTGATAATATTGCCCTGCTGTTTATCGCTATCGATTGAGTTAATAAACTCGATCACTTTAGGATTATGCCATGCGTCCTTACCTTTTTTATCCCAGATAAGGTGTATAGGTTCTTCTAAAACATTGCCAATAGTAAAAGGAGCCATACAGTCCAATCTAAAATCACCGTTAGGCCTTATAATGCCACCACTGTTAGGTTGAGCGGTGTATCTTGCCATAGAAGAGCTAATATTCATAGAGCGTTCAACCTTGATGCGACCGGCGTATTTTTGATTAAGCTCATTGATTTTTTCATACAAAGCATTTCTCTGCTCGTGGTTAAGCAAAATATCTGTATTAGAAACAGCTCTTCCACTAGGCAATATCTCACCAACCATAATACTGCCAGCACCAATTTTGTAGGCAAGCTCCACCATATCTTCTAAGTATGGCAGTGTTGTTGGCGTTACAGAATGAGCTATTACAAGGGGAATTCCGTTATCGCTAATTTCCATAGCTCCTTTAACGGCATTTTCCCAACTTCCATTTACTCCTCTAAACTCGTCGTGCAGCTCTGCAGTTGATCCATCAATAGAAATCTGAAACCAAAAGTATCTGTATTTTGAAAAACGCTTGGCCTTTTCCTTAGTAAGCAGCATACCATTAGTTATAACTACAAACGAAGTACCGTCATTATGGAGAATATCCATGATTTCAAAAAGCTCATCACCTAAAAGTAATGGCTCACCACCAGAAATAATACACTGAAATATACCACCCTCGGCAACAACATCTCTAGCAAGATTCTTCCACCTTTGAGGAGTCATGCAGGTATACTTTACTTTGTCCTTGTCGCCAGATCTGTTATAGCAGTGCTTACACCTTAAATTACACGCACCAGTCAGCTCAAACTGCATGGTTATAGGAAATGAAAATGATTTTGGGTACATCTTTGAAGCCTGCATAGCTTCAATTTTCGCTTTTTCCTGCTTGGCTCTTTGAGCGTCAATTGCTTCAAAAATTTTAATATAGTCCTTTGACATTCTTACTACTCCCTAATTACTTTATTATATATGCTTAATTAAGCACGCTTCTGGCAGTCCATACAAAGTTCCTTACCATAACGGCTTATTGAATAACAAGCCACCTTATCAGATATTTTAGTTCCACAAGCAGTACAAACGGCGTGTACTTCATCTGCCTTATTATTAGAACTCTTGGTTTCTACTACTTTCTTTACTGAAGCTGCACCCTCAACCATAGATTCATCAGTTTTGCTGTCTGCTTCTGGATCATCACCAGTAGCAATACAAAGACTCATCATATAGGCATATTTAATAGCTGCTGTCTGAGCCTTCATAATCGCTTTATCGCCTGCATCCTGCCCAGAACCTAACCCATACAAATTAACTGACTCACCGCTCTCACTATCTACGACCTCAATCTGGACACTGATTGTCGCAAGATGTTCTTTATTCCCTTTAAGATTAGTAACTTCATCAAAAGAGATAAGTGTCGGTCTTACCATAGTTGCAAGATTATATTTGGTCATAGCTTCATTAACCTTGGTCATTACATCTTCTGCAGTGGCGTACTTGTACTTATGAAATGAATTTACGCCATTTTTGGCTACGTAGCTACAATCATTCATCACAGATACAAGCTTTTTGGCAATTTTAGCGTTTTCCATAATCCTAGTCCTTTCTGATAATCATGTGACGAATAATATCCTCAGTAATTTTGAGTATACGATCCAATTCTCTTACAGCTTTCTTATCAGCCTTAAAAGTAATAAGAACATAGAAACCATCGTTGTAAGTGTCAATTTCATAAGCCAATCTTTTCTTACCCCAAAAATTTACATTCTTAACGGAGCCTTTATTATCGGTAATCACTGCTTGAACCTTCTTGGTAACTTCTTGACACAACGCTTCGTCCACCGGCTTTACAATGTACATAACTTCATAATTAGTTTGCATAATCATTTCCTCCTTAAAAATAGAAATATCCTAGGGTTAGTTTGCTCCCTAGGATATTTTAATTATCGGCATTAAGCTGCCTTAGTATAACTTTTCTTAACCATTCTGCCATAAGGACAGTTATCTGCTACTGCACAATATCCAGCACATTTTCTATCATTCCAACGTTCTTTGACACTACAAACTTTGGGCAGATAGCCTTTTCCTAACGCTTCTTGTAACTGTTTTGCTTTAGCAGCCATATAGCGTTTAACCCATTGGTCGGATATTTTGTTGATAGGAATAACATATACTGGCTTACGGATATTGCGTTCAGAAGCAATACGTAGGCTGTAGTCCCTGCACAATACCTGAATCTTCATATTATCCACCTTGAAGCCTTTAGATTCTAGAAGTATGCGGTAGTAGTTAATCTGAATTGCCCAGTCCAGCAAATGGCGTACACCATCAGTACGCCATTCTTTTTTTGTCTTAGGCTGACCTTTTTTAAGACCAGTCTTGTAAACTTCTCCAGTAGGGACATCCACCTTGTAATATCCCAGTGCCTTCATCAGCTTATAAGAAGAAGTAATTTTATAGTCTCCTAGAGTATTATCTCCATAGTCTACAATCTGTCCGTACAGATCAAACTTACCGCTAGTTATTTCATCAGCAAGACGTTCTTCTGAAAGCATTTCACCCTCAGTATGGTTTTCCTGAATAGTATGTACAGCTGTACCATGAACTGCATAAAGCTGTTGCAATGGATTAACTGCATAATCAGTGGTGCGTTTAAGATATGTCTCTCTTACTCCACATAACAGCTCTGTAACTGTAGGCTTGTCTATTTTACGGTTCAAAGACTCTGCTACAGCACGCAGAGTTGGCAGGAACATACATCTTGAACCATTGGGACAGTTATTAAGGCACTTAGTTATAGGTGTTTTTTCTCCAGTATTGCAAATAAAATCTGTGGCCGGCATTATGCTGCACTCCTTTCATAATCATAATTAAAGCGGTTGATTTCACAGTAATACTCTTTGTTGTAGTCGCCCAAATTTCTAAGAATTTTTTCTTCCATTGTACGCAGGTCATCAATCTCCGAAATGTCCTGACTGAATCTATCCTTAGTATATTGAACCAGCTTCTTAAAGTTATCAAAATAAACAACATCACTGTCATCATCAGAGCCAAAATCTAAGCGGAACTTAGCGTCAAAGAAAATGCCGTCAATATCATTAGTTGTATAAATCTCGCAGCCGTTTTCCTCGGAGCAGTAGAAAATACGGATTCTATTTCCATATTTTTCTTCAATCAGCTTATAGAATACATCCATGTGCGGAATCCACGCAGTACAGGTCTCTGCTTCAAAATAGTAATATCCATCTACTCTGGTCAAAACACCATCACAAGCAGTAATATCGTCACGCTTATCGACAATATGGTCAATCTCAGTATCTTTATAACCATGCATACGAAACAGATCATAGATATTCTTTGCCGGCATACTGTCATAGCAAGAGCGGATTTTATTAAAAAGCTCTAAGAGCAGTTCTCTATTCTCAGCACAAAAATAAATAGTATTTACACATACATTAGCCATATTAAAACCTCCAATAATAGAAAAAGCAGACAGCCGTAGCTGTCTGCTTGATGTTAATATTATATTCCGTATACTCTTTTTAAATATTGCTCAAATTTAGGAACGGTAAAGCTTATCTCGCCACGATTGGTAGCATATATAAAGCCTTTATGTATCAGCTGTGCCCTAATTGGAGCTATGCGATTGTAGCTGCTGTTCATATTCTTAGCTACCTGACTTGTAGGACAAGGCAGAACCGCACATTTTACCATTGCTTTCATAAATTCCAGTTCCTTTTCACTAGCTCTATCATGGCGAACCTTAAAGAAACTCTCGTCTAAAGCACTGATGAAGCTATCATATGCTTCTTGTGTGCTGTTTAGCGTAATAGTTTTGCTAGAAACATCAACAAACTTCCAGGCCTGCTGTCCATATTCCTGCAAAAAGTATGGGTAGCACTCTGTATGCTTCAAAATTTCCTTTATCGCTTCATCAGTATAGTTTACGCCTAGCTTTTGAGCAGGTTCTGTAAGAGCAAGTTTAGCGTCCTCTTCTTCCAATCTATCTACTGGAATGAACTTAAAAAGACGTTCTGCATAAGACTTAATATCACCAGCTATTTTAGCAATCTTAGGCAAGCCTGCAGCAAAAACAACTATCGGTAAGCCTAGCTGATTACATCTGTGAATAGCAGCCATTAAAGCTTCAAATTCGTCATCTTTCAGATATTGAACTTCATCTATGAAGATAACAGCACCTTGGTTAATCTTTTGACCTACTTTGCCCAAGTGAACGAAAAGCTCCATAAGGTCATTCTGCTTATCACCAGTATCAGCAATGCCACTGCTGGCTTTAATCATATCAGTATTTATGCCAATACTTGTTTCGCCCTCTTTGTTGTAAAAGAGCTGAAATGAAGTTGCTACACTTTTAGCAAGTTCAACATACTGCCTTGCTTTTTCAATACCGCTCATCTTTCTAAGCAGCTTGTTTACATACAAAGAAATGCTGGACATAAACGAACCATTCTCCATAGCTTCAATATGCTCATAATAAATATGGTTCTCCATTGCAATATTCTCTATCTCTGTAAGCAGAACAGTCTTGCCAACACCACGAAGTCCGTAATATACAACAGAACGTGCAGCATAGCCATTAGCGATATAAGCCAATATGTCTTTTGCTTCCTCTAAAAGTTGCTCACGACCAGCAAGATAACGAGGAACCATTCCAGCTCCTGGAGTATATGGATTTATTCTTAATGTCATATTCATGGCAATCACCTCTATCAACACTATATAATCATTATACACCAAAATTATCCTATGAACACTATCTTCAACAAAATTTTCCTTATTATTTAAGCAGCTTTAGGCAGCAGTGTTAATTTGCGTCTACTGGCATTTTCTAAGCCTTCTTCAAGCAAAATACCACCAACACGTTCTAGTTCTGTAGCTCTATTATAATCTTGAACATCTTGGGAAGAACGAGTAACAGCATTTACAAGGCCGTAGTGTGAAAAGTCATTGCCCATAATGAAGTGACGAAGAATAGAACCACACTCATTTTTGTTCAGCAAGTAACGGTCTCCCAGAACCTCTACTGTTTCTACAGGGTTGTCACCAGTTTTGATTTCCATAGAAGCACGCAGCTTGTCTACAGTCAGAGCAAATTTAGCTTCATCCACAGAAGCTCTTACAATATCCTGTACCTTTAAGAAATATGCTTTATCATCAGCTTCCAATGTGGTATCAGAATAAAGCTCATAAGCATTGTCAGTATCTTCTACTTGTCTGCCAGTATGATATTTCTTATGGGCATAGTCTTTACTGATCATACCATTCTTGCATACCAGACGATAAATCAAAGGCTCTACCTTTAATGCACCTAAGCCAATTTCACTGTTGCTGATTACAAAGCCAGACTGCACAACATCGCCGGGCACAATCTCTGTTTTCATAGTTTTATTGATAATCTTCATGTAAAGGTGGGTTTCCGTTACATCACAGCTTACAATCTCGCAGCCTTTCATTTCGGCAATTACTGGCAGCACGTGGTCAACCAGCTCCAGATTATCCAATCTACGATAGCGGTCGCTTAAAAAGGCACGCAGCTTTCCGTCTAAGGTACGGAGCATACGCTTTTCAGGATTTCTTAACAACCAGCCATTGATATTTTTATCAAGCAGTTCGGGGTAGTCATTACGCATACGCTCATAATACTTGTAAGGAATATTAAGACGCTCTGCAATCTGACGGTGTGCTACCTCTGATACAGCATAGGAAAGAACATCGTTGTCCGTAGCAACACTAAGCATACTTACGCCATCTGTACTTGCTACTGCCAAATTCTTAGTGTTAGCAATCAAGTCAGTACGCACTTCACGTTGGCGATCCAGTTCTTCATACAGTTTTTCGATTGTTTTGATCCCTTGTTTCATTTTCATTACCTCCAAAATTTAAAAAGAATTGATTTAAGTATATATAAATAGCGTAGTCATTCATCGACTAGCACTAGGATTTTAGACATTAAAAAAGCCGCCACCTTTTACAGTGACGGCCTCAACCAATATATTAGTATATCCTATCTATAGTAATAATATATATTCAAAAAATTCAGTTATGCTAATTAACTACTAATACCATATTATTTTTTACTTATAGTCTTTTCTACAGAATCATTGCCTAGCATTTCCTCTGTTTCCTTAATTTTCTTATAAAAAGTAGAAGCAGGCATAATATATTTCCTTTTTAGCTCTGCAGCAGTAACCTCTTTACGCTTCCACATAAAGTAGTCTTCCAACCAAGTATCTGGCAACTTTAATGTAGGTCTGCCAAACTTTATACCCCTTTTATGAGCAGATTCTATACCTTCCCTTTGACGTTTTCTGATATTATCACGTTCTGTTTCAGCCATGGTAGCCAATACCTCAATGAGTATGTTATTCACCATCTCCATTAAGATTTTCTGCATTTTATCACCATACTGGCTGTAGTCTATCATAGTAGTAGGTAGATTAAGGATACGTACAGCAACCCCCATCTCCTTAAATTCCTCTAAGTTCTCCTTTATCTCTTTTTTATTTCTTCCAAGACGTTCCATTTCGTGTACATAGATTACATCACCGCTGCGAACTGCTTTCTTCAAGGCTTGGTATGAAGGTCTGTCGAAATCTTTACCAGACTGCATATCCGCATAAATGTCCCTATCATTAGGTACATACTGTCTTAGGCTGTCTCTCTGGCGGTCAAGGTTCTGATCCTTACTACTTACTCTGATATATCCAAAAATTCTATTTTCCATTAGAATCCCCCCTTTACTTTATTATACCACCTATTCCATAAAAGTACACTTTTATGGATATATAAAATTCATACCTAAAGCATATCCATAAAGTACCAAAATTATTTTATGGATATATCTATAAAGTGTCTACACTTTTATGGATATAAGTTTTGAGTAAAAGGGTAGAAAAACACAACCTCCAAAACCAGATTTAGTATCCAGCTTCGGAGGTTGTGCTTGTGGGATGTTACTATGGTCTATTGAAGTGGAGTAATAAGCAACTTAATATGCTTTATCTATCATATCCACGATACTATCAAGGTACTCCCAATCACTGCTTGCTGGTAATACAATAGGACTGAAACCTATCTCTTCAATATATGATTTAGCATAAATAAAAGCAAGATTCTCAGCTATATTAGTATAATAAAGCTGCTTCTTTTTGGTGAACCGCTTTCCTTTTTCGTTATACCATTTCTTTATTTCCTCTAAACTTTGTCTAAGCTCATCCAAACTGCTATAGTCTACAGTTAATTTCCTTAGCTGTCCTAAAGATAACTGCTCATCATTCATTATCTGTGCTAGATATTTCGCTTTTTTCTTGTAACTTAATGGTAGACTTGAGCGGTCTATTTCCTTAGCTAAGTTTCTAAATGTGGTAAAAGGCTTTCCGCCAACAATTTTATTAACAGCTTTCTTCAATACACTACGGCAGATATCTAAATTCCAAAGGTTACTTATAGTAGTCTCTTCAATCAAATATTCTTTTGCAAGTTTTCTCAAACCATTTCTAAAAATTTGCACCTCTATTCTAATGCGTGAAGATATATCGTATACACCATAATTTTTCTGAAGATCATATCCTTTATCGTATATCAGGTAATTGCACTTATCTCCATATAATTTAAATGAAGTACCTAAATACCGCCTATCAGCTTTAAATCCATAAGGAACCATACCTCTTGAAAAAATTTTTACAATAGTTTCAGGTTCATCACAGTTGAAATCCAAGGTATAATCTAACCTTCTCACTTTGTATCTATCAATATCTAAAGGAATACTAAATGGTGCTATATTATGATTAATCTCTTCAATGAAATTACTAAAACGTTCTTTTAATATCCCCAAATCACATTCCCGAAACAATATCACCTCGTTGTTTTCTTCAAGAATTTTTGGTCCAATCAAAAGTTCAAACGTATATCCTCTAATGTCACTACAAAGCAACACCTCGCTAATTCCTATACTATTCCATGCATTATTGGTATAATAATAATGATTGGGATGTTTTCTATATGTGTTCCCATTTTTCCTTAAATAATTAAAAATCTTATCGAAAATATTTTTATTAATATGATAAGCTAAGTTAAATGTATGAATCATATCTAGCCCTCCTTAGTTACAAAATTGTGTTGTTAAATGTTATATTTTATAAAAACATCATTTACCAACACAATTATTGGTAATAAGGAAAATAGTTATGATAAATGACTTATATATACAGCGTTTTTTATAAATCATATTCTAACTGTTCTGACTTTGCCGACTTTTATTGAAAAGTAAAGAAGATTTCTCCGTAAAATCACCTCAAAAAAATTTTTAAACTCTTTTAAAGTCCGCATAGCCCGCATAGTTAGCACCATTTGTTGAGAAGGAGTAAGAATTATGGATACGATAACTAGAGCGTTATTAAAATCTTTTGGTTCAGAGAAAAACAAAAAGAAAAGTGAAAAAGTAATAGATACGACACTGATAGAAGAACTCGAACATTACCTTAGTTTAAAACCCGACTATTATAAAATAATATCTAAATTTAGAGATGATTTAGAAGAGTCCATAAATAGTTCATCTGAAAATAATAATGTTTTCATTGGTTCTGGCGGCTCTACTTTATATAATATGGATTATGATTTCGATGATTCTGATTTCACTGATTCTTATTTCACTGATTCTTATTTCACTGATTCTTATTTCACTGATTCTTATTTCGATGAGCCTAATATCTATAGTTTAGATGCATACTTTGACGGTTACTATGATACAGATGGTTTTAATCTCCGTGATGTCTATGAAATAAACGAAAACGATGATGATGATATCCATGATTCAAATGCAGATATCATCAACCCAAACCTTTCTTTGGATGACTTAATAGAAGATATTGATAAAATCTACAGGCAACATGGTATTACCTATGATAAAGAAAGTTATGAAGAAAGGAAAATATCAGTTAAAGATATTCTCAAAACATACTATTTTGGCTATAATAATAATAATAA
>OGOS01001861.1_pt1 | contig 12389 bp, 8 predicted proteins | sample 1552701 | NCBI WGS metagenome assembly OGOS01 (sample SAMEA2580128, study PRJEB22360) | human gut metagenome | biome: human gut; feature: human-associated habitat; material: faeces | place: Denmark | collected 2008/2010
AGCCAAAATTCATTCCAGATTGCCTGCGGCAATGGAATTTTGGCTCGTATGTCTCATCGTTACCGGAAACTGCTTTTTACAGATTTTTTAATGATTCTTCCAGTTTCTTCTCAAAATCCACGCTGTCAATATCTTTCTTTCTCTCTACAGGTGCTGCAGCCTCATCTGTCGTCACTGCTTTCTCATCACCATGAAAAATAGGATTCGCATAAGAAACAACGTTATCCTGTGCCGGTCTTTCATCCTTTGCGGAACTTCCGTTAATCTTCTTTATACTTCTTTCAGATGTTGTGACACAGGCTTTCGGCACTGCTTTTACATAATAATAATATTCATCATCCTCATATTCCAGTCTCTCGGTACGGGTATAGTCACCACCAAATACAAAGAATTCAAGAAGTAATCCTATCACCACAGAGATCACTGTATAAATGATCAGCGTAACAACATCAATATCCAGTCTAAAATAAAATCCACCTGCAATAATCATCAGAACATACACAACTCCACCTGCAATAATGGCAATTCTCCATGCATAGTCAAAAGAGCGGGTACGTATCAGATTCACCAGCAGAATCACTGCGATAAAGGCAATCACTGTGATCCACATTCCCCAGTTCTGCACGATTCCATCTGTCAGAAGTTTTAATTTGTCAGCTATGGCAACATCCGGGTTTTCCAGAAGTTTATGCTGTACACGTATAAAACGGATAAAATAGTAAATAATCACTCCGCAGCCTGCAGGAAGTGCAGAAAACGCATTGCACAAAAGTCCGCTTCCGATAGGAAGAAGCGTCGGAACACTGAACCCAAAGGAAAGCGGTGTAAATACAAGTACTAAATTATTGTCTGAACTGAATCTCAGGAAGAGAATTGCCATAAACAGGATCAGCACAAGCATAAAACCTGCAACTTCTATCCCCAGTGCATAACCATGTGCGACCATCAGGGCAAATCCTACAAAAATCATTACACCTGAAGGAAGAATGGAACAGATCAGTGCAAGGATCAGAACAATAAATATATTATCGATCTGCTTCATATATCCCATATTGGTATTGATCCATATGAAATAAACCATTGCCAGAACGAAACGTAAGACAGGCAGGATATAAATCTCATACTGGCTGTATAAATTCTTTATTCGCTGTTTTAATTCGAGTAATGCTGTCATTTTTTATATCCTCCTGTAACTCCTCTGGCTGAAGATTTTTTATCTTCGCGACCGTAGATTTTACTTAATTGTGTAAGTTCTTCATAATAATTTTTCACACTTTTCTTTGCTTTATGGTATTTCACCGTATATTGGATATATGTCAGGACAGAAAACAGTACCAGCACTGCCACATACCCCAGAATAACTTCCACGCCCAGTGAAACAAGGTTCATCTTATGAACATTATCTATCAGATATTCAGCAAAATATGCTGCGATACCGGCCAGAATCAGGCAATACCCAATCGTAACAAGGAAAAAATTCTTAATCATGGCAAGTCCGATATAATCACTACGGTAGTACCTGCTGACCGGAAGATATTTCTTTCCTTCACCCTGTTCATACATGGCAAGTTTATTCATGATTTTTATCTTCTCTTCATTTAACATAAATTACTCCTTACTGTATGCTTTTCCTTTTGCTATAATCCGCTATTACTGTTCACTCTGTTCTCAGCAACAACCTGATATCATTCATATAATCATACAGATTAATTGTAACATATATCATTATGTATGAAAAGTGTTTTTTCTTATCTCCTGCCTATGCAAACCGTAAGAAAATAAACATTTCCGGCACCTTTTCTCTTCAGGCATCCGGCCATTGCATCGATCGTACTTCCTGTTGTATACACATCATCTATCACCAGGATATTCTTTCCCCTGACATCTCCGGTCACGCAGAACGCTTTTTCCAGGTTTTTTCTTCTCTGCAAAGCATTCAGTTTTTTCTGCGACTTTGTCTTTAAAACTTTCTGCACAATATTGACATCTGTGGAAATCCCGGTATAATGACCGAGTTTCTCCGCCAGATATGCAGCCTGATTAAAACCTCTCTGCCGCTCCTTCGACCTGTGTACCGGAACCGGCACGATCAGATCCGGCTTCCATTCCCGCAATTCTTTCTGTGCATATCGATACATTGCTCTGGCGTAAAAATCACCGTATTCTCTGCATCCATAGTACTTATATCTGGTAACAGATCTTCTCATTATGCCATCATAAACAAAAATACCTCTTCCCTGTTCATACATATGCCTGTGTTTCTGACAGTCTCTGCAGTATTCCCCTGTTTCTATGGGTTTTCCACATTTATAACATCTGGGATGACCAATCGGACGAAGTTCTTTCTCGCATTCCGGACAGATCATCCTTCGCTGATCTGCCAGTATTTTCTGACAGACCGGACAGCATCTCGGGTAAAAAATATCAGCAACCATGTTCAGAAACCGTTTCATTTCCATTTCCTTCCACTATTTTACTCTTTGTTTTGCTATCCTCTGTATTTCTGTTTTTTTCATATTATCGGAATAAATTTTTTCTCTGTTATTATTCAGTCATCAGATCACAGTCTGCAATATCATTCTTCACCATCTGTATTATTATCCCCTGTAGTCTCACTCAGTTCTCTGATCCGTTCATCCAGTGCACTGTATCTCTTCTGCTGTTTTTCATTGCGTATCATCTCTGCAAAGGTCTCCTCTTTTCCCACAACCGTCACACATTTTCTTGCTCTGGTAACTGCGGTATAAAGAAGGTTCCTGTTTAAAAGCATCTGTGGTCCGGAAAGCAATGGAAGTATGACTGCCGGATACTCAGATCCCTGAGACTTGTGGATTGTAATAGCATATGCAAGTTCCAGTTCCTCCAGCTGTTTGAACGAGTACATTGCAAAACGTCCATCCTCAAATTCCACTTCTGCTGTCTCAGCAAATTCATTGATTTCCCTGAGGATTCCGGTGTCTCCGTTAAATACTCCCACGCCTTTCTCAATGACAACCCCATATCGTCCCCGGATTTCCCATTCCATCTGATAATTATTTCTGATCTGCATGACCTTGTCCCCTGTGCGGAACAGCCGGTCTCCAACCGCCCTCTCGGATTTCCCGTCTTCCGGCGGATTCAGGTATCTCTGCAGGATCTGGTTCAGCCGCTCTACTCCCAGAAGTCCCTTTCTCATAGGTGTCAGTACCTGTATCTCAAAGGGTTTGGCATCTACATAGCGCGGCAGTTTCTCCTGGATCAGCGCGATCACTACTCTTATAATGATATCTGCATCATATCTCTTCAGAAAAAAGAAATCTCTGCTCTTATTATTGATCTGAACCTGTTCTCCCTTATTTATCTTATGAGCATTTACAACAATATCACTCTCTGATGCCTGTCTGAATATCTTAGTCAGTTCCACTACAGGGAAACATCTGCTTCGGATAATATCTCTCAGCACATTGCCCGGGCCTACACTCGGAAGCTGATTCTCATCCCCCACAAGGATCAGTCTGGTTCCTGCTACCACTGCAAGAAGAAGAGAATGCATCAGATGAATATCCACCATAGACATTTCATCAATAATGATCACATCTGCCTCCAGCGGATTCTGCGCATTCCTCTCGAATTTAGCTGAATGCCCGTCCCTCTCTTCTTCCGGCATTCCATTCAGTTCCAGCAGACGGTGAATTGTCTGCGCCTCATATCCGGTAGTCTCTGTCATTCTCTTTGCAGCACGTCCGGTAGGTGCAGCCAGCCGAATCTCTGCACCTTCTCCCTCAAAAAAGCGGATGATCGCATTGATCGTTGTCGTTTTACCTGTACCGGGGCCTCCTGTAAGAATAAAGAGTCCATGATCCGCTGCTTCAGTGATTGCTTTCTTCTGCATTTCATCCAGAACAGTTCCTGTCTCTTTCTCGATCAGCTCAATTCTGTGCCTGACAAGCTCTTTATCCTCAGGACACACAATATTCAGTTCATTAAGCATCCTGGCAGTGTTCAGTTCCAGATAATAATACTGTGCCGGATAAACGATAGTTTCTCCGCTTTTTTCTTTCAGCACCAGCTTCCTGTCAATAACCATATCCATAAGATGTTTCTCCATATAGGATTCATCTACTCCCAGAAGTCTGGCACATCTTGTAAATAACTGTTCCCTCGGAAGATAAGTATGTCCTTCTCCCGAAGCCTGCAGAAGAGTATACAGCATTCCGCTGCGGATTCTGTAATCTGAGTCTGCGTGAATACCGACTCTGGCAGCAATCTCATCAGCAATCTTAAATCCCACACCGGAAATATCTTCCGCAAGTCTGTAAGGATTCTCCTGAAGGATCGTATAGACAGATTCCTTATATTTCTGATAAATCTTTGCGCCCAGGTTCAGGGAAATCCCATATTTCTGCAGAAAGATCATTACTTTTCGCATCTCTGCCTTCTCACTTACCTGCGCAGCGATCTCCCGGGCTTTTTTCTCACTGATCCCCTTTACCTCTGCAAGCCGCTCTGGCTCTTCTTCTACGATACGGAGTGTGTCATCTCCAAACTTCCGCACGATCCTGGCAGCCAGTGCAGCACCGATTCCCCTGATGGCGCCCGAACCCAGATAACGTTCTATTCCATATGTATCCTCCGGCATCTTCTCTGTAAAAGAACTGATCTGAAACTGTTTGCCATATACCGGATGATGGATATATACTCCGGTTGCTTCAATAGATGCCCCCTGTGTGATCGCAGGGAAACTTCCCACGCAGGTCAGCTCTTCCTCTTTTTTTGTACCTTTCAGTACCATAACTGTATATCCGTTATCTTCATTTCTGAAAATAACATGATCTATGTATCCTGTGACAGTTTCACTCATGTGCTTTTCTCCACACCTCCTGCTTCTTTGACCCTCTGACAACGCAAAAAGGCACTGCACTGCGCAGTACCTCCTGCTTTATCCGTCAAAACGTGCCATTACCTCTGCATACTTACCGGTTCCCACTGCGACCACGCTCATTGCATCCTGCACAGTCAGTGTACTTACTCCGGTTCTCTGCTCGATCAGTGTATCCATCCCATGAAGAAGGGCACCGCCGCCTGTAAGTACGATTCCTCTGTCTACAATATCCGCAGCCAGTTCCGGCGGTGTCTTTTCCAGAATTCCATGAACAGTCTCCACAATCTGGCTTGTAGCATCCTTTAACGCCACACGTATTTCTTCTGAGGTAAGTGTCACTGTCTTCGGCAGACCGGTGATCACATTTCTCCCCTTTACTTCCATTGTTCTCGGATTTGATTCCTCTATAGCCGTACCAATCTGAATTTTGATCTTCTCTGCCATATCTTCTCCGATAAAAAGTCCATGATTCTTTCTCACATAGTTCAGTATAGCCTGATTAAAAGTGTCCCCTGCAACTTTCACAGAAGCGGAAACCACAACCCCCGCAAGAGAGATAACCGCAACATCCGAAGTTCCGGCTCCAATGTCTACGACCAGATTTCCAAAGGGCTTGGTCACATCCACCCCGGCTCCGATTGCCGCAGCTATAGGTTCCTCCACCATATAGACATCTCTGGCACCAGCCTGATAGGTTGCTTCCTCCACTGCCTTTTTCTCAATCTCTGTAATTCCACTGGGAACACAGATACTGATCCTGGGCTTGCGGAAAGCTCTTCTTCCTATTGCTCTGGATATAAAGTATTTCAACATCTTCTCTGTAACTGTATAATCAACGATCACGCCCTGTCTGATGGGACGGATGATCTCCATATCTGAAGTAATGCGCCCTTCCATCAGACGGGCTTCTTCACCGATCGCACGTATCTTCTCTGTATTTTTATCATAAACTACGATCGAAGGCTCATTTAGCACAAGCCCCTTTCCTGTAGAATAAGCCAGACTGTTCCTGGTTCCCAGGTCAATTCCAATATCACTTGTCGGCATGGAAATCCCCTTTCTGTTCTTACGTTCTCCTCATCCCCTTCAACTGATCATTACTTTTTACAGTCTCTACCGGGGACTTATCCGGTTTAGTTATAACAACTCCATAAAATAATGCGATCAAAACAGTCCAACAGGGCTTCACATCCTGATAAGCCGGATCAAAATATATTATTTACGAGAATTGCTATAAATAATCTCTTCTATTATATACAACTTCCATTTAAAAAGAAAGTCCTGCAATATGATTTCAAGATTATTTCAGATATTTCTTTACATATTTTCCGGTATAGGAAACCGGTGACTGTGCCACCTCCTCAGGAGTTCCCTGAGCAACTACGGTACCTCCTTTGTCTCCACCCTCCGGTCCGATATCAATGATATAATCTGCGGTCTTAATCACATCCAGATTATGCTCGATCACAACTACTGTATTACCGCCCTCCGATAATCGTTTCAGAATCTCCACCAGCTTATGCACATCCGCAAAATGCAGACCTGTGGTAGGCTCATCCAGAATGTAGATAGTCTTACCTGTGCTGCGCTTGCTCAGCTCTGTGGCAAGCTTGATCCTCTGTGCCTCTCCTCCGGAAAGCTCTGTGGACGGCTGTCCCAGCCGGATATAGGAAAGTCCTACATCATAAAGAGTCTGTATCTTTCTTTTAATAGAAGGAACATTCTCAAAAAAAGTCAGTGCTTCCTCCACCGTCATATTCAGCACATCGTAAATATTCTTATCCTTATACTTTACTTCCAGGGTTTCTCTGTTATATCTCTTACCTTTGCAGACCTCGCATGGTACATATACGTCCGGAAGGAAATGCATCTCAATTTTGATAATACCGTCACCGCTGCATGCCTCACATCTTCCGCCCTTTACATTAAAACTGAATCGTCCTTTCTTATATCCTTTTGCCTTGGCATCTGCTGTTGCTGCAAAAAGATCTCTGATCTGGTCAAATACCCCTGTATAGGTCGCAGGATTGGAACGCGGTGTACGGCCAATAGGTGACTGGTCAATATTGATAACCTTATCCAGTTGGTCTGTTCCCAGAATGTCCTTATGTTTTCCCGGAATCACTCTTGCCCGGTTCAGATCTCTTGCCAGGCGTTTATAAAGAATCTCATTGATCAGAGAGCTCTTACCTGAGCCCGAAACTCCTGTGATACAGGTCATGATCCCAAGAGGTATCTTCACATCGATATTCTTGAGATTATTCTCTGCCGCCCCCTTGACAGTAAGAAAACCGGTTGGCTTCCGTCTCTCCAAAGGTACCGGAATTTTTAATTTTCCGCTCAGATAAGCTCCTGTGATGGAATCCTCGTTCTTCATCAAATCCTCTGCAGTTCCCATGGCAACCAGTTGTCCGCCATGCTCCCCTGCACCGGGACCTATATCTACAATACAGTCTGCGGCACGCATGGTATCTTCATCATGCTCCACAACGATCAGGCTGTTTCCAAGATCACGCAGTTTCATCAGAGAACCAAGAAGTCTGTCATTATCCCTCTGGTGAAGTCCGATACTCGGTTCATCCAGAATATAGGCAACTCCTACCAGCCCGGAACCAATCTGGGTAGCCAGACGGATTCTCTGCGCCTCGCCGCCGGAAAGAGTTCCTGTCGCACGTCCCAATGAAAGATAATCCAGTCCTACATCTGACAGGAAACTTACCCTTGCCCTGATTTCCTTCAGAATCTGCCGGCCAATAAGCTGCTGCTGCTCAGAAAGCTGCATATCTGCCAGAAATGCTTTCAGCTTCTCTATGGAAAGATTGGTGATCTCATAAATATTCTTATCCGCCACAGTCACAGCCAGTGATTCTTTCTTTAATCTCTGACCTTTACAGGTTTTGCACGGAGTAATGCGCATGAAGGATTCATACTCCTGCTTCATGGCATCAGAGCCTGTCTCTCTGTAACGCTGCTCCACATTTCGGATCAGCCCCGGAAACGCCACATCGTAAACGCCCTCTCCGCGCTGCCCTTTATAGTAAACCTTTACAGAATGTCCATTAGTTCCGTTGATCAGAATGTCCTGTATCTTCTCCGGATACTCCTCAAAAGGTGTTGCCAGGCTGAAATCATATTCTCTGGCAAGAGCATCCAGGATTGCCCTGGAAAAGCTTCCCTCATTTGTGCAGGACTGCCATCCTGTGACCACAATGGCACCATCCAGGATACTCAGAGATCTATCCGGGATCATCAGATCAATATCAAATTCCATTTTATATCCAAGTCCCAGACAGTCCGGACAGGCGCCAAAAGGATTATTGAAAGAAAAGCTTCTCGGTTCGATCTCATCTACACTGATACCACAGTCAGGACAGGAGAAACTCTGGCTGAAATTGTGAATATTTCCGTCCATAGTATCTACCATCAGAAGGCCCTCTGCCAGATTCAGCACTGTCTCAATGGAATCTGAGAGTCTTTTCTCAATCCCGGGCTTCACGATCAGACGGTCTACCACAATCTCTATATTATGCTTGATATTCTTGTCCAGACTGATCTCCTCGGAAAGCTCATACAGGTTTCCGTCAATCTGCACACGTACATATCCGCTTCTCTTTGCCTGCTCCAGAAGCTTTGCATGAGTTCCCTTGCGCCCCCGCACAACAGGCGCCAGAAGCTGGATCTTCGTTCTCTCCGGAAAAGACATGATACTGTCTACCATCTGGTCAACTGTCTGCTTCTTAATCTCTCTTCCGCACTTCGGACAATGAGGGATTCCCACTCTGGCATACAGAAGTCGGAAATAATCATAGATTTCTGTCACTGTTCCTACTGTGGAACGGGGATTGCGGTTGGTAGATTTCTGATCAATGGAAATGGCCGGCGGCAGACCTTCGATGCTCTCCACATCCGGCTTCTCCATCTGTCCCAGGAACTGTCTTGCATAGGAAGAGAGAGATTCCATATAACGGCGCTGTCCCTCTGCATAGATGGTATCAAAAGCCAGTGAAGATTTACCGGAGCCACTCAGTCCTGTAAATACCACAAACTTGTCTCTGGGAATATCCACACTTAAATTCTTAAGGTTATTAACATTGGCACCTCTGATCCTGATAAAGTGCTTCTTCGTTGTATCTGCTGCCATTGTGGGCCTCCTGTTTCTCATTTATAAATAATAACTGTTTCTTACCTTGACAGTTACACCTTTTTCGTATGTTATGATATTCATGGATTGTGCGCAGTTTCGCTGCCCCGCAATCCTCATGGCATCAGTATAATACAGGAACATTTGTTCGTCAAGGCGTTTACGGCAAAAAATCCGCCATAACGGAATTGCTTACATGAATTCCCTCTCTGCTCAGAAAAATCCTTCCGTTTTCTTCCAAAAGCAGTCCCATTGACTTATATTTTCTCAGAACATCCCCGTATATTGCATCTATTTCACTGCCAAACTGCCGCTCAAACTCAGCTTTTGAGATTCCTCTGGTCATACGAAGTCCCAGAAACATGAACTCCGCCATCTCATCCTCTCTGGTGAGGGGCGGCTCTTTTTCTCTTATTTTTTCCGGAGTTCTGCTGTTTTCCAGATATTTTTTCATATCCTGTGTATTGGCAAAACGTTCCTTTCCATAAAGAGAGGAAGCTCCCAGGCCAAACCCCAGATAATCCTGTCGGATCCAATAACCCACGTTATGCCTGCATTCTCTGCCTTTCTTTGCGTAATTGGAAATCTCATACTGCTCAAAGCCATATTCTCTCAGAATCTGTGCTGTTGCCTCATACATATTGTACTCCGCATCTTCATCCGGCAAATTCAGCGTCCGCGATGCAAAAGGTGTGCCCTCCTCAATGATCAGGCTGTATGCGGAAATATGTTCCGGATCCAGTCCTGCAACAGTGCGAAGATTGTGGATCCATCCTTCATAAGTCTGATCCGGGATCGCACTCATCAGATCAATATTGATATTGTCGAACCCTGCCTCTCTTGCACTTCTGTAAGTCTCCAGAAACTGCTCATAATTGTGGATTCTTCCAAGGATCTTCAGTTCTCTGTCATCCGGCGACTGTAAACCTATGCTCAGGCGGTTGATTCCATATGTTCTGTATGCCTGCAGTTTGTTTCTGTCTGCAGTCCCCGGGTTTACTTCTATGGTGATCTCAGCATGATCCGCAATCTGAAATTTTCGTCTTATATGATTTAAAATTTCTCCTATGAATCTCTCATCCAAAACAGAAGGAGTGCCCCCTCCAATAAATACAGAGGATACACTCCTTCCTTTTCCTTCTTCTGCTGCATTGATTTCTTCAAGCAGAGCATCTACATAATCAGCCTGCTCCTTTGGACCTGACGGACCGGAAAGGAAATCACAGTAATCACATTTTTTTATGCAAAATGGAATGTGGACATAGATTTCCATGGGAGAATCTGTGATATTCCTTCTCTCCATTGTAATCTGCTCCTGTTATGACCTGTTTTCTATTCCTCAGTATCTGATGTACTGCTGTCTTGCTCATTGTTATCTGCTGAGTCGACACTGTTATCTGTACTGTCGGCATCACTTTGGCTGTCTGAACTTTCCGCAGATGAGATACCTGCTGCATCCTGCTCTGCCAGATACGTATTTACCATTGTCAGATTACCATTGGTGGTAACTGCTGCGGAAGCTACCTGATCCGGTGCCGGAGTGGGACTTGTCTCTTCCGGCGCAACACTGATCTGGATCACTTTGGAGGACGCTTCATCTACCTTCCTGGTTTTCCCACATCCGGAGACAGAAATTCCAAGCAATAACATACATAGTATAACTGTTTTTCGCTTAATCATTTTCTTCAATATTTTAACCTTCTGTTGAGATGAGCACTATTCACAGATAACTGTTCAGTACCTTCACAGTTATGTGGACAGCAGGCTGCCGAATAGTTACCATTCATACTTTATTTATCATCCAGTTTCAATACACTCATAAATGCTTTCTGCGGAATCTCCACATTGCCTACCTGACGCATACGTTTCTTACCTTCCTTCTGTTTCTCCAGAAGTTTCTTCTTACGTGAGATATCACCACCGTAACATTTTGCAAGTACGTCCTTACGCATTGCCTTTACGGTCTCTCTCGCAATGACTTTGCCACCGACAGCTGCCTGGATCGGGATCTCAAATAAATGTCTTGGGATCTCTTCTTTCAGACGCTCGCACATTCTTCTTCCGCGGTCATAAGCGCTGTCTTTGAACACGATAAAGGAAAGGGCGTCCACCTGCTCCTTATTAATCAGAATATCAAGCTTGACAAGTTCAGACTTCTCATAGCCCTTCATCTCATAATCAAAAGACGCATATCCTCTGGAACGTGATTTTAACGCATCAAAGAAATCGTAAATGATCTCGTTCAACGGAAGATCGTATTTGATGAGTGCACGTGTTTCCTCCAGATATTCCATGCTGATATAGACACCGCGCCGCTCCTGACATAACGTCATGATTGCACCGACATAGTCTTTTGTCACCATGATTTCCGCGGAAACAATCGGTTCTTCCATGTAATCAATTTCGGACGGATCCGGCAAGTTTGACGGATTTGTCAGGTCAATGACTTCGCCGTTTGTCTTATGCACCTTGTATACAACGCCCGGAGCCGTTGTCACAAGATCAAGGTTAAATTCCCTCTCCAGACGTTCCTGGATGATCTCTAAATGAAGCAGTCCAAGGAAACCGCAGCGGAATCCAAAGCCCAAAGCAAGGGATGTCTCAGGCTCAAAATACAAAGAGGCATCGTTGATCTGTAATTTTTCCAGTGCATCTCTCAGATCCGGATACTTTGCACTGTCCGCCGGGTAAAGACCACAATAAACCATCGGATTGACCTTTTTGTATCCCGGAAGTGCCTCTGCACATGGGCGGTCTGCATTCGTTACTGTATCGCCCACGCGGGTATCCCGCACGTTCTTAATGCTCGCACAGATATAACCTACCATACCTGCAGACAGCTCATCACACGGAATAAACTGACCTGCACCAAAGTATCCAACCTCCGTCACTTCGTCCATAGCTCCGGTTGCCATCATTTTGATCTTATCCCCTACTTTTACCGTTCCTTCCTTCACACGGCAGAACACGATCACGCCCTTGTAGGAATCATAAAGCGCATCAAAAATCAGTGCTTTTAACGGTGCATCCGGATCACCGGTCGGTGCCGGGATTTTCTCCACGATCTGCTCTAACACCTGATCGATATTCAGTCCGGTTTTTGCAGAGATCCGCGGTGCATCATGCGCTTCAATTCCGATCACATCCTCAATCTCCTGAATCACTTCATCCGGCTGTGCGCTCGGAAGGTCAATCTTATTGATGACCGGCATAACATCCAGATCATGGTCTAACGCCAGATACACGTTAGCAAGTGTCTGCGCCTCCACGCCCTGTGCTGCATCCACAACTAAAATTGCTCCGTCACACGCCGCCAGACTTCTGGATACCTCATAGTTAAAATCCACATGTCCCGGTGTGTCAATGAGGTTAAAAATATACTCTTCC
>OGOS01001872.1_pt1 | contig 12353 bp, 19 predicted proteins | sample 1552701 | NCBI WGS metagenome assembly OGOS01 (sample SAMEA2580128, study PRJEB22360) | human gut metagenome | biome: human gut; feature: human-associated habitat; material: faeces | place: Denmark | collected 2008/2010
CCCAAAACCGGAATTGCATCGTCCATTGTCAGCGCCGCCTGCCGTTCACTTTCCGAATAGGTTATTTTGTTTGCTGATCGAATCAGTTCAACATCAAATGTCATTTTGTATGATTCATATAACCGGAAAAATTTCTTTAAAGACATATTCCCCACTTCTTCCTCATTAAATCCAAGCCGGTTCATTCCTATATAAAAAATCCAGGCTACAAAATCGAAATCACTTTCCGTTTCTGTATCCTGGTCATCTAGTTTTTTTGCTGCGGCATTCCATTACTTAATACTTCCAATGCAAGACTCGTGGAATTCATTGCAGTAATATTGATTTCATCATTTCTTAAATACTCTAACTTTTCCAGTCCAACATCTTCCCTATGCTTATTTTCCTGCCGTATTCCCTCATTTACGCACATTGTAAGAAAATCGACAGATGCTTTCCATATATCATCTAAATTTTGTGAATCAAGTTTTTCAAGAAAAAGCTGAAATCCATTTTTATCCTCTGTCTTATACTTCTGGTCAAGCTGATCAATTACATTTACATTAAAGGTAAGTACATAATTTCTTGTATCTGTGACTATTTTTGTATCAATAATCTTACCGTTTTCGTTTTTTACATCTTCAAATCGGGTTCTGCTCAATTCAATCTGTTTAAATGTATCTAACATAATACCTCCGATAAATAAGCCGGCATTTCTGCCGGCTTAAATTTAATTATTCTGCTGTAATACCGGCTCTCTTATTAAGCCATGCAACAGCCTCAGCTTCTGTATCGACTATTGCTTCAATTTTAATATTACCATCACAGCCCTTCATGATTTTTCCTTCCAGGCTTGGTGTTCCAAATGCTGTTTTTTCTCCCCTTGTTTCAAGCGATTCGTCTGGTTCTGAAAACATCATCTTACACAGCCATACCGCACGAAATTTTTCAACGCCGTTGCGCTTTACATTTCCATAAAATCCATGACCGACGTGCGGTGCAACATCGTTTTCATTTACAGTAAGTTCTTTTGTTTCCTGATTATATTTATGTCCTAAAATTAATGCCTGTACTTCATACGTCAAATCATTAATTCCTAATGTTTCTGTACCGCCTGTAATAGAGGCATCAGCCTCATCAAGTGCATTGTCTGCATACAATTCAGCATCATTTTTATTCCACTTCAAATCTACCTTCATAGCTTTTGCCATAACCATTCCGTTTTTATATGCCGGAGTTCCATTAGTATCATCATATACTGCTACTACAGGATATTTTAAACCGATTGTTGCCATTATTCTCTCCCTTCCACGAATTCACATTCGTACACAACATGATAATAATTAGTTTCTTTTTCATACAGTTCTGTAATTGCCGGATAACTAAATCCCGCCTTAAACAGGGCTTCTCTCACTGCCCCTTTTATTGCTTTGTATACTGCAGGTGATTTTGTAAAAATGTGAACCTGTATACTGTTTTCAATATCTTCCGGTTCATCATCTGCATAGTTAGTGCCTCTTTCATCAGCATAATTAAACACTGCATATGTATCCGCTGTTCCTGAATATTTCAGATACTTCACATCTTTCCTGTTTATATACTCTGACAGTATATTTACTATTAATGAATTAATCATTTTACAATCCTCTGCATTATTTTAGATGCCACACTTTCAATATCAGAAGCGGTCATTTTAACAACCTTTTGCTGTATTGGGTTTGCGCTTTGCTGGCTTGTCCCATATTCATTGTATACAAATTTTTCCATATTCCGAACTGTTGTTTTTCTGTCTTTCATACCGCCCTGCCTGTCTATATACGTCTGACTTTTTCCTGTCGGCCGTACAACGATATACTGGCCATACTGATTTTTTTTAACTTTAGTCGGTTTAATGGAATTTTTCATATCCCCTGTCTGGATATGGGAAATCTCTCTTTTTTCAGTTTCGGTTATAATATTGGCACCTTCTTTTAATATTTCAGCCGTCACCTGTTCAATATTTTCAAGATTATCCAATGTTCTTAAAAAATCCGTATCAATATTAAAATTACAAGCTGCCATAAATCCTCCTACTCTGTCCCAAGCGTAAGCTCAATCATACCATTTCCAGTGTCGTAAGAACGCAGAATTTTATATTCGGCATCATCATACACAACATATTGTGCGTACTGTGCTCTGCCATTAACAATATGCTTTGTCTGTTCATATTCCTCTGTTCTTGTACTCATGGATATTGTCGGATTCATGCCTGCCTGCATCGCTGCATAAAATTCCGCTCTTTTTACAGATTTTACATCCACATATACTTCATAACGTTCAACAGTATCAATATCAAAACCGTCCGAATCCGTTTCCTTACTTTTATATAAAAGAAGTGCTTCATCTGTATACATATCATTCCTGCTTTCTATATTCAAACGATGAAGCTAATGCGATTTTTAAGTTTTCATAAGCAGTCTTATATGTCCCTGACTGGTCATCGTAACCAAAATTGCCTTTACAGTACAATTTTATTGCCGTATAAATCAGCGGATCTATATCATCACCGTCTGCTTTCTTCTTCTCAGAATCAATCCCTGATAACTCTAAATCACATTTAGCCGCCTCTATTAAAGCTTCAATTTCACCGTCTAAAGAATTGGATTTTTTCCTTAAATCGCGTCTGATTTCATCAAGAATACTGCTCATAATGACCTCATTTCTTTAAAAAAAGCGATAAAAACGCGCCGTTTTTACCGCTTTTTATGCAAAATTTATGCCGATTTCTTAACGATTTCCACAAGACTTTCATTCTCTGTAGACTTTCCGTCCACAATCATAATCGCCTTTGTTACCTGGTCATCTGTTTCATTATCTTCATAACGCTTTACCGTCATTGCAAGATTTGTATTAATTACATACGCTGACATATCGTAAATACATGCCACGATTGTATCCGCTTCTACAGTATCCGCATATGCCGGCATATACTGTGTAAAGTTTACCGGTCTGCCCAGAATGTTATATACCGGCTTTCCATTAATGCCAACATTCACCCTTGCAACCGGCTGTCCATTGGAATCAGTCATAGCGGCAATCTGATTAAAGAACGTTGCCTTTCTCATATACCATTCTGCACCATTTTCATATTCTTCCGGCAATGCCGCTTCTGCCGCACATAAATCCTTATATGTAATCTTCCCTGCTTTTGTAATCATAACCTTTTTATCATCCGTTACAGTTTCCGTTAAGAAACCTGTCATCTGACCGCCCGTCGAACCTGTGCCGGTAAAAATCCCCTTTTCGATTGCTTTAATCATTGCTGTCGTAACATTTTCAACGAATTTCGCTTCAAATGCCGACAGTGCCATTGTCTGTGTTTCAATCGACATTGAAATCGCGCATCTTAACTTGTAATAATTAAAAGTAATTTTACCTGTCGTTTTTTTCTGCCTGTCTGAACCTTTTCCTTCTGCAACCCACGATGCAACCGGCTTCACCGTTGAAGTTGGAATTGCTAACCCGCCTTTAAATGCAGTTTTCGTTACCTTCGCATAGATCCTGCCAACAGTTTCCAGCTTTTCAATAATTTTGTTCATAGTCGTTGTTGGAATAACTGTTGCCACATCCGTGGTCTTTGTGTTCTCATTGGAATTTTTAAACCTTTCCGGAATAGGTGTACCGTGAATGACATTATTCATAAATGCGTTTCTGTACTCTAACGAATCATACATATCCTGTCCCGGATTATTATTATCCGTAACCGCAATGACTGCGCCCTGTACACTGCTGTTTCCCATTAAATTTTCCAGATTAACCTGCGGCTGTGCTCCACTTAATGCTGCGAGATTTGCTTTTGTCTGTGCAAAGGCTTCAAAATCTTCATCCAGTTCCTTTACATCCTCCAGCTTTGCATTTCCCTCCTCAATTTTACCTTCGTTAATCATCTGTTCAGCTTCATCAAGCATTGTTTTTCGATAATTCAGATACTCCTCTTTACCCTTGAATTTCTTCACCACATTCATAAATTTCATGGCTGCTATACTCCTTTCATTCTTAAAAGTTTTAATTGTGCCTTATTTTTTTGTATTAAAAAATCATCCTTTGGGTTTTCCTCCGGATGATTAATACTCATAGTTCTTATTTTTTCAATTACTTTGTCTGACAATACCGTTCCTATGCCATTATTTAATGTAATGGTATTAGAACTGCTGCCTATAACCTCATCAATAAATCCCATTTCAAGTGCTTGACTCGAACTTAACCATGTTTCATGATTCATAAGTTCCAGTAACTCATTTTCACTTTTTCCGGTCTTTAACTGATATGCCTTGCTTACTGCTTCCGTTGCTGTTTTTAGCACCTGCGCGCCATGCGCCAGTTCTCTGTAATCTCCCTGACTGCCACCCGAAACATTATGTATCATGTATAATGCTGTTGGCAGCATTCTTGCCCTATCTGCGGCACAAGCCGCCAGTGTGGCCGCGGAACAGCAGTAGCCAACAACATCTGCTGTTGTCTTTCCGGCATACTGCTGTATCGTATATGCTATTTCATTTCCTGCGCCCACATCTCCGCCACCGGAATTAATCACGATTGTAACATCTTCGCTACGTGCTTCATCAAACGCTTTCTGTACATCAGCCGGACACACCGCTTCTATTTCTAAAAAGTCGTATATCCACTTATTACTGTTGGTTACAATCGTACCTTTCACATTAACTGTCTTCATCTTTCTTACCACCTTCTACTACTGCTGTATCAAGTCGTCTTATTGCTTTATCTCCATTTTTAATCGGTCCTAAATTCATAACTGCACGCCACTCATTCGGTGTCATTGCACCCCTGTCCACCATCTGCATAAGCTGCATTTTGGTTGACATTGAAGCATATTGCAGGCTCGCCGCTTCAAAAATTATTTTGTTGCCGCTTCCTCTTTCTCTCCTGCTGAACAGCTTTCTTGTATATTCATCACTCAGTTGTTTTGCATCTGGTTCTATCCTTGCTTCATAATAACTATTCCACTCGTCTTCATTATAGCTTGACTGAACAATTTTTTTGTTTGTATTGAAAAACGAATATACTCTTTCAGTTACTCTGTCCGTCTGTGCCGCATTCGGTACATAGTCCTTCGGTTCAATTCTTATGGCATCAGCCTTTGCATCTGTTCCTGCCACACCTAAACTATCAGACTGTACAGCCAGATAATTTTCAGCAAACTCTTTAACATTTTTCTTCAAATCTTCCGGACGGAGCGGGGTATTGTACTTTAACAGCCAGCGTATAATCCCACTGTTTTTTATAGCGTTAATTGTTCCTTGGTCTATCGACCCTACAACATTCATCAAATCCGTCAAGGCCTTTGCCGGGGAGCTTCCGAATATATCATTTTCATTGTAATCGTCCCGCAAATGTATTACATCACTATATGGCACAGTACACTGTTTTCCATTGTAAAAATAAAATTTCAAATACAGATTATAGCTTTTATCATAAATTGCTTCTACCATATTGGACGGTACTGGATACAGTTCACACGGAATTCCAAAATCATCTCTGATAATCAGGATAAACGCATTATTGTTTAATGCAAGCTGCGCCGTTACCTTCTCCTGTAACATCTGCCCTGTCATATACGGATTGGGGTCTTCAAGCAGAAAGCGTATATACGGCACCGGATTAACCGCAAAACCATTGGTAGAATCCCTGATATGTTTTGCAACCAGTTTTCCCATTGCCTTTACCCTCGGCCGGATACAGGCTCTTACTATATCACTTTCATACAATTTTCCGTTCCACGCATAAAACCCATTGCCGGTTTCAGTCACCATTTTGTAACGCTCAACAACTTTTGCATTTCTAAATCTGTTTAATATTCCCACATTTTCACCTGCCTGCCCTTTAAATCATTGTCTGGTAATCATTTAGCTTCTGCTGTAAAACAACATAGGCATCCAATAGTGCCGCCGTTCCGTCAATTCGTTTTCGCGGATTGCTGGTCTTAATCGGCTGTATATTATCATTTTTATCTATGTCCACGGCGGTATTGCACAGACACCACTTATCAACAGGATTATTGTTATATACAATAATTTTTTTATCTAAATCAGCTCCCATTGTCTTCATTGGACTGCTCAATGTCTGCTTCCCCTGTCGTACCGGTATCATGCTTTCTTTTCCAAAAAATGTCTGCATTTCCTCTACCCAGTATGCAGCACTCCACGCATCATATCCAATCCATGGAATGTATATATCATATTCATTCTGAATTTCCAAAAACCACTGTGTAACATACTTGGGGTGATTTTTATTGCCCGGACATGTTCTTACATATCCACGCTCAATCCATAAATCATACGGTATTTTATCTTCTTTCACATGTCTTTCTATGGTATCTTCCGGTATCCAATACATCTGCATAACGTAAATATGCTCATCATTCGGTATCATGAATACTACCTTTGCGGCTGTTAAGTCGTTAGTTGCGGACAAGTCAGTACCTCCGATTCCGTAACGCGGCTTTAATTCAGCTACATCGAATACTGCTGTATTATTTGCCTGCTCGTATGTAAGCCATGCTTCACTGCTTGTTTCCGGAATATTAAACTCTTTGCAAACAAGATTTTTGACAAGCAGAGGATTTTCCTTTGCCTTTGTCACCTTTGCCGCCAATGTATCAATATTCTTAATTGTACCCAGCCCCGGATTTGCCTTTTTCCAGCAATCCTTGTCTACCCATTCTTTTCTGCTGTCAAGCTCATAAATAAACGGAAAAAAATGCGGGTCTTTATATCCATTTTCATCAAACAGTCCATTTATTACCCTGTTTGCCTCGTCATATTTCAGGTCATAAATATCCTCTCTTATCGTTCCGGCTGTCGGAGTAATATAAATAAGCGGCTGATCGCTCGCTGTAACACCGTCAGCCATAATGTCATAAAGTGCCTTGCCGTTCTTCCATTGATGTATTTCATCCATTAATACACAATGCACGTTTAATCCGTCAAGACTGTCTTTATCGCTGGCAAGTGGTTTAAAAAAGCCTTCATTGTAAGATTCACTGGATAATTCTGCAACCAGTGGTTTAATACGTCTTCTTAATGCTCTTGACTTATTTACCATTCTTTGCTTCATTCCATACGATTCGAGCCTGCTCCTTTTTTGTTGCAACAGCATATACTTCGGGTCCGGGTTCTCCGTCCCCCACCTGCATATATGTTCCTACAATCGAAGCAAGTAATGACTTACCGTTTTTCTTGCCAACAATCAGCAACGATTCTCTGCACTGCCGGTTCCCATTAATATCAACAAATCCGAATACAGCCGCCAGATGCGCCTTTTCCCACAATTCCAGTCTGACATCATTGGTTGTTCCTTTTTTATGTCTGGATAACTTGCAATAATTTTCAGCAAACTCCAGTACATGATTTGCGCGTTTTGTCGAATAAATATATTCATCAGGGTTTTCAATATGCCATACAAGATATTTGTACCATTTGTGAATCTTATTACTTACAACTATTTCCCCATTTTCAATCTTGCTGTAATATTCGATAATCGGATTGTAACTTAACGGATATTTTTTTGCACCTGTCACTAAATATCCTCTCGTCCCTGTACAAAATCGTCAAATCCGTCATCATCCGATTTCTTTAAATCATCCTTCGGAAGCAAATCCGTAAGCTGTTTCATTATCGCACTATAATTTTTAATCATAGTGTTATAAATTTCCACCTCAGAAGATTTCTTGATGCCCTTTTGATTTGCACCGTTCTGATATGCTTCTGTGTATCCTTTTTCATTGATTATCTGTCGAAGTTCATACAAACTTGCCGCCATAAATGCAGCTTCACGTAACAACGGATCAACAACTTTCTTCATTTTTGTGTCAAGCCGTGTGTATATTCCGCTAAGTTTCTTGTACTCTTTCTTAACAATCTCATCTTTTGATAAACCAGCGTATTCTTCTTTTTTTACTGCCACTTTTTTGCCTCCTTTCAACGATTTACCACACCCCCTTCGCACATGACCTGTGTTTCAAATGAATGTGGGGCTAACGGTTACAGCAAGCTTACTGAAAATCCTTAACAGGGGGGGATTTAGGTATAATCATTCCATTCTCATCAAATGTATACCGTTCTTCCTGTCTGTGAAATGTTTTCTTTGTGTGACATTGATGACAAAGATACTGAAAGTTATCAAAACTTAACGCAATATCAGGATTATGAATATTAAACGGTGTCAGCTCTGTTATATGGTCAACAATATATCCTGACTTCTCTCTGCACATCTGACACAATCCACCATCAATTGATTGACGATATTTTATAAACGCTTTTCGTGTTCTTCTCCACTGCGGGCTGTCATAAAACTTTCTGCTGAATTCTTTTGCCATAATATTCTCCACACAAATATTTGTCTTCCCCGCACACGACAAAAGGGAATGCCTTTGTTTAAGGCACTCCCTTCCCTTGGAATAAATCAATGCAGTTTTGACAGATACTATATTAACACATGTGAATGTCTATTTGTGTCTACTCTTTTATTTTTTTTATTGGAATCTGCAAATGCTCCAGTGCACTTTTGTAATGCTGGTGCAATGCCGCCCTGCTATATCCTGTCTTATCTGCTATATAGTTCCAGCCCCGCAGGCGGTTTTTACTGTCCAGTTGTATGTATCTTAACAGCAGTATCTTTCTTTCAAGCTCATCATCCAGCCTGTTAATACATTCTATAATCTCTGCCGCACGCACTGTTGCAACGTATCGGTGTCCAATATATTCCTGTCTGCGCTCCTCAATGAACTCCTCTAACTGCGACAAATCCTTTTTGCCGTTGCGCGCTTTCGGCATGCCGGTAATCTTCGATGATGAAATTATCCGGCAGTTAATCAGTGCTTCGGATTCAATCTTATAATTTTCCTCATCAATCTTTGCTCTCCTGTACCCCTCTAAAAATTCAATTTTATCCTCATCTGTCGCGTTCTGCATTTATCCACAATCCTCCCTAAAAAATGATACATAACTGCTAAAAGTGTATAATTTTTTCTAATGCCGCTTTTAGCTGTGCAACCTCTGTATTTTCCTATGCTCCAATTATATCAACTATCTTTTTCTAACGCAAAAATGATACCGTAAGTGTAAATCCCGTTATTTTTGTGGATAACTTACCTTTTTCTGTTCATTCCCTTCGGTCCGATATACATTGCTTCCCGGTCATGCTCCGCGTCTTCTTTGCCCCAGCAAACATACCGCAAAGTAACATCCGGACTTGCATGATTGTACATTTTCATCAGCGTAAGAGTCTTGCCACCTTTCTTAATATATTGATAACCAAATGTCTTGCGTAACGAATGTAATCCAAATGTATACGGAATTCCGATTGCTTCCGCCGCCGCTGATACAATCTTATAGCCCATTTGACGATTAATCGGATAGATATAGGCTTTATCATCTACATATTTCTTTTGTCCCCGGAACAGGTAATCATATTTGCCAAGATTGTATTTATTGATATATTCAAGAATATCTTCGTGCAACTGCTTATTCATTCTGAAGTTTTGCATTTTCCCTGTTTTGTTCTCTTTTATAGACATATACCCTTTTTCCACGTCCACCACCCGCAGCTGCAACAAGTCCTCTGCCCTGAATGCCGTATTTAAGCCAATGTGTACCAGCATGTAATTTCGTTCCCACTGATACCTTTTGCAGTCTGTTTTTGCCTCTCTGATATGGTTTAAAAAATAGCCATACAGTGCATCTAGTTCCCGCTGATCTTTAATGGGCTTTGTTTCATGCTGTCCCGCAAAATATTTTATCCTTCTCATTTTTTCTGTCCTTTCCTAAACGCCGAAAAGCCCGCTACCGCTCTTACGGTAACGGACTCCATTGCTTCTGTAACTTCTCCCACATGTCCACCAGTTCATCTATGACAATCGTCTGCACCGCCGCATTCATGCAGTCGTTGTCAGAATACCTGGTCTGTCTTATTGCTGTTATCTTATCTTCGAGTATCTGTGCCTGCGGCTGGTTGTCAATAATCTTCACGTTTGCATCTCCTTATGCACAAAATTTTAAATCCGATTTGCTTTGATATCTTTCAATTTTGCTTCTGCTTCAGATTCTGTAAGGAATACTGTTTTGCCAATATCAGTAAAGTATATTTCCGTAGATACATAAGGGCAGTCTTCTCTGTTGTAATAAATTTCTGCCATGTTGCTGTGATTCCACTCTTTATCCATATAATCCGACAAGAATATTGCTTCAACTGTACATGGTTCAATAAAGTTTTCGCTTATCAGATATACCCGATCTCCTGCCTTGAAAGGTAACTTGATAAGTGTGCCCTGCTCCTCTAACTGCTGATATTCTTTAAACTTTTCAAGGTCCTTAACAACATCATTATACATTTCCAATAATTCATCTGTATCTTGAACCAATTTCTTCTCCTTGTTTTTGGCCTGTATAAGTCCATCAGCGATTGCTTCTTTGATAATCAATGTGTTGTACTTTTCAAGGCTAATTGTTATTGTCGTATCTTCAATTTCTCTTTCGTTGCCTAAAATATCTCTATACTTTGCCATAAATCTTCTCCTTTCTTGACCTTTTGACTTTTTTCTACATAAGATGTATCATATATTTGTAATTAAGCCATTTACTTCACTACTTACGATAATTTTATCTTGTTGCTCTGTCATGTGGACGCATAACCTAAAAAATAACTGTAATTTCAGATTTATCTTTTCGGGAGGTACTCTTATGACAATTACTTCTGTAGTAAATAGCATTTCAGCGGGTGCAGGCGAGTGCGGGTTTTTGCATCAGGAACCAATGAAATAGGAGCAAAGCGTATGTAGTAATTGGGCGCCGAGGGGTTCGAGTCCCCTCAACCTACTTTCTATCATTTCCCCTCCAAAAGCAATCTGCGATTTCTTTTTTCTATGGTTGATGACATACTCATGATTTTTAAATCTTCCCCTGTTAGTTCTGAATCATCATGTGGCGCATTATCTGGAAAAATTTCATTTGACTGTATAAAGGCTTTTACCAATCTATCCATCTCTTCATGCAGCGCATTTTTATAAAAATCAAATTCCAACTGTATTTCTATTTTTTCCGCCTTAGTACAATAGATACCTATCTTTTGCTTTGTTCCACGTCTACGATATGTTTCAAAATTCAAATTCTTTAAAACTTTATACATACACTGCATCAATAGTTTTTTTTCATATTTGCCGTTATAAGAAAATAACTCAAAATCCGCCTGCTCCCTCTCCAATTCATCAAGCGATGTTATGCCGTTTTCTTCGAGTAATTTCTTTAACTTTTGTTCTGCTGTACTTTTCTCACCGCCCACTCCACGTTCTGCCAGTGCCTTAATTTTTTTTATCTTTCTCAATACATTTTCATCCATATCTTTCTCCTCAAAATGTCGTCAATTCCGTAGTAAATTACTACATCGCATTACTAAGCAGCTGCCTTTCCATGCTGTCAATATCCATGTCCCGCTGCTGAAAGTTATTAAATTTATTCCCTGTGCCCGCCGACCGGCTCTTTGGCTGTTCCGGTGCCGATGCATAGTTGCTGTCCAGGTAATCTATGTACCCGGAAGTAAAGAACGTGCTTCCGTTCTGCGGCTTGCGCCAGCTTTCCCGCTCCAAATCATGCAGATAACGGCTTAATGCTCTCTGCATCTGCTCTGCTCCGGCTTTTAACATTTTAAGTCTAGCAGAATCCGACACTTTCGCCTTACCACGCTTACACGGGTACTGTTCCCACAATTTTTCAAACAGTTGTGCGGCTTCCTGTTTCACTTTCTGCCGCTCAATTTTTTGTGAATACTGTAAGCCTGCATCATCAGCGCCGTTATTCTCCGGCGCATCTGCCTCACTTGCACAATTATTGTTAATAATATTACTGTCAATATCTACAGGAGATACAGTATCAGATACAGTAACAGTATCAGTAACAGAAACAGTTGTATCACTACCGTATGGATACGATATAGATACGGTATCTGTACCGCTGAATAAATCCAGTAAATAGCCTTTAAAATTATCGTTTTTAACACTGTTTATTTCTTTCAGCAAAGGCTTTCTGAACTTTTCGGATGCTGTCCAGTTGTACTTGTGCCAGTTGATCACGAGCAGTTCCTTTGTGTCCTGTGAATAGTATGCAACCTTATGTACTTCCGCAAAACGCTTTAAAAGCTTTTCAATCGTGTCACGGCTGTATCCTGTTTCATCTGCCATCTGCTTCATTCCTCTCCTTGCTACGTCTTTTTATTGTAAAGCTCATCAAGTTGATGCGTAATGGTCTTCAGAGTTCCAATTACCTTATCGTAGTCCATACGCTTTGGTCCGATAATTCCTATCGTACCTCTCATGCCTTCTCCCA
>OGOS01001878.1_pt1 | contig 12337 bp, 12 predicted proteins | sample 1552701 | NCBI WGS metagenome assembly OGOS01 (sample SAMEA2580128, study PRJEB22360) | human gut metagenome | biome: human gut; feature: human-associated habitat; material: faeces | place: Denmark | collected 2008/2010
CTGTGGCGTTCCGAGAAGTCCCCGGCAGCGGGTACAGCCAATCCCTTTGCCGATGTGAAGTCCACCGCCTACTATGCTGATGCGGTACTGTGGGCGGTCAAGGAGAACATCACCAAGGGAACCACCAGCACGACATTCAGCCCCAATGCGGATTGCACCAGAGCGCAGATCGTGACCTTCCTCTGGCGCTGCAAGAAGTGACCGGCTGACATACGGCCAAGCAGCAAGACCGCTGACATGACCACATAAGCGAACATCGGACAGCGCAGCGGACGGGCATCTCGCCCTGAAGCTGCGCTGTTCTCTTTTCGCTACAAGAAACAAATCAATGACATTTTGAGCTGCGCCGCTATCCCAGCGCGGCAAGGAGACAGCATTATGAAAAGAATCACAAGAATCATTCGTCCGATCATCTGCATGGCCGTCCTTCTCTTTGCTATGACCACGGCAGTCAGGGGCTGCTATCAGAGAGAGACAGAGCCTATCGACATTCCCGGCACATCTGCGCCTCAGCCATCAGCGCCTCTCGCGGGCGAAGTTATCCCCTCGGTGGACAGGCAGACAGAGTTGGCGGAAGCCAGAGCGAAGAATCCCGACACCGTGGCATGGCTGTATATCCCCGGTGCGGAGGTGGACGACCCTGTGATGCAGGCGGAGGACAACGGCTATTACCTAAAGCTGGATGAAAACGGTGAGTACGCCATGTGGGGCTGCTATTATGCCCATTGTGAAAACAAAATCGGCGGCAGGGATACTTCTACCATTGTCTGAGCAGGAGCCGAATCAGCAAGGATGCCTGCCCCGGCGTGACCATCCGCGAGGATGCGTTGCTGGATATGTTGGCAGATATGCTTCAGGACGCGCTTGATACGGCGCTGGGGCAATACACCCTCTCCCTTGCGGAGCTGCCCCGGCAGGCCGCTGACCGCGCCGAGCTGCGGGAGAAGATCACCAGCCGCAAGCAGGAAATCCAGCGGCTTCGCGGTATCGTGCGGAGCTTATATGAAAACCTTGTGCAAGGCGTTCTTACCAAGGATGAATACTTCGACTACAAGGAGAAGTACGAAAGCCGCATTGCCGACCTCGCCGTGGAAATGGAACAGTTGGAGGATGGCCTGCGAACGATGGATGCTCAAACAGAGCAGCACCGGGCGCTGGAACAGGACGCCGCACAAATCAAGACCGACCGTGCGCTGACCGGCGCACTTATCGAGCGACTGATCGACCGCATTGAGGTATCCCACGACAAGCAGATTACGGTGCGCTATCGCTTCCAGAGCGAGTTTGAAACCTATGCGGAGGTGCTGGAACAATGCAGAAATATGTAATCGCCCTCTACATCCGCCTCTCCATCGAGGATTACAAGTACGACAGCCTGAGCATTGAAAATCAGAGCCTTGTCCTCCACGAATACGCGGCTTCCATGCCCGAAGCCCTGAACGCGGAGATCACGGAGTTCATCGACAACGGATATAGCGGCACGAATTTTGAGCGTCCGCAGGTACAGAAGCTCATTGAGCTGGTGCGGGCCAATCAGATCGACTGCATCATCGTCAAGGATTTTTCCCGCTTCGGACGAAACAGCATTGAAACCGGCTACTTTATCGAGCGCGTGTTCCCGCTGTTCCATACCCGCTTCATTTCCATCAGCGACGATTTTGACAGCAGCAAATTCAAGGGTGACACCGGCGGCATGGACGTGGCGTTCAAGTATCTCATCAGCGAGTATTACAGCCGCGATATGTCCATTAAAACCAAGAGCGCCAAGTACGCCAAGATGCAGCGCGGCGAGTATCAGAGCAAAATCTGTCCCTACGGCTACCGCAAAAGCGCCGATGGCAGAATGGAGCCTGACCCGGAGGCTGCTGCCGTTGTGCAGCTCATCTTCCAGCTTGCCGCCGAGGGCATCAACGCCACCGCCATCACACGGGAGCTGTTCCGCAGAAGCATCCCCACTCCCGGCCAGTACAAAGCGGCGCACGGCAATCACACCCACGATATTTCCCGCTGTCACGGGATTTGGAGTACATCCACCATTCTCCGCATTTTGGAGGACGAACGCTACACCGGCGTGTATATGATCGGCAAGCGGGCGGTTCTCGAAGTAGGCGGCACCAGAAGCCGCCTGAAGGACAGAGAATCGTGGTACATCATCCCCGACCATCACCCGGCCATCGTCGAGAAAGCTGTGTTTGATACCGTGCAGGCCAGCCAGCTCCGCTTTTCCCAGCCCAACAAAAAGAAGCGGGACTACCCGCAAAACCTTCTGTGGCCGCTGCGGTCATGCGCTGTCCCGCACCATGCAGAAAACCTCGTACTTGATCTTAAATTGCTCAAAGCACCGTTGATGCAGCTTTGCGAAAATCATGCATTCAGCAAGTATGACTTCGCACTAAGCTTAAACAATATTTCCGACGATGTATGCTAATAGCGAGGACTTTTAAGTCCTCGCTATTACAACGATGGTCAGCTCATTTGTGGCAGAATGGTATGGCCGAAGTGCGGAGCGGCATCATGAATGAAGGGTGATGTCGCTCGAAATTATACGCAATGAAATAAGCGCGGTTCAGCAGGAATTGCTATTGAAGTTGGAAATAAAATCAATCGCCATGCTAGAATATGCACCAAAACAAGATTCCGAGGCCTGCTGAAAACAGGATCATCAGAATTGGCGATGGAGCTGTTTTTCTGATTATTTTACAAATCAGATGTGTTGCTCCGAGCATGGCAAATACTGCGATAGAGCGCAAATCGGGCGCAAATCCGGCCTGTAAATCTGTGAGGCCAAACAGCGTAGACAGCGCCATGCTGAGCGCGGTCGCAAGGATCATCGCTACAACGCACGGACGAACTCCCGATAAAAAGGCGTTGACGGGTGCATATTTCATCAGATTCTTTAGTGCGGATGCAATTAAGAGAATAATCAAAAATGACGGCAACACCACGCCCAGCGTTGCAACAAATGAACCGAGGATTCCGCCCTGTGTTGAGCCGATAAAGGTTGCCATATTCACGGCAAGGGGTCCCGGTGTGGATTCAGATACGGCAATAAAATTCAGAAACTCGTTCTCTGTCAGCCAGCCGTTGGAAAGCACCATTTCGCGTACCAGCGAAACCATTCCATAGCCGCCGCCGAAAGACAAGGCACCGATCATCAAAAAGTTCAGAAAGAGACGCAGATATATCATGACGTTTTCCCATCTCCTTTCCGGATTTTTCGCAGAAAGAAAACAACAAGCCCGACCGCGCCGCAGATCAGGATGTAAAACACAGAGGAAAACGAAACTGCTGTGATCGAGCAGCAGAGCATGGAAGCCATGACCAACGTGAGAAGCGTCAAGTTTAGTGTGTTTTTGTCAATACTTTTAAGCATTTTCAGCCCTGCGGTAAGGATCAGATAGATCACACATACCTGAATCCCGCGGAATGCGCAGGAAACCCAGCGCAAACTGAGAAACTGATCAAAGAACAGCGAGATACCATAAATTACAAAGAAAGATGGAATGCAGACAGCAAGTGTGGACATGGTTGCACCCGCAAATCCTGCAATTTTGTAACCAATGTAAGTCGCACTGTTGATGGCGACTGGTCCTGGCGTGGATTCGGCTACCGCAACCATGTCCAGAAACTCGCTTTTTTCAAGCCATTTTTTCTTTTCAACGAACTCATTTTCAAGCAGCGCAATCATAGCGTATCCGCCGCCAAAGGTGAACGCACCGATTTTTAAGAATGTGATAAATAAAGAGCAAATTAGTTTCATGCCTGTATATCCCTCCTTCTGCGAATAATACCTACAAGAAAAACACCCAATAGAATCAGGCAGCCAGATAACACCTGCGACACGCGGACTCTTGGCATCAGATATAGACTGTCAGTACGAAGTCCCTCTACAAAGCAGCGTATCACGCCATAGCCAATCATGTAAAACGGAAGCAGATATCCTTTTTTCTGAAATGCGGATAGGAGATCAGCATGACAATCAGCAGCAGTGTATTCAGTGCAGATTCGTAGAAGAACGTCGCCTGATGCCACTGCCCGAGTTCCTCTATGTAAACATCATACGGAAAGAATTGGAGATCTAGATTTGTGATCAGATTTCCGTAAGTCTCCTGATTCACAAAATTCCCCCAACGTCCGATGGCTTGTCCAAGAACAAGGCTGGGAATCAGCGTATCTGCAAGCGAACAGAAGGAAAGTTCTTTGACCTTGCAGTAAATCAGTACAACAGCAACACCGCCGAGGATGTCTCGCTATTCGACGCGGAGCATCCGATAGCCGATTCCGATGTGCGTTTGTATGTATTGCTGCCCGTCTTTTCCGCGTTCCAGCTTTTTGCGCAGGGTCGCCATGAACACCCGCAGAGAAGCAATATCGTTTTCCCAACTGCTGCCCCAAATCTGCTGTGTGATGTAGGTGTGGGTCAGAACCTTGCCCACATTTTTTGAGAGCAGACACAACAGCTTGTATTCGATGGGCGTCAAGTGCAGTTCTGCACCGCCAAGATATGCGCAGCCTGCCGCATAGTCGATTTTCAGCGCACCGTTCGTAAAAATCGGGGATTCCTGCGCTGCGTCTGTTTTCATCAGCGACAGTCTCCGCTGCGTCACTCGCAGCCGCGCCAGCAGTTCATCCACGGAAAAGGGCTTGGTGAGATAATCGTCCGCCCCGGTATCCAACGCCACGATTTTATCAGAATCCTCTGTTCTGGCGCTGATCACAATGATCGGCATATTTGACCACGAACGGATTTTTCGGATGATCTCCACGCCGTCCATATCTGGCAGTCCCAAATCAAGCAGCACAATGTCCGGGTTGTGAGACAGCGCCTCCATCACGGCGCTTGCGCCGTTTTGCGCAGAAAGATACCTGTATTCATGGGTTTTCAGCGTTGTTGTGATCAGATTGCGCACCGGCGTATCATCTTCTACAACGAGGACGAGTGGCTTATTCATTTAAGTTCACCTCACTGAGCGGTACTGTAAAGGAAAAGATGCAGCCATGCGGCGAATTATCTTTCAATGTCATTTCGCCATTATGGGCATGAATGATGGCTTGGCAGAGCGTAAGTCCTAGTCCAAGACTTCGGCGGCTGTCGCCAATCGGATTGCCCCCGGTAAAGAACATTTCAAACACATGTTCCTTCAGTTCATCTGGAATACCGGGACCGTTATCGCTGACGCATATTTCAGCCATATTGTCTCGCGGGATTGCCGTGATCCGGATGTTCGAGCCAGCCGGAGTATATTTGACTGCGTTGTTCACCAAGTTGATAAGCACCTGCATGATGAGTCCCGCATCCACCCGAACCAGCAACGGTACATCTCCGCAATCCACTGCGATGTGATGTTCTGCGGACCTTCGATCAATATGTCGGAGCGATTCCGATACGATGTCGTCCACGACCTGATCAGAAAGGTGCAGTTTTACGCTGCCGTCCGCAATTTTTGTAATGGAAAGCAAGTTCTCAACCAGTCCCGTCAGCCATTGCGCATCGTCATAAATATCCGTAAAAATCTGTTTCCGCGTTTGTTCATCCAGCACGTTATAGCTGTGCAGCAGTGTATCCGCGTTGCCGGAAATGGAGGTCAGCGGGGTCCTAAGGTCATGGGAAATTGAACGCAGAAGGTTTGCACGAAGCTGTTCGTTCTTTGCAAGGACGGCGGCTTTTTCCTTTTCTTCGGCGTTGCGCAGGCTTTCCAGCGCCAGAGCGCACTCGCCGAGAATGGAAAACAGCACGCTGGATGTAAATGCGTCAGGCTGCGTTTGCTTCTCCATCGGAATCCCGACAACGCCGAAAACCTGCTGCCCGGTACGAATGGCAAGATACAGCCGTTTTGCCTTTGGAAAGTTTTGCGTCGTTGCGCCAGCACGCTTTCGGTTTTGCCAGACCCATTGAATCACGTTCTGTTCCTGATCAGTATCCGAGATGCAATATGGACTGCTTCCGTCTGCCGGATAAACATTCCCATCCAGCAGCGCGTCGCCTTGTGTCGGATAAATCAAAACGTCCCGCTGCATGAGCTTCTGTATCTGCGTCGCGGTCATCTGATAGACCTCATCCGGTGTTTCCGCCTTTTGAAGCTGCCTGTTCATATCAAAAAGGAGTTTTGTCCGATAGGCATCCCGCGCGGATAGCTGCGCATGGGCTTTGAGCTTTGCGGCAAGCGTACCGGTCAAAAGCGCCGCTGCAAACATGACGGCAAAGGTTATTGGGTATTTACTGCCGTAGGCTGCCAAAGACAGCCGGGGTTCCGTCAGAAAATAATTGAACAGGATGACACTCAAAAAAGCGGACAGCACACCGCAGGTATATCCGCTGGTAAAAGCGGAAGTCAGAAGCACCCCCAGCAGGTAAACCATGATGATATTGGCATTTGCAAAGCCGAGCCGCAGAAAAACCCATCCGATGACCGTTGCAGCTGCCAGAATCCCGATGGTCCGAAGCAGTTCCCATGCGGTCGGAAACGCCGGACGGATGGGAAGCAGCCGTTTCCTGCGGTAGCTCTTATAGGCTTCCACATCCGGAATGATATGAATGTCCACCTCTGGTGCAAGCGCAATGAGCCGTTCTGTCAGCGCCGGTTCAGTCCAAAAATGCCGCCGCTGTACGCCGCTTCGCCCAATCACAATTTTGGTCACATCAGAGAGCCGCACATATTCCGCGATCTGTGTTGCCACATCTTCACCATGCGTTGTGACGATCTCTGCGCCAAGCTGCTGAGCCAGACGCATATTCGCCTGCAAACGGACGGTATCTTCCGCGTTCATATCAGCGTCTCCGGGGGTCTGCACGTAAAGTGCGGTAAGACTGGCGCAAAATGCCTGTGCCATTTTCCCTGCCATTCGTACAATGCGTTCATTGGATGGAGACGAGGACAGGCACACAAGAATATGCTCTTTTGGCAGTTCGCTTCCTTTGTTCTGCACATTTTCACCACCCCTCTTAAACAATATTATAGCAATTATAGCACCAAAATGTGAAGGTTTCTACTGCGCCCAATCGGATTCGTTGTTTGGAAATGAAATCTGCTCTGAATCATAGATCACGATTTCTACATGGGCATGACTGCTGCGAAACCGGGAAAGCGTTTCCTCAAGTTCGTCAGGAGAAATGTTTCCGACCAGATGCACGCACGGTTCAGTCTGCTGTTGTTCGGGTGCTTCCTCGATTCGCTTCTGATTTTCATCCAGAAAGCGATCCAGCCGCTTCATCAAAAACCAGCAGAACAGGAACATTAACGCTGTCCCAGCGATCAAAACGACATCTTCCACATACCATCACCATCCGTTCAGATTCGGAAACACTTTTGCAGCGCTTTGTATTCGCCCAACGCTAAAATCGTTATTTCCCCGGACAGCACCGTATCCGGTGTAATTGATACGTCGGTTTTTCCCAAATGCTTGATGCCAAGAATGTTGATTCCAAACTTTCTGCGGATATTCAGTTCGCCAATGCTTTTCCCGACCCAGCCTTCTGGTACTTCCACCTCAACAATGGCGTGCTGCTCGTCGAACTCTATGTAGTCGAAGATATGGTCGGCAGTGTATCGGATCGCTGCCCATTTTGCCACCTGTTTTTCCGGGTAGACTACATGGTCTGCACCGTTGCGAAGCAGAAACTTTGCCTGCACATCACGCTCGGCACGCGATACCACGCACTTTGCACCCAGCTCCTTCAGCAGCGAGGTGGTTTCCAGCGAGTTCTGAAAATTACTGCTGATGGTCACGATGCAGATGTCAAAATTCCCGATGCCAAGAGAGCGAAGAAACTCCGCGTTTGTACTGTCGCCAATTTGTGCGTTGGTGACATATGGTAGCACATCACTGATTCGTTCCTCGTTTGTATCGACCGCCATGACCTGATGCCCCAGCTGAGAAAGCTGTATTGCAATATGCCGTCCGAAGCGGCCTGTGCCAATCAATAGAATGTTTTTCATGTGAAAAGGCTCCTTATCCAATCATAATTTTTTCCTGCGGCAGCCTTGCATTCCCCGCTTTTTTGCTGGAAAGTGCCGCATAAATGAGGGTAAGACCGCCGACTCTGCCCAGATACATGAGCAAGATCAGCACCATTTGCGATGGAATGCGCAGCTGCGGTGTAATACCAAGTGTCAATCCCACAGTCCCGACCGCCGATGCCGTTTCATACAGGCAGGCAGACAGCGGAAGATTTTCATATGCGCTGATAAAGACCGCACCGCCAAAGAACAGCACCAGATACATCGTCAGAATGGTCGCGGCGGTCTTGACGGCGCTGCAATCGACTCTGCGTCCGAAAAATTGGGCACTATCGCGCTGGCGGAAGGTCGCAGTGGCATTGGCAATCAAGACCGCCAGCGTCGTTGTTTTCATGCCGCCTGCTGTAGAACCTGGAGAACCGCCGATGAGCATCAAAAGGATCATCACGCCCTGCGACGCACCGGACATCGTGGATAGATTTACCGTGTTGAAGCCCGCTGTCCTCGGCGTGACAGACTGAAAAAAGGATGCCAGCAGCCGGTTTCCGGCGGGAAGCGCGGAAAAGTCTGAAAAGAAGAAAAACACAGCAGGCAGAAGAATCAAAAGACCTGTCGTGACGAGAATCACCTTGCTCTGCATTCGGTAGCGATGAAACCGCCACTTGTTTTCAAAGATGTCATCCCACGTCAGAAATCCAATGCCGCCAATCACGATCAACAGCATAATCGTGATATTGATTACCGGACTGCCCGCGTAGCCGGTAAGAGATGGATAGCGGTTGCTTTCTGTCCCAAGAATGTCAAACCCGGCGTTGCAAAAAGCAGATATGGAATGAAATACCGCCATCCAGACGCCGCGCCATCCATAGTCACGGCAGAACACCGGCAGCACGGCAAGCACCCCCAGCAGTTCAATCAGAAACGTCCCTCGTAAGATGAAGCGTGTCAGACGGACGATTCCGCCGACCTTTGGTGCTGAAATTGCATCCTGCATGGTGCTGCGCTGCATCAGAGAGATTCTTCGTCCGGACAACAGCGCAAACGATGCTGCTACGGTTACGACACCAAGACCACCAATTTGGATCAGCGCCAGAATAACCGCCTGCCCAAAGGTTGACCAGTAGCTGCCTGTATCCTGCACCACAAGCCCTGTCACGCAGACGGCAGAGGTTGCTGTAAACAGCGTTTCATTGAATGGAGTTACATTCCCTCCAGTCGTGGAGATCGGCAGCATCAGCAGCAGCGCTCCGAGCAGAATGACCCCGGCAAAACCTAATATGATAATTTGAAAAGACGAAAGGCGGCGCTTTCGACGAATGATCTCTTCCGGCATAAAGGCAGCTCCTTATTTCTGTAATGGTTATGTTATATTAATATACAGCATACAGCCGGAGATTTTAAGAGCGGATAAGGAATATTTGCGACGTATTAAGATTGAATAAAGATGAGGAGATTGCTTGTCCATTTTTTGTGTCTGGCTTTGCCAACTCGCCCAAGTCAGGCCGTAGTAGTGGTGAAGAGAGGAATTACGATGAAGACCCGGAAAAGTTACCATTGTCCGCTTTACTGCGGCAGGAAAATCGGCTATAGTATAATTGCCACAAATGAGCTGGCTGTCTGAAAGAGGTATCGTTATGAACAACAGACAGTCACAGGAAAAAATCACCGCCATCTATTGCCGCCTGAGCCGCGACGATGACCTTGCCGGGGACAGTAATTCCATCATTCATCAGAAGGATATGCTCACGCGCTATGCCCGTGAACGGAATTTTCCGAATGTATCGGTCTATTCTGACGACGGTTGGAGCGGCACGAATTTTGAGCGTCCGGACTGGAAACGCCTGATTGCCGACATTGAAGCCGGTAAGGTGGGCATTGTCCTTGTAAAAGACCTCAGTCGCGTGGGTCGAGACTATCTCCGTGTGGGCTTCTATACGGAGGTCACCTTCCCGCAGAACGGCGTTCGCTTCATTGCCGTCAATAACGGCGTGGACAGCGCCAATCAGTCCGAGAATGATTTCGCGCTGTTTCTCAATATCATGAACGATTTTTACGCTCGTGATACCGCCAAGAAGGTCAGCGCCGTCTATCGGGCAAAGGGCAACAAGGGCGAACACACCGGCAATCATCCCATCTACGGGTATCTGAAAGACCCAGAGAACAAGCAGCGCTGGATTATCGACGAGGAAGCTGCCGCCGTTGTGCGCCGCATCTTCCGCATGGTCATTGACGGCAAGGGCGTGTATCAGATCGCGGATATTCTGTCCGAGGAAAAGGTGCTTTGTCCGTCTGCCTACCTTGCTGCAAAAGGCGTGGGTAACCGTAGAAACAGCAAGTTTGAAGATCCCTACCGCTGGTGGGGTACGACGGTAAGCTGCATTCTCGCCCGCGTGGAATACATGGGGCATACTGTCAATTTCAAGACCTTCAAGACCTGCTACCGGGACAAGCACCGCAGGCAGGCTCCCAAAGAGGACTGGAAAATCTTTGAGAATACCCACGAAGCTATCTACATGGGAAACCGCGCAGAAGCTCCGCAGGACGATCCGACGCGAGAAGGCGTAGTCTGCAAAGCGGCAGGACAGAGCTTGACCGTATCATGCGCCGCACAAACGAGCTGGACACGCTGCTGCAAAAGCTCTATGAGGACTACGCCCTCGGACGTTTGCCGGAGAAGCGGCACGCAAAGCTCTCCGCGCAGACAGTCGCAGCGATTGCGCTGCCGTTCTTCAAGGTGGAGGAACTGACCGGCAAGCCGCTTTGCAAGTCGGCGTACAAGTACGCTTCCTATTGGTATCCGGCGCAGGACAGACCGCTTTCCAATACCATCTACAACGCAGGATATGACGTTGACCGTGTGGATTTAGCCGCCGGGATCGTGTGTCTGACGAAAGCTGCATAACAGAATGAACACCCCGCACCGTGCGTTTACAGGACGCATGGTGCGGGGTGCTTTGTGTTTCCAGCGGTTTTAGCCGGGATATTCGATGCCCTGTACGCAGGACGCACCTTTGCACTTCACGGAATCGGACGATAACCAGCTAAACCGCAAAAGGTCACGCGAAACCACGCATCGGCTGTACTGTGCCATGAATCGCGGAACGGTACAATCAATACGCGCAGACGGCAGATACTTCATGAATCCAGCAAGGATTGATTTTCCCGCTTGATTCTAAGCCCTTTTTCTCCGAAAATCACTGCAAATTCAGCTCGTTTGCAAAGTGTTTACAGTTTCATTTGAAAAACCATCTTGACAATATTCATCGGAACAGAAAACTTTCTTTTCCGTGACAGCCGTGACGATGTTTTTGCCATCGCCGCAAAAGTCGTCACAGCCGTCACGGTCGTCACGCCTGGGACGGTTCCAGCGTCAGGCTGATACTTCTCCCGGCGGGGCTCCCCCCGTTCTCCTAGCGGATGCCATATTCGCACTGGAGTTTACCTGCACGGACATTGAGCCGCATGGAGAGGGCGTTGGGTTTCATCTTTAGTCCCAGAGCGGCAACGAGTTCTGTTGCTATACTTAGATTGGCTAAATTTTTGAGCGACTGTTCTTCGTCTGCACCAACAGACGGATAGGGAACAGTCGTTTTCTTTTGCGCGAGGCTCACTGTGATACCTCCTTCATGCCATCCATAATAGAGGCAATCAGTTGGATAGTGTCCAGTAGTTCATCATCAATGCCGCTTCCTGCATCAATGCGCCGCAATTCGCTCAGTACGGCGACAAGCTGGTCGCGCAGCGCTTTGAATACTCTCGGATTGCCCTGAATTACGACTTCTTTGCAGGTGAGCCGCCGCGTAATGTAGTCCTGTTTCGTTAGGCCGGACAATTTTACATAGCGATTGATCTGCTCATATTCCTCCGGCGATACGCGGAAGCCTATGGTTTTGCTTCGCCAACGGTTTTTGTTAGAAGGAACGAGGCTTGTCCATCATCGCTTCGATGAATTGCAGATACTCGGCTTTCGTCCAGAACTACATTTCACCGTTCTTTGCCTTCCCCATATTGCCCGCCTGTGCTGCCGGATTCGCTTTCAGACCATAGTGCCTGACCGCATGGTTGAACATCGCGCTGAGCTGATTATGAAGCGTTTTCAGGTATACCGGAGAATATGCTTTTCCTGCTTCGGATCGGTGCTCCATCATCTCGTTCTGACACGCCATCACATGTCTTGCATTTTTCTTGGACTCTTTTCTATCTATCGATTTTATATTCGCATAAATGTTAATGTTCTACATCGACATTATACGACAGTGCCCCGGAAGATCTGCTGCGAACGCTGTTCTGGTTGGAAGAGGGCGGCATGGGCGGTATCACCCTGTTTCAGCTTGTCCCGAATCAGCACGAACCCACTTGGCAGGGAGAGCAATCGGAAG
>OGOS01001881.1_pt1 | contig 12321 bp, 9 predicted proteins | sample 1552701 | NCBI WGS metagenome assembly OGOS01 (sample SAMEA2580128, study PRJEB22360) | human gut metagenome | biome: human gut; feature: human-associated habitat; material: faeces | place: Denmark | collected 2008/2010
TCGGTTAATTAAACGACAGATAAAAAACGAGGCGGCAATCTGCATCACGCAGGTTATCGCCTTTATATTGGTTTATTTTGTTAACCACTTCCAGATAGAAATGATTTATTTGTATCAATTTTCTTGGCATATTGATAAATATCTTGCATTATATTGTTGGCTCTTATCATCATATTGAAGATGTAATCTCTAGAATCTGAAACCGATGGTTCCAGTGATGCCATTCCAATTGGATAATCCTGAGGTGTGAGAATTAATGTGTCTGAAACCTAGTCCGATATAGGGCACTTCTACTCTTCTTGCAGTTCGGATAGAGGATGAGATCAGCATTATAGGAGGTGTATTTCCAGTCGGCATTTCCGATAGTATTGGTTATGGAGAGACGAAGATCTACCCCTTGTGCGGTAGTCTTAGGGTTGAAGAGTTTGAAGCCCAGTCCACCACCTAAAGCTTGGCTCTTGAAATAAGTCTTCACATCATCTTTCTTGTAGAGGTTGATGCTACCTTCAGTTTTGGCGAAGGCGTAGAAGCGTGGAGTAAGTTGGTAGCCAAGGGCGAAGTTCAAAGTAGTAGGTGTCATACCTTTGTTCTCCATTCCCACGCTAGCATCGAGATCAAATGTCAGATGGTCTAAGATGGAGTAATGTGAGGCATTACTTTCCTCTTGGGCGTGCATAGGCATCGCCAAAGTTGCGGCACCCATGATTAGAATTAAACTTTTCTTCATAATGATCTATCTTGTAATGTTAATATATGGTCCGATAGCCCATTTGTTGTAATGGTCTAAAGAACGAAAACGTAAGCAAAAGTACGAAAATGGCTACGGGTGTAGCCATTCTCCGTATCTTTTATGATATTTTGCACGTTCTTATTTCCTTTGAAACACTTTTTCAAAGTATTTGAGGATATAAATAATACATACAGCTATAATAGCTTTGAATAGCGATGTCTTCCATTCAATACTATCATTGAATATGGCATCGATCATCAAGTTTCCAATAAAAAATGCTATGGTCAAGCCAAGAATGACCATTAAACATTTACTCAAATTCTTGTAGTTTTGCATTGTCCCAATATAATTTACTATTAACTGTTACATTTGTAATCGTTTTGAAATCTTGTTTTTGTTGAGGCTCAATATTTGCTTCATCATAGAGTTGGAATACTTGATCTGCGTATTTTTTTATATCCTCTTTTTTGTCTAGAGTTGATAATTTTGTAACTATCTTCTTTTGGATTATTTCAGCATCTTTTATTCTGTTGTTATTTTCGAATCGTTTTATGTATGATTTGTTAACCTCATCATAGGCACTTTCTATATCGTTCTTCTCTTGTACACATTTTGAAAATGCATTAATTATGTCTTTTGATAGAGCTAAATATTTTGCATAATTTTGTGTTGCTTCAGAAGTGTTTATGCCATAATTCTTAGCATAATTGATACAGTCCTTGAATAAATTATCATAATCAATTTCATTATCTTCCCTTATATATTTGGAGCTTGACATGCTGATTTTATCTAAAATCTTGTTGTGATAATATCCGATGGAATCTGTTTTAAGTGTAGTATTATTTGCATTTACATATGTAGGTGATTCTGTTGTAAGAAGTAGCGAATCTTTTAAGGGTATCTTCATGCTACTTCTTGTTGCCATAGCTTTTGAACAGCTTTCCCAATGGGCATCAAAGGCCCATGAGCATAAAGTGCCTACAATAGGACCAGCAGGTCCGGTAATATATCCTGTTATGCCATCAACTACAGCTGAGAATACTTTACCACCCCATTTATTGAGACTTCTAGTTTGAGGTCCTACATTGTAGGTGTTGTTTAAACTGTCAATAGAAGTACAAAGCTGTGTAAAAGAATTGTTAGCTGTTGTAGAGGTTGCAACACTAGTCATGTCATTAGAGCATGAACTGAACACGAAAGGCACAAAGGCTACTAAAATGCATAAAATCTTTCTCATAATTGTTATTTTATTATTAATAATATTATTAAATCTCTCCAAAATACTCTTTTCCATCTATGTTTATTGTGATGATGTGAGCTTTATTTAGTATATCTTGTGATATCCAAATAGACAAATTGTCATTTGTGGTAGTACATACATTATATATGTTATTTCCGTCAATATCTTCTAAGGCAATAGTTAAGTCTACACCCGTTTGTCGAGAACGAATGTAAATAACGTTCTCGACAATCTCTACAATAGGTGTGCAAACTCTAGGTGGAGCATGACGAATTTGACCATAACTATCAGTCGGGTCTGACGAGTGTACTTGTAAAGGAATAAACTCCCTTTCTGCATAAGCTTTTGTTGTTGCAACAATTAGCAATGCGGTAAATAATAAATGTTTCATAATCTAATAAATTTTTTATTCGGTTGCAAAGATATAGAAAAACAGATGAAGTGCAAAAAAAAAGAGTGTACAGAGAGTGTACAATAGCATATCCATTGATGTACACAAACGTGTATATTAATGGATATGCTTGATTTACAGGTGACTATAAGGAGAGGATTACTTTATCCCAATCTGAAGGTGTTCCTTTTTTCTTAAAAACCTTTATATACATTCTTCTTCTAGATGCTGTTATTGCTTCTTTTGTTACATTAACAAATTTTGCAATATTTGAAGGGGTAACACCTAATTTTATCATTAAACAGATTTTGTATTCTACAGGATTTGTACAGAGGAATGCCTCTAGATTTTTATCAAATTCCGGATACGTAGAGTTTATTAATATTTTGAGATTCCTCCAACCTTCCTCTGATAGTTTATAAGTACCTTCCTTTATTTCTTTGTTAATTGTATTTTGTATTTTGGAAGTGCCTATAGAGTTTTGCTCTGAGTTGAGTTTAGCTTGTGTTTTTAATTCTGCAAGTTTTTCTAATTGTTTCAATTTATCAATTTTAAGTTTAAGCAATTCTTGCTCTTGCTTCATATTCTTAATTTTCATTTGAAAGCTAAAGAATATGATAATCAAGAAAAAAAATGCTATTATAATTGAAATATTTTTGAAATGATTCTTTGCTTTGAGTTTCGTATTTTCTCTTTCTTTTAGATTGTATTGGTACAATTGCTCTGCTTTTTTAGTAGCTTCGCAGTTTTTGAGTTTTTGAACAGAGTCATTGTAGAGTGTAAATTTCTTGAAGTACTTATTGGTAATAGCATCTTTGGATGTTATTTCTTTTAGTAAATTCTCTAAAGCGTAGCGTTTGGATGTGATATTACCGAAATCTAAAATAGCGTTTCGATATATATTTGCAAGTTTCTTGTTGTTATTTTTTGTATATATGTCAAGAGCAGTAACATAAACTCCGTTTTTGTCATTAAGTATATTAATATTGTTGATGCAATAGTTTATGTGAGACAATGCTTTAGTTGTCTCATCTTTTCTATTGTAAGCCACTGCAAGACCATGATGGAAAAGTAGAAGAAGTAAGGTGTCTTTATTTTTTTTTGCCTTTTCTACTCCTAATGAGAAATTTTTCTGTGCTTTTAAAATATTATTTTGTCCTAAATATACTTCTCCCATATCTCTTATGTCATAAAGCATATTTCTGATATTTCCGCTGAGCGAGTCTGCCTGATAGGCAAGGCGCAGTGCCGCTAATGCTTCTTTATTTAAGTCTGTATAGCGATACACGTTTGCCATTTGGCAATAGATGTCTCCTTGCAGGGCATAGTTGTCCTTGGCAACCTTCTCGTTCGCTTTCTGATAAAACTTGAGTGCTTCGGGTTTGTCGCCAATTTCGTAGTATACTCTTCCTGCATAGAAGTATGCTTCGGCAAGCAGGTTGTCTTCACCTGCATGCTCAAAATATGAAACTAATGAGTCGATGACAAGTTTCTGATTCGTAATGGGACGATATGCCTTGTCGCTTGCCTTTAATTTCAAAAGCTGGCAATACCTTTGATTGGCAGTGGACATGTTCGGCTCTGCCTGGCAGATACTGTCAAGCATTTTGCTTCCTTTCTCTGTATCTGCTGAAAGCACTTGGTCTGCTTTCTTGAGTGCAGGAGAAAAACTCTGTTTACATCCAGCAAAAAGAGCAAGAAGTAATATGATAATTGTTGATATGACGAATTGCTTTCTTTTCATCTGTTGTTTTTGTTTAATATCGTGCAAAAATACAACTTTTATTTTCAATTACCAAATTTTTGTGCGCAAAACTTATAAGTTGATAGTAAAATAAGTTTTAAGGTGATAGACAATCATAAAAAACGAGGCGGCAAACTGCATCACGCAGGTTGCCGCCTTCTCTTTTCTAACTAACTTTCTTATCAACTATTCAAAATGTTATTACCTATATATGGATCCCAGGGCATTCTGCCCTGGATGTAGTCTGTTATTTCAATCTGATGATATTCAGCGAGCTGGCTGGAATCTCTACCGTAGCACCGTTCTTCTCTGTAGTTACGTAGTTTTCTACAGGATAGATGTTGGTAGGATTGTCGATGGTGTTCTCCTCCAGACCATTCTTGGCAGAAAGGCGGATGAGCTTGCCATTCTTGATTTCCTTGCCTTGAAGATTAATCTTCGCTGTGGTGTGCTCGGTGCTGGTGTTGGCAATCTTCAGGATTACCTCGCCCGTCTGTTCATCAAGTGTGGCTGTAGAGAAGATGCCAGGAAGGGTGTTTGCCTTCAACTTGGTAGAGAATATTTCCTTGCCATCCAACTTGGCGAAGATGCTGTCGCCTACAACTTTCAGCTCGATGTCATACCACTTGCCGGTCTCGATGCTGCCTGGGGTAGTAGCTATCTGACTCTTGGCACCATTCACGATAGACTCCACACCGTGCTGGGTATTGTTCCAGCCACCGAGGTTCAACCAGCAGTAGTTGTTCTTATCCACGTAGTTAAAGATGATGAGGAAACCCTCGTTTCCGGCATCCTTCTTCGCGCGTACCTTATATATATAGCCGTTGCTGGTAATCTCGCCTGGGTTCAGACGGATGCAGCTTTCTTCGTTGCTGGTCTGCTTGATGAGGCTACCCTCTGTCTTCCACTGTCCACGGATATCGGTAGGCAACTCCTGCAAGGTCATCGGCAGCGCCTTTCCGTTCTCATCGCTGTAGCCCTTGTCCTCGAAAGAAACCTGAGTGCCCCATGTTCCCATACCTACGCGGCAGATAGCTGGCTTCACCTGGGTCTGCTCATATTTGTATGGATTCTCCAGGTTCACCTTCAGTACACGGGTACCGATGTTGTTTGCCATCACGTTCTGAACGTAGTAAGATGGAGTTCCGAATACCTTGTCTGATGTATACTGAATCATATCCGGTGCCCACATACGGTTGTTGAGGTTGGCGAAGATAGGAGCGTAGGATGCCATGGTCACGATGTCAGAGTTGTTCTCGATGCCCATCATATAGACAGCCTCACCGAGTGCAGCATCGAGTGAACCCATATTGCCGAAGCCCTGGGTTACGGCATATTCACCTACATAAATCTCGCTGCCCTTACGGTCGTAGTTATCATACTTGTTGAAGTTCTCGGCAAACCAGGCAGGATTTCTGTAGTAGTGCTCGTCGAGGAGTTCTACGCTCTCGTTGCTTTCCCACTTAGGATTGTCATCGCCCCAAGCCACCACGTTACCGATGAGGTGCATCTTAGGATATTTCGCCAATACGGCATCCTTGAACTTCTTGAAGCGCTCGTAGTAATGGTCGCTCTGAGCCGCAGGATCCGGCTGGTTGTTCTCATTACCAATCTCCAGATACTCGATATTGTATGGTTCCGGATGACCGTTCTTAGCACGGAGCGCACCATATTTAGAGGTAACAGGACCGTTGGCATACTCCAGGGCATTCATGCACTCATCAATCCAAGGCTGGATGCTGTCTACAGGAGTCATACCGCCGTGCCACAAACCTACGTTTACAACATAGAGAGGCTTGGCGTTCAGATCCTCGGCAAGCTGCAGATACTCATCAAATCCCATACCGTCGCTGGTACGGTAGCGCCAGTTTACGTTCTTATGGCCCGGACGTTCCTCGATAGGACCGATAGTCTTCTCCCAATGGAAAGCATTCTCAGGAGATTCCTGTCCCTCTACGTAGCAACCGCCAGGGAAGCGGACGAACTTAGGATGGATGTTATAGAGAAGCTGAGCCAGGTCAGGGCGCAAGCCATTCTCGCGATTCTTGAAAGTAGGAGGGAAGAGGCTTACCACATCGAGAACGATGGTACCCTTTCCGTCGGCTACGAGTTCAAACTGAGCCTTGGCATCGTTTCCGTTGGCAGTCAACTCAGCCGTATATTTGGTCCACTTCTTGCCAACCTTGGCATTGAGGGTGGTTTCTGCGTAAACCTTATCGCCCTTGGCGTTGGTGAGGCGAGCCTTCAATCCGCCCTTGTAGCTACCCTTAGCCCAGAAAGAGAGTTTATAGGTTCTGCCCTGCACGGCGTTGATTCCCCAGAAACCCTCATTGATGAGAGAGGCTGTAGCTGCAGGCTTGGCAGCGATGGTCAATTGGAGTGCCTTGCCCTGTGCATTGTTGAGCAAACCCTTATTGATGAGTTGTGCATTGATTTTTGCACCTTCCTGAGCGGCAGTTTTCCAGGTAGGAATATTCTTGTCATCGTCTTCGAAAGAACGGTTGCTGATGAGTTCGGCATAGAGACCGCCATCTGCAGCATGGTTGATATCCTCGAAGAAGATACCGTAGAGGTTAGGAGATACCTTGATACCTGGGTTAGAGGCATCTACATTGATGGAAACCTGTGCGTGGGATGCCAAAGCAGAGGCCAATACTGCTGAAAGTAAAATCTGTCTTTTCTTATTCATTTCTTATTCTTAGGTTTGTTTGTTTACTTGTTGGTTGGCATGAAATCAAGCTAAGTCTGAATTCATGCCGCTATTAATACACAGTTGCAAAAGTACACAAAAAACACAAAGAAGAGGTGGACAAAAAGCGAATTATAGTGTAAAAGGTGGATTTTCTGATGAAAATCCACCTTTTTGTCGATTAACTTTGTGTATATTAGGCTTTGCGAAAGAATAGAAAGTGTTGGTAGACTTCCTGCGGAAGTTGGGAACAGAATTCGTTAAATTAACCAAAATCTAAAACTTGAACCAATTTGAACAAGGCGGTTTATAATTAGATTGTGTAACTTTGCATCCATAAATGAGATTCTAATTTCTATTATAAAATATGAATGACAGTTTAATTAATTATTCAATTTATGTAAGTTCTCTTTAAAAGTGTAAAGTTCTATAATTATCAAATATTCATAAACTATGAAGAAAAAGCAAATGAAAGCAAGTCTATTACTTGCGTCTTTATTGACGTTGGGTTTCTCGGTAACTGGGTGTACAAATGACGATTATGATTTTGACCAGATTGATGCTACGATGGGATTTGGTAGTGGCGAATTGGAAATACCTGCCAGTTCTACCATGAACATTCCTTTGTCTGATATTCTGGAACTCGAAGAGAATGGTAGTGTGAAGATTGCCGCAAATGGTGATTATCTGTTCCAATTGACAGGTTCTGGTGCATCATCTGCTTCACCAATGATTTCTCCTATTGTTCTGAGGGGTAATTCTTATTCTAATACGCTAACCTTAAATGCCAATTCTGCTGCCAAGTGTACCCGTGCAGCTGGTAGTCATCTCAGTTTTGTCTCTCCTAAGGAGTTGATGTTTAAATATAATGGTACGGATGCTGCTGTGAAGAGCCTGAAAAGTGCTGAGGTGGCTGGCGAAATCGAACTGAAGATTAATCTCACTCTTGGTGGTCTTTCTTCTGCCATCACCAATATTGATAAGGCAACCCTCACCCTTCCTGGCTATCTGGAGATTTCACATGTCTCTGGTAATGGCAATGGCGTTCCTATGGTTGATGGTTCGAAGATTACGGTGAAGGATGTTTCTACAAGCAGCAACCTGCAACTCACCATCAAGGCTAAAAAACTGGATTTTGAAAAACAGGATGCCTATGGTAAGGTCGTTATCGGCAATAATGGCTCAATCAGGATGGATGGTTATTTCGCCCTCGGTATTGAGGCTAATGTAACGAGGGTTCCTACATCTGCACTGACCATCGGTGCCAACGTGAATGTCAATGATATTATTACCTTGAAGTCTGCTACCGGTATCTTCGACCCAGAAATCAATATCTCAAGCTTGGGTGATGTATCTGTGACTGGCGTTCCTGACTTCCTTTCAGAAGATGGCGTAAGAGCAGACTTGGATAATCCTCAGATTATTCTTTCTATCCAAAATGATATGGATGCAGCGGCAAAGGTGAGTGCAAAGGTGATTTCTACCAAGAACGGTCAGAACTTGGCTACCGTGCAACTCCCTGAGATGAATATCTGCAAGACTACTGTTGCGCCAGTGACCAAGATCTGTATCTGCCGCCATAAGACTGCAGAACTGACTGCTCAGTATGGTGCTGCCAATGTATATGAGGTGAGCAACCTGGCTACACTCATCAACCAGCATATTCCAGACCACGTACAGATTACCGATGTAGAGACGAAGGCTGATCTCAGGCAGGAAATGACCATCGAGTTCGGACGCAATTATCGTATCGAGCCAAGCTACGAGATTTATGCACCATTGGCATTTGCCGAGGATGCAGTCATCGAATATGCTGATGATTTCGACGGTTGGAATGATGATCTGGATGATCTGGAATTGTCTGAAGGAACTTATGTTCGACTGACAGCCGATGCGCAGAACCTGGTTCCTGCTACCCTCATCGTAGAGGCAACTCCACTCGGAGTGGATGGTACTGATATCAGTAACCTGATAGAAGTGAATGTCAAGAAGGGTACTGTGAAAGCATCTGCTGATGGCGTGACAGCCGTGAACTCTCCGCTGGAAATAGAACTCCGTGAAAAGGTAAAGGGCGGATTGCAGAAGCTCGACGGACTCTCTTATAAGGTAAAAGGTAAGGCAAGTCATGATGGAACTACCGTGACCGGTATCAACCTCAACTCTGAGAAGCATACCCTGAAGTTGGAAAACATCAAGGTGAAACTCGTGGGTAAGGTGATTGGTAACTTCAATTAATGACAGAGAGTAGTAACAGAATAATAACACACATAAAAGACAAAGAAAATGATGAATAAAATATATAAGCATCTCTTGGCTGCCTCTTTGCTGATGATGGGTGGCACCGCAATGGCTCAGACACTCAATTCCGCTTACTTTACTGACGACTACAAGTTCCGTCACGATATGAACCCGGCTTTTGAGAACAAGCAGAACTATATCACCATCCCAGCTTTGGGTAATATCAATGTCAACCTGCAGGGCAACTTCGGCTACCAGGATATTGTACTGAACAATCCGATGTACGGACAGGAGGCGGGTGCCAAGAAGATGACTTCCTTCATGAATCCTTATATTTCTGTCGATGAGGCGCTGAAAGGCTTCAGCAAGAGCAACAACCGCATACAGGGAGATGTAGGCATCGCCATTCTTTCTGCCGGTTTCAAGGGCTTTGGCGGTTATAATACCATCGAGGTGAATGCCAAGGCATCTTTCGGCGCTTCCCTGCCTTATGAGTTGTTTGAATTTGCCAAGAATACGGGCAATCAGAATTATGAGATTGGTGATGTGAGCATGATGGCTCGCTCTTATGCTGAATTGGCATTGGGTCACTCTCATCAGATTAACAAGAAACTCCGCATCGGTGCTAAATTGAAGTTCCTCTTCGGTGTGGCTGATGGTGATGTTCGTCTGGAAAACCTGCGTGCTGACCTCTCTGGTACAGACAAGTGGATTGTTTCCGGCAAGGCGAATGCCCAGGTTTCTATGAAGGGCTTTACTTATAAGACTTCAAGAGATAAATATAACAACCCGGAGAAGGGGGAGTACGAAAAGATAGATGATGTAGATGTTGATGGCGCAGGATTGGGTGGCTTCGGTATGGCACTCGACCTCGGTGGTGTCTATAAGTTGAACGATAACCTGACCCTGAGTGCTTCTGTTCTCGATTTGGGCTTCATCAACTGGAGCAACAATATGAAGGCTGTGAACAGAGCTGAGAGCTTCGAGTTCAATGGCTTCCATGATACTGCGGTAAGAGAAAACAGCGGTTCTACCATCGATGACAAGTTGGATGATTACGGCGACCAGATTACCGACTTCATCAACCTGAAGGATTTGGGCGACCAGGGTAGCCGTACTACCGCTCTGGCAGCTACGCTCAACTTTGGCGCAGAGTACAGTTTGCCAGCATACGACAAGTTGTCCTTCGGTTTGCTGAGTAGCACCCGCATCAATGGTGATTTAACCTGGAGCGAGGGTAGACTCAGTGCCAACTGGAAACCATTGAAGTGGTTGGATGGTGGTGTCAACTTTGCAGTCAGCAGTTTTGCTACAAGTATGGGTTATGTTCTGAATATCCATCCTAAGGGTTACAACTTCTTCATCGGTATGGATCACATCTTGGGCAAGACCAGCAAAGAGTTCATTCCTCTCAGTTCCAATGCCAGCATCGCATTGGGTATGAGCGTTACCTGGTAACAGATAATTGCAGGTTTGAGAAGTAGGAAAATATGATAATAGGAGGTAAACACCAATGATTAGTGTTTGTAAACCAGCTATCTACGAGCAAGTAATCAAAGCGAACACCTCGCTTGATGGCATACTTGACCATATCTATGGCCTTGTCTGTCTTCTTCATCAGATATTCATCCACACGCTCTTTTACCGCTTGCCCTTCGTGGTCCTCGGTATAGCGAGCTTTGCGTTGCTTAGCAGTAAGTCCCTGAACCTTTTGCTTGTCCTTTCCCTCCTCACCATGAAGAGAGAAATCGAGAAAGAGCTGGCTAACGCCATCGGACAACATCATGGTCAGACACTTATAACCAAGTATGCTCTTTTGATGAACATGAGACCAGATTCTTCCTATGAGTTCGGTCGTCATACCAGTCTTAGGTGCATCAGTATCATCAATAATCAAACAAACCGGCTTGTCATGATGAACAGTTGTGCTGCTTGATATCTTCTTTATCAGCTGAAGATTCATTGCATATAGTAACTTGCGCCACTTGACGTTGCCATCATTCATAAAACGATAGAACATGTCTTTATCACAATTGAACAATTTACTCAAGGACGAGTTTGAGTATCGACTCGCATTCTTGACTATAAAGAATGGGAAGAGCATGAGAAGGTTGAGTACCTGCAAAGTAGTGAACTTGCAGTTCTCTTTCTTCTTTACTCCAATCTGGCTGGAGCGTATATTTATATGTTCCATCACACCCATAATGCACTTAATTGCACGATTATCGTCATTTTTTGCGAAAAAGCTTCGCAGATCTGAAATAATTTTTGTATCTTTGCTCACGGCTTTGAAGTTTTATCTTTATTGTTTAGCGATTATAAAGATACTCATTTTCTGTGAGATATACAAACTTTAGAGCCTTTTTTATTCCAAAATTACGCTAAATCACGCTTGTGAATTTTCACTTGCGAAACTTTAGTTAATTAAAAATAATAGGGTGTCCAGTTCTGTGTTCCAGTTTTTAGTATCAAAAACAATGTAATAACCATCTAAGTCATTGATAATCATTCACTAAATAAACTATAATCTTGTGCGAATCTACATCAGACTTTTTGACAGTTAAATTTGTCTTATATTTTGTGCTTAATTTACTGATTTACAGTGTGCTAAGTTGCTAAAACATAATCAAAAACGAGAACATGGAACTGGACACCCTATAAAAATAATCAAACATGAACAAAAAACTTTACTTATTAGTTCTAGGAGCTGCTTCGCTAGCCTTACAACCAGTAAATGCTAGAAGCCAATTTACTAAAAAGCAAGTAGCGAAGGTGGTTAATACTGATGTCGCAATTAGTCTTGCGACTTCAAGTGACTCTGATCATACAGTAATTATTGTGCCTAATATCATCTCAGTTGTCAAGCCTGCTGATATGCCAGTAGTTTCTTTTGGCAGTAAGAAGGAAGACCAATTGCTTGGATGTGATGTTATTTATAACTCAGATTCGTTGAATGTTTTACCAACCCGAACATTCGATGAGAAGGGACGATTGGCTTATGTGAAATCACCTGATGGAAGTTATGAACGCTATGTTTATACTGAGGATCAGCAAGGCAGAACAGTTAGCGAGGATAAGTATGAGCATAAAGCTTCAGATGAGGCTGGCAAGGAAACACTTCTTTGCAGCAAGACTTATGGCTACGACCATCTTGTAGGCGATGATACCGATGGTAAGGCTTATCTGATGAAAGAGATAACTTATGGTGTAGATTATTTTTTTCAGATTCATTATATCCTCAAATCCGCAACCTATAGGGTTTAGTGGGATTTTGCTTGCAAAGCGACAA
>OGOS01001886.1_pt1 | contig 12293 bp, 5 predicted proteins | sample 1552701 | NCBI WGS metagenome assembly OGOS01 (sample SAMEA2580128, study PRJEB22360) | human gut metagenome | biome: human gut; feature: human-associated habitat; material: faeces | place: Denmark | collected 2008/2010
CCCGCAGGGCATCGAGCACCATCTCATGGTCGCCGGAGGCGCTCTCCTGCTGCACCCGGGTGTGGCTGGCCAGCAGATAGTTGGCCACAATGAACTGGCCCTGGATCCGGTCATAGACCTCGCTGAGACACCGGTTCCCGGCCTGCTCCACCAACACCCGGTGGAAGTCCAGGTCCGTGCGGCGGGCACTGACCACATCGTCCGTTTCGTTGGAGAGGATGCACTCCCTGGCCAGACGGTCCAGCGTCTGATAGTCCACCGGCAGCGCCTTGCGCTGAATGTCCGTCAGTGCCTGATGCTCCAGCAGAAGGCGAATCTCAATGATGTCGCACACTTCCTTCTCGCTGAAGGTCGGCACGGAGAAATGTCCCTTGCTGGAAAACACCACCATGCCCTGGGTATGCATCCGCTTCAGAGCCTGCTGCACCGGCGTCCGGCTGACGCCGTAGCGCTCGGCCAGCTCGTCCAGGTTCAGGGCCTGGCCCGGTAACCAGTTTCCCCGCAGGATCTCCTCCAGAAATGCCTCGTGGATCGTCACGTCCAGGTTCTTCTTCAGCGCCATATAATTCACCATTCATCCTTGTTTTTTGTCTCTCTGCTTTACATGCCTATCATACAGCCTTTTTCTGTAAAAAGCAATACACAAAGCCTATAATTTAATTTTTAATTTTTTATTAGAAATGTAAAAAGGGAGTCAGTGAAAGTCCTTGCAAAATCCCCGCCTCAGTAGATGAGGCGGGGATTTTGGGAAAAATCTTGGGCTTACGGCAGGAGCTTGTCCCACCAATCCGACCAGGAGCCGAAGCGGGTGTCGTCGTCATCGTCGTCATCGCCAGGGATGATGGGGAAGATAGAGGGCTTCTTGTTGTGCACCGGGCACAACTCGCCCTCCTCCTTGCCGGTGAGGGTCTGGAGCAGGTACTCGTCGTCCTGGGCCTTGATGTCCTTGATGATCTCACGGGGCCAATCCAGGGCGGCGATCTCCACCACGCTGCTGGCAGGGCAGTATTCCGTGGCCAGGTGCTTGCCGTCCTTGCAGTAGCGCACCATCTTGTGGACGTTGCAGCTTTGGGTGGGGGCGGTGTCTGCCGCCACGGTGACGGTGGTGACGCGATTGCCCCGCAGATCGTGGGTGCAGGCGTCGGTGGCCAGCAGGCCGCTGTCCTGGCAGACGGTGACCTGGACCAGGCCGGAGCAGCTGTTGAAGTCCTTGTTCTCCAGGCCATCGTGGATGCGGCGCATGACCTCACGCCACAGCACGGCGGAGGGGTTGCCCAGGGACTCGGAGAACCGCTCGTTGGACTTGTAGCCCGTCCAGACGGCGGCGCTGTAATACGGGGAGAAGCCCGCGAAGTAACGGTCGCGGTTTTCGTCGGTGGTACCGGTCTTGCCGGCGATGGTCATGCCGGAGAACCGGGCCTCGCCGCCGGTGCCACTGGTGATGACGCTCTTGAGGGTCTGGCGGATGATATAGGCGGTGGTGGCCTTCATGGCCACGTTGGACTCCTTGTTGTTCTCGCAGACCAGGTTGCCCTGGGAGTCCTCCACCCGATAGAAGGTCCGGGGCGGGGTGTACACGCCGTCGTTGACGAAGGCGCCGTAGGCCGCCGCCATCTCCTCGGTGGTGACGCCACGGCTGAGGCCGCCCAGGGCCAGGGCGCCGTATTCATAGCCGCCCAGGCCCATGTTGCCGGATTGCTGGCTGTCGGCCTGGGTCAGGGTGGTGAAGCCCAGCTTCTCCACCATGAAGGTGTAGGACTGATAGGTGCCCAGCTCCTCCACCGTGCGCACGGCGCAGGTGTTCAGAGAGCGGACCAGGGCGGTATAGAAGGAGGTCAGGCCCCGGAAGCCGCTGCCGGAGTTGGAGGGCCATGCGCCGTAGCCGGGCAGGTCCCGGACGGGATAGTCGTCGATGGCGGAGGCGGCGGTGATGGTGCCGTTATCCAGAGCCGGGGCGTACACGGACACGGGCTTGGTGGCAGAACCCGGCTGACGGGCCGACGTGGCCCAGTTCCAGCCCCGGTCCACCTCCTTGGCGCCGGTGCCGCCCACCATGGCCACCACGTCCCCGGTGTAGGGGTCCACAATGGTGATGGCCGCCTGGAGCGGCTCGCCCTTGGAGTCGGTGTAGTTTGCATAGTTGGTGTTTTCAAACACGGACTCCGCAATATCCTGAATCTTGGGGTTCTGGGTGGTATAGATCTTGTAGCCGCCGTTATAGACCTTGCTGACGGCCTTTTCAAAGGCGGTGCGGACATAGCCGTCGGCATCCGCGGGGTCGTCGGTCAGGCCAAAGACCTCCACAAACTTCTCGGCCACATCGGTGATGACCTCGTCGGTGAAGTAGGAGTTGTTGGCGGTGCTGACCACGGCGGGCTTTTTGTCCTCCTCCCGGGGCCCCACATAGTTGCCCAGGTTGGTGTAGCCGTTGGTGAATACCACCTCCTCGGCTTTGGCGGCGTCATAGGTGGCCTGGTCGATCTTTTCCTGGGCCAGCATGGCGTCCAGCACGTCCAGCTGCCGGTTGCGGTTCTGCTCCCGGGTCCAGTCGCTGCGCAGGGGGTCATACTGGGAGGGGTTGTTGGTGATGCTGATGAGACACGCGCACTCAGCCAGGGTCAGCTCGGACACGTCCTTGTGGAAGTATGTCCGGGAGGCGGTCTGCACACCGTAGCACTGGTTGCCCAGGTAGATGGTGTTCAGGTACATCTCCAGAATCTCGTCCTTGGAATAGTCCTTTTCCAGGGCCAGAGCCCGGTACACCTCCGTCACCTTGCGCTTGACGGTGTTCTCGTTGTTGCCGGTGACGTTCTTGATGAGCTGCTGGGTGATGGTGGAGCCGCCCTGGGTGTTGCCCTTGGTAAGGGTCCGGAACACGGCCCGGACGGTGCCGTGCCAGTCCACGCCGTGGTGGCTCTCGAAGCGCTTGTCCTCGATGGCGATGGTGGCCTCGCGGAGGTTCTTGGGGATGGAATCAAAATCCACCCAGATGCGGTTTTCGTCGCCGAACAGGGTCTGGTACATGACCAGCTCCTTGGTATCCGGATCCTGATAGTACAGCTCCGTGGACACCTTCTGGTCGTACTCGGACATGTCCACCTCCACATGCCCCTTCAGGGACGTGTTGACGTAGGTCATGAAGATCCCCACGAAGATGGCGGAGGTCAGCACGGTGACCAGGAGGATGGTACCAAGGACGATGCCGATGGTCTGCCCCACACGGCGGCCCTTTCCGGACTTTTTCCCTGTTTTGGCGCTCTGCTCTGTCTTTTTCGGCTGGTTGTCTTTGTTCATAGACAGGGCACCTTCCTTTCTCTGTTACTGGTGTATGCGCCGCACCGATCGCGGCATGGATGAGAAAACATTCTATTCCATAATAAAAACCATTGTACCATACCTGTCAACTGCTGAAAATTGTCATTTGATAAAAATTTCGAATTATTACATAGATTTTACGCGGAAAAACCGAAAAAATCCTCCTGTTCTCTCACCATATGGCCGCAAATTCACCTCTCCGTTCCCTCCAACCCCCTCCCCCGGCGGACTCTTGACGGATCCCCTCCCCTGTCGTATAATCAGTGGGCCGCCGAAGGGCGGTCAATTCTCAGAAAGCCTGGTGCAAGCTGTGTTTATCCATCGACTGCGGGGCCAGATGTCCGAATCCATGCTGACAGCCTCCTTCATCATCGTATCCGGCGGCCTTCAGGACGCCTATACCTATCTCTGCCGGGGCGGCGTTTTTGCCAACGCCCAGACCGGCAACATTGTGCTGTTCAGCGCCTATCTGTTTGAGGGGGCCTGGGACCACTGCCTGCGGTATCTGATCCCCGTTCTGTCCTTTATGGCGGGAATTTTCGCGGCGGAATGCATCCACCGCCGCTTCAAGCACATGGAAAAGGTCCACTGGCGTCAGCTGATTATCCTGGCGGAGATCGCCGTGCTGTTTGCGGTGGGCTTTATGCCCCAGTCACTGAACACTGTGGCCAACTCCCTGGTGTCCTTCTCCTGCGCCATGCAGCTGCAGACCTTCCGCAAGGTCCGTGGCCACGCCTACGCCAGCACCATGTGCATCGGCAACATGCGCAGCGGCACAGAGGCCCTGTGTGCCTATTTCCACACCCATGAGCCGGAGGCCCTGCGCAATGCCCTGACATATTTCGGCGTCATCGGCCTGTTCGCCCTGGGTGCCGGTCTGGGAGCCCTGCTGACCGGCGCATCCGCCGTCCGGGGAATCTGGGTGTCCTGCGCCCTGCTGACCGTCAGCTTCCTGGTCATGTTCATTCACGAGGAGCGCCGGGCCTGAGCATCCGCTCATCGTATAAATATATCCCCCGGCGCATTGCGCCGGGGGATGCCTGTTCTATAGCCTTATTTACTTACCACTCCAGGTTCTTTCCGGTCTCCTTGTCGAAAACGTGGGCCACGTTGCCGCCGAAGATCATGTTGACCTCGCTGCCCATGGGGAAGTGGGCGGCGTTGCCGTTGGTGGGGACGATGACCACCACATCATGGCCGTGGGTGGAGATATGCAGATGCACAGAGGAGCCCATCAGCTCACTGACATCCACGGTACCCTTGACGCCGTCGGCGCAGAGCATGATGTGATCGGGGCGAACGCCCAGCGTCACGTCCTGTTCCGGTACATTTTTAGCGCTGAGCCGGCCCCGCTTATCCTCGGCCAGTTCCACGTTGATGCCGTCGATAGCCACGGCGTATTTGCCGTCGCTGTTCTTCACCAGCTTCGCGTCAAAGAAGTTCATCTGGGGCGTGCCGATAAAGCCGGCCACGAACAGATTGGCCGGGTGGTCAAAGACCTCCTGGGGCGTGCCGATCTGCTGGATGAAGCCGTCCTTCATGATGACGATCCGGTCGCCCAGGGTCATGGCCTCGGTCTGGTCATGGGTGACGTAGATAAACGTGGTGTTGATCCGCTGGCGCAGCTTGATGATCTCGGCGCGCATCTGGTTGCGCAGCTTCGCGTCGAGGTTGGAAAGCGGTTCATCCAGCAGCATGACCTTCGGGTTGGTAACGATGGCGCGCGCCAGCGCGATGCGCTGCGCCTGCCCGCCGGAAAGGCCGCGCCCGCCGTCGCCGATGACCGTGTCCAGGCCCTGCGGCAGCTGGTCCACCAGCGGCTGCAGCCCGACGGCGTCTACGGCGCGTTGCACGGCCGCATCGTCTGCCGCGGGCGTGTAGAAGCACACGTTCGCGCGCAGGGTGTCGTGGAACAGGTACGGGTCCTGGGGGATGTAGAGTACCTGGCGCTGCCAGTCCGACCGCTGCAGGCCGGTCACGTCCGTGCCGTCCACGCGCACCGTGCCCGCATCGGGTACGTTGAAGCCGCCCAGCAGCCCGGCCAGCGTGGACTTGCCGGACCCGCTGATGCCCACGATGCCGATGCTCTCGAAGCCCTGCACGTCCAGCGTGATGCGGGAGAGCGCAGGGCGGTCCGCGCCGGGGTAGGCGAACGAGACGTCATGGAGCGAAAGCCGCGATGCCGGCGTCCACGTGCCGATGACACTGTTGCCTGACCCTGCGGCGGACGCGCTCGCCGACGCCCCGCCTGCAGCGGCCGCTTCCTGCGGAGCGGCGGGGCCTTCCGTGCATTCGCCTGCCTGTTCGCGCGCTCCGCCTGGGCACTGCTGCGCCTCTTCGATGAGCTGCTGCATGTGTGCCAGGGCGTTCTTGCCGTCCAGCGACGCATGGAAGTCGGAGGCGAAGTCGCGGATGGGGCGGAAGTATTCGGGCGCCAGCACCAGCACGGCCAGCGCCGGCAGCAGCGCCATGGAGCCGTCCATGAGGCGCAGGCCCAGCATGACGGCCACGGCGCCCACGCCCACGGTGGCGATGAGGTCCAGCACGCCGCCGGACAGAGTCGCCACGCGCAGCGTCTCCATGGTAGCTGTGCGGAAACGTTCGCTGACCTGGAATATCTGCGCTGCGTGCTTCTTTGCGGCCCCGAACGCGCGCAGCGTGTCCAGGCCGCGCAGCGTGTCGATGAAGTGGTTTGACATAGCCTGGTACGACGCGAACTGCCGCTCGGCGCGTCGCTTCGCGGCATTGCCCAGCAGCACCATGTAGAACACGATGACGGGGTACAGCACCAGTAGGATGATGCCCGACACGATATCCTGCGTGAACACGGCAATCAGCAGCAGCGTGGGGATCGCGGCCAGATGCGTCATCTTCGGCAGCATGGCCTTCAGGTAATCGCGCACCTGGTCGGCGCCCTCTAGCGCGGCGGCGGCAACGCTTGCCGTGCCGTGGTCGCGCACAATCTGCGCATGCGTGGCGAACACGCTTTCCAACAGCTTGCCGCGCAGGGCATCGGCCTGCGCATCCGCGTACGATCCCATGAAGCGGTCTTCCAGGAACAGGAGCGCCTGGCCGGCGACGAAGCAGCAGAAGAACAGCGCGATGGCCGGGTATTGCGCCGCCAGCGCGCCGCCGTTCCACAGCGCCGTGATGGCGGAAGCCAGGGCTGCGGCCTGGCCGATAATCAGGCCGGCGCGCACTATCGAGAGTGCGAGCAGCGCCGCAAGCACGCGGCGGATGCTGGGCAATGCGAAAAGCGCCTTGTCTACCATGCCCGACCTCCCGTTCTGTCGAGAACCTGTACGAATCTGCCGTGAACGTCGCTTGCCGTTCCTTGATTCTATCTTAAATGTGAGTGCAACGATAGCATTACTTGCGAGTGAGCGCGGTGCGAACCGTCCGCATCTGCATCATCCGGCGTGGCGGTGAACGCATCGGCGCCGCTCGCTCTCCGTTAGACGAAGATGCCCCCGTCCTGAAGGGCGGGGGCATCAAAGCGTCGCTCGGATTCGTGCTGCCCGGCGGGGCAGTTTACATACCGCGGTTAGCGGCGAAGTTCCGCGGCTACCTCGCCGGCGCAGTCCAGCGCATCGGCGATGGCGTTCACGACCAATGTGGAACCGGTGCGTGCATCGCCGGCAACGAAGATCGGTGTGCCGTCTTCGCCGACATCGGTCAACGCACGGTGTGTGCCCTCGATGGTCAGCGGCAGCTGCTTGCCCTTTGCAGGCAGGTGGATGCCGAATGCGTCGATGATGGAGCGTTCAGGACCCAGGAAGCCCTTCGCAATGAGGATGAGCTGGGCGGGAAGCGTGCGCTCCGTGCCCTCCACATTGTGGCGCCCGCCTTCGTACGACAAGTCCTGGATGACCAGGCCGGATGCCTTACCGTCCTGCGTCTCCACGGCGATGGAGTCAACGGACCAGATGCGGGGATCCGCTCCCTGCAGGTCGTCGGCCTCCTGCTGGCCGTAGTCCACAGACAGCTTCGACGGCCATTCCGGCCACACGGCGAACGTGTTCACGGATGCGGGCGGCTGCTGCGCGCGGATGATCTGGCGCACGTTCTTTGCGCCCTGGCGCAGCGCGGTTGCCACGCAGTCCGTGCCGGTGTCGCCGCCGCCGATGACCATGACGTCCTTGCCCCTCGCCGTCACGGCGGGTTCCGTGCCGCCCAACAGCGCCTTCGTGGCATCCGTCAGGTAGTCGACTGCCATGACGACGCCATCGGCATCCATGCCCGGTGCGTTCACGTGGCGAGCATTCGTGGCGCCTGCGGCAACGACCACGGCGTCGTAGTCGCGCTTCAGCGCCTGCGCTTCCTGCGGGTCGGAGGCGTCAACGCCGCAGCGAATGTCGATGCCGCTGGCGGCCATGAGGTCCAGGCGGCGCTGCACCACGTCTTTCGGCAGCTTCATGTTCGGGATGCCGTACATAAGCAGGCCGCCGGCACGGTCCTGGCGCTCGACCAGCGTCACGCGCAGACCGCGGCGCGTGAGCTCCCACGCTGCGGCCAGGCCGGCCGGGCCGGATCCGACCACGGCCACGCGCGGCGCGTCATCGGGCGCGGCGGGCAGCGGCTGCTGGCCATGCGCCCAGGCGTAATCGGAGATTGAGCGCTCGTCGTCGCGGATCGTGACGGGCTCATCGTGCAGGCCCAGGTTGCAGGCGGCCTCGCACGGGGCAGGGCATACGCGGCCGGTGAACTCCGGCAGCGGGTTCGTCAGCGCTAGGCGCTGAACGGCATCATCCCAGCGGCCGTGCCATATCAGGTCGTTCGTTTCGGGAATCAGATTGTGCAGCGGGCAGCCGGAGACGTGCGATGCGCCCCCGAGCTTCATGCCCGTCTGGCAGAATGCCACGCCGCAATACATGCAGCGGCTTGCCTGCACGCGCTGCATGCCCGAATCCAGCGGTTGTGCGATCTCGTCGAAATCCGCAACGGCCTCGGCTGTGGGGCGCATGCCGTGCTCTTTGCGGCCATGAGAGAGAAAAGCTCCCGGTCTACCCATTGTTACTCACCCTTCCTCATGGTCTCGAATGCGATTTCGACGGCCTCTTCGTGCGAGGCACCGTCGGCTTCCGCCCGCGCGGTCAGCTCCATGGCATGGGCGTACCCGGTGGGGATGACCTTCGCGAAGTACTTCGAGTGGTCCGCGAACTGGTACAGCATCTTGATGCCGCGCGGACTCTGTGTGCGTCTGACGTGCTCTTCCAGCAGCTGGTGGATGTATTCCAGTTCCTCGCGGTCGGGCTCCTGGATCGTAACCATCTCCATGTTGCAGCGGCTGTGCAGCGTGCGCTCCTCGTCGTAGACGTATGCGATGCCGCCGCTCATGCCCGCGGCGAAGTTCAGTCCCACTTCTCCCAGGATGAGCACCTTTCCGCCGGTCATGTACTCGCAGCCGTTGTTGCCCACGCCTTCAACGACCAGGGTGGCACCGGAGTTGCGGACGGCGAAGCGCTGGCCGGCCAGGCCGTTCACGAAGCCCTTGCCGCTGGTGGCGCCGTAGAACGCCACGTTGCCCACGGACACGTTCTCGTCCGGGCGGTACGTTGCCTTCGGGCTGGGGGCGATGGCCAGCACGCCGCCGGACAAGCCCTTGCCGAAGTAATCGTTCGCGTCGCCGGTGATGGTCAGTGTCACGCCGGCAGGCAGGAAGGCGCCGAAGCTCATGCCGCCGGAGCCCTCGCAGTCGATGCACAGCGTGTCTTCCGGCATGCCGTCGGGGTGGTCGGCCGTGACCTGGCTGCCCAGCATGGTGCCCACGCAGCGGTTCACGTTCGCGATGTCCGCATGGAAGCGCTGGCGCGTCAGCGTGCGGCGCGCCTCCTGCGTATACGGAATGAACAGCGTCGCGTCCAGCGTCTTGTCCAAGCCGCTGACGGCTTTCATTTCCGGCAGGTAGTGCGGGCAGTCAGCGCCGGGGATGTTCGCGCCGAATTCCGTATGGGACTGCGCCAGGACCTGGGATAGGTCCACCAGGCGCGCCTTCCAGCTGTCGCAGCCGCTGCGCTGGCGCAGGAACTCGGGATGGCCTACCATCTCGTCCACCGTGCGGAAGCCCAGCTTCGCCATGATCTCGCGCAGCTGCTCGGCCACGAACGTCAGGTAGTTCACCACGTATTCCGGCTTGCCGCAGAAGCACTGGCGCAGTGCACTGTTCTGCGTGGCAACGCCCACCGGGCACGTGTCCTGCTGGCAGTCGCGCTGCATGAGGCAGCCCATGGAGATGAGCGGCATGGTCGCAAAGCCAAACTCCTCGGCACCCAGCAGGCAGGCGACGGCAACATCGGTGCCGTCCATGAGCTTGCCATCGGCCTCGAGCACCACGCGTGAGCGCAGGCCGTTTTGCAGCAGCGTCTGCTGGGCCTCGGCAAGGCCAAGCTCCAGCGGCAGACCGGCGTGCCAGATCGAATCGCGCGCCGCAGCACCGGAGCCGCCGTTGTGGCCGGCCGGCCAAGACCTTTCGGCGGGGATTCAGATCAAGATCTTGTCGGCGGCACCCTTGGCCACACCGGTGGCGATGGTGCCGACGCCGGCCTCGCTGACCAGCTTGACCGACACGCGTGCGCCGGGGTTGGCGTTCTTAAGGTCGAAGATGAGCTCGGCCAGGTCTTCGATAGAGTAGATGTCGTGATGCGGTGGAGGCGAGATCAGGCCGATGCCGGGCGTGGACTGACGGACCTCGGCGATCCAGGGGTAGACCTTCTTGCCGGGCAGGTGGCCGCCCTCGCCGGGCTTGGCGCCCTGGGCCATCTTGATCTGAATCTCGAAGGCGCTGCACAGGTAACGGCTCGTCACGCCAAAGCGCGCGCTTGCCACCTGCTTGATCGCGGAGTTCTTGGAGTCACCGTTGGCCAGCGGGGTCTCGCGACGCGGGTCCTCGCCGCCCTCGCCCGAGTTGGAACGGCCGTGCAGGCGGTTCATGGCGATGGCGATGCACTCGTGCGCCTCCTGCGAGATGGAGCCGTAGCTCATGGCGCCGGTGTTGAAGCGCTTCACAATTTCGCTGGCCGGTTCGACCTCGTCCAGCGGCACGGGCGTGCAGTCGCTGAAGTTGAATTCCAGCAGGTCGCGCAGCTGCACGGTGCGCCCAACGGGATGGATTGCTTGGCTGAACTGGTGGAACAGATCGTAATCGTTTGTGCGGACGGCACGTTGCAGCAGGTAGATGGTCTCGGGCGTCAGCAGGTGCTCCTCGCCGTTCAGCGGGCGCCACTTCGTGATGCCGGAGCTTGCCAGCTGATCGGGCGCGGGTGTGGACAGCAGCGCCACGGCCTCGTCGTAGCATTCGTTGCATTCGCGCTCGAGGTCGTCGATGCCCAGGCCGCCCACGCGGCTCACGGTGCCGGTGAAGTGCTCGTCCACCAGTTCCTGCGAAAGGCCCACGGCCTCGAATATCTGCGCGGAATGGTAGCCCTGCATGGTGGAGATGCCCATCTTGGACATGACGCTCACGATGCCGGCCGTGATGGCCTTGTTGTAGTTCTCGATGCCCGTCTCCGCATCCGTGCCGCCCAGCTTGCCCTGGTCGGCCAGTTGGCGGATGCACTCATGCGCCAGGTACGGGTAGATGCCGGACGCGGAGTAGCCTACCAGCGCCGCGAAGTCGTGCGGCGTGATGGCGTCGCCGCATTCCACGATGATGTCCGTATGCGTGCGGATGCCGGCGCGCAGCAGGTGGTTGTGCACGGATGCCACAGCCAGAAGCGACGGGATGGAGACCTCGCCGTCGGCGGCGCGGTCGGAGATGATCAGGATGTTCGCGCCCCGGCGCACGGCTTCTTCAGCCTGCGCGTCCAGCGTCTTCACGGCCTGTTCCAGCGCTTCGGGGCCGTCTTCGCGCCGGTAGACGGCGGACAGGCGGGACGTCTGGAAACCCTGGTGGTTGATCTGCTCGAGCGCCAGGAAATCCGCGCGCGTCAGGATGGGCGTGTTCAGGCGCACCAGGCGGCAGTTCGTGCGGGCATCTTCCAGGAAGTTGCCGTGGTTGCCCACGTACAGCAGCGTGGACGTGATGAACGACTCGCGCAGCGCGTCGATGGGCGGGTTCGTGACCTGGGCGAACAGCTGGTTGAAGTAGTCGAACAGCGAACGCGGGTGCTTCGACAGCACGGCCAGCGGGATGTCGGCGCCCATGGATGCCAGCGGGGCCTTGCCCTGCTCGGCCATGGGGATGACGGCTTCCTCGACGTCGTCGAAGTGGTAGCCGTGGCGTGCCAGGCGTTGCGTGAACGGAACGTCCGCGTCGCGCTCGGCCGTGCCGGGCTCACACGCCTCGCCGCGCAGGTCCTCGATGCGCAGCATGCCGGCATCGAGCCACTCGCGATAGGGCTTCTCGTTCGCGAATGCATCCTTGATCTCGTTGTCCCACAGCACGCGGCCCTTCGAGGGGTCCACCAGCAGCATCTCGCCGGGGCCCAGGCTGCCGGCCTTCAGGATGTCGCCGGAATCGATGTCCAGGGCGCCCGCCTCGCTGGACAGGATCAGGCGGTCGTCGTCCGTGATGTAGTAACGCGCGGGGCGCAGACCGTTGCGGTCCAGAACAGCTCCCGTCACGATGCCGTCGCTGAACGCGATGGCGGCCGGGCCGTCCCATGCCTCCATGACCATAGACTGATACGCGCCCCAGTCGTGGCGGCGGTCCGTCAGGTTGATGTTGTGGTCCCAGGGGTCGGGCAGCAGCATGGAGATGCTGCGCGCCAGCGGGCGGCCGTTCATGGTGATGAACTCCAGCACGTTGTCCAGCATGGCGGAGTCGGAGCCGGAGGTGTTGATGATGGGCAGGATCTTGTTCATGTCCTCCTTCATGATGGGGGAGGAGATGGTCTCTTCACGGGCCAGCATGGCGTCGGTGTTGCCCTTGATGGTGTTGATCTCGCCGTTGTGGAGGATGAAGCGGTTGGGGTGGGCGCGCATCCAGCTGGGGTTGGTGTTGGTGGAGAAGCGGCTGTGCACCATGCCGATGGCGGACT
>OGOS01001892.1_pt1 | contig 12244 bp, 9 predicted proteins | sample 1552701 | NCBI WGS metagenome assembly OGOS01 (sample SAMEA2580128, study PRJEB22360) | human gut metagenome | biome: human gut; feature: human-associated habitat; material: faeces | place: Denmark | collected 2008/2010
TAGGCGGCTCTTAGCGCGTAGACTGAAGGTGGCCCCGCAGGGCCGGATGAGGGGCGGGCTGACAGATGCAGACCGTGAGCGGGAAAGCAAGATGAACTTTGCCCTCATCAGTCCGCTTCGCGGACAGCTTCCCCCGATGGGGAAGCCTATAACCAAAAAGCCGGAGCTTACGCTCCGGCCTTTTGGGTATGCCTGTTTTTGACCTCATGTGCCCACGCGATGAATTTTGTGCGGTTGAAGAACAGAATCCCCACAAAGCTGAACAGCACAATGCCGGTCAGCACGGTGAACAGCCAGTTGCCCTCCAGCATAAAGCTGCCTGCCGCGCAGGTCAGCAGGGTGGGGAAGGGCAGACTGATGAAGATGGCCGCTAAAAACTGCTTCGGGCGCATCCCCGCGTTGGCGGCGGCATAGGGAATGATGCCGTTGGGCAGCCCCGGCGTGATGAACGCCAGAATTGTGTAAAACCAGGGGTCCTTGCTGCTGCGCACGCTGTCCAGCAGCTTCGCAGCCTTGGGGTTGTCGGCGACAAGGCGGCGGATGACCGGCACGAGCCGCCGTGCAATGAGGTAGACGCTCATATTGGCGACGGCGGAGGCCGAGAAGCTCGTCAGAAAGCCCATCCACGGGCCGTAGGCCAGCCCTGCCGCCAGCTGCACCGGCATGGCCGGAATGACGAGCGACAGCACCTGCACGACGGCCAGGAACCACAGCGTCAGAAAGCTGCGCAGCCGCCCCTGGCTGGCCAGGTATTCGCTCAGCGCCTGCTCATCCCCGGCAGAAAACGCGGACCAGAGCCCGGGCAGCAGCAGGCGGAACGTCTCCACGATGAGCAGCACCGTGAACAGCACCACCGCCGCCACGACCAGCATCGCCAGCCGCTTTTCTCTTGTATTGGCATGTTCGGACATGAAATAGTATCTCCTTGTGGTTAAAAAACAGAGAATACTATACCAAAAACAGCGGAGAAAAGCAAGAAAATTTTGGGGCCCCTTCGCTGGTCATGTGTAGGGGCGGGATTCATCCCTCCCGTGAACGCTGCGGCAGCCGTGAACGACCCGGGAGAGTCAAGACCCTCCCCTACAAACCGACACTCACGGCTGCTTTGTAGGGAGCGGTCTTGACCGCTCCGGGGCGATTACGGCGGACGGGTGTTTGTGGGTAGGCCCCGGGCCGGGCATGCCCGGCCCCTACTGTGCGCAAAAAAAATCCCGGTGCACACTTGCACCGGGAAAATACCATCTTATCGTTTCTCCAGCGGAACGTACTCCTGCGGCTTGCCGAGGTACTTGTAGGCGGGGCGGATGATGCGGTTCGCGAACTCGACCTCCTCGACGCGGTGGGCACACCAGCCGGGCACACGGGCAATCGCAAACAGCGGGGTGTACAGGTCCTCGCTGATGCCGAGCATACGGTAGATCAGGCCGCTGAACAGGTCCACGTTGGCGCAGACCTTCTTCGGGCCGTGCTTTTCCTCGGCAAAGACCTGCGGGGCCAGGCGCTCAATGCTGCACAGCAGCTCGTATTCCTCGTCGTAGCCCTTCTTGTAGGCCAGGCTCTTGGCGTGGGTTTTCAAAATCTGTGCACGGGGGTCGCTCATCGTGTAGACGGCGTGGCCCATGCCGTAGATCAGGCCGCTGCCGTCGCCGCGCTCCTTGCGGAGGATCTTGCGCAGGAACTCGCGGACCTCGTCGTCGTTGGACGGGTCCTCGACATTTTCCAGAATGTAATCCAGCTGGTGCATGACCTTCAGGTTCGCGCCGCCGTGCTTGGGGCCTTTCAGCGCACCGATGGCCGAGCTGATGGCTGCATAGGTGTCCGTGCCGGAGCTGGACAGCACGCGGCAGGTGAAGGTCGAGCAGTTGCCGCCGCCGTGGTCCGCGTGGACGAGCAGGCAGAGGTCGAGCAGACGCGCTTCCTCGTGGGTGAACTTCTGGTCGGCGCGGTAGGTGCTCAAAATATGCTCCGCCGTGCTCTGGCCCTCGGTGGGCAGGTGGAAGTACATGCTGGACCGGTCATAGACGCGGCGCTTGATCTGGTAGGCGTTGACCATCATCGTGGGCAGCTCGGCAATCAGGTTGATGCTCTGGCGCAGGATGTTGGGCAGACTGTTGTCCTCGGCGTGCTCGTCGTAGCTGTACATGGCCAGCACGCTTCGCGCCATCTTGTTCATCAGGTTCGGCGACGGCGAATTTAAGATCATGTCGTCGGCAAAGCCCTGGGGCAGCTCGCGGTGGTGCTCCAGCAGCTTGCGGAACTTGGCGTACTGCTCCTGCGTGGGCAGGGAGCCGAACAGCAGCAGCCAGATGACCTCCTCAAACATGAAGCGGTCATGGGAGTCGGCCTCGGCGGCCAGCGTGTCAATGTCGATGCCGCGGTAGACCAGGCGGCCCGGAATGGGCACGATGGTGCCGTCCTCCTTCTTATCATAGCCGATAACGTTGGAAACGTTCGTGATGCCGGCCAGCACGCCGGTGCCGTCCAGATTGCGCAGGCCGCGCTTGACGCCCATCTGATCCGCCAGATGCGGGTCAAGGGTGGCGTTGTGTTCCAGATATTCGTGGCAGAGCAGCTCAAGCTCATCCGGCTCCAGGGCCGGGACGTCCGGGTAATACATCATGCGTACCCCTCTCTTTGACCAATTTTATATACTTTGCATACTTATACAGGAACATACCACTGCTGGCTTCCCTTACCAATATGCCTGATAGATTGATTTTATAGCATTTCCGCAAATTCGTCAAGAAAAACTTAAAATTTTTCTAAATTTTTCGGGAGGATGCTTTAAAAAATTAAGCCGACGGCCAAAAAAGTGCCTATTGTGTAAAAATGCGGATTGACAACCGGCCCCAAACCGGGTAGTATGTTAGGTATACCGCAGAAAATGCAGAGTAAGACAGGGAAAGGGGAAAAGTACTATTTATGAAAGCAGTTCTGATTCCGGGCGACGGCATTGGCCGTGAAATTGCCGAGAGCGTCCGCGAGGTATCCGCCGCACTGAACACCGGCATTGAATGGCAGGAGTTTGCTGCCGGTGCCGAGTACGCCGCCGAGAGCGGCGAGCTGATCGCCCCCGGCACGCTGGATGCAATCGAAGCGTGCGGCTGGGCACTCAAGGGCCCCACCGCCACCCCCATCGGCAAGGGCTTCCGCAGCATCAATGTGCAGCTGCGCCAGCGCTTTTCCACCTATGCAAACCTGCGCCCGGTGCACACGCTGCCGGGCGTACCGACCCGCTTTGACAATGTGGACCTTGTCATTGTGCGCGAGAACACCGAGGATCTCTACAAGGGCATCGAGTATATGCTGAACGACGAGATCGCCAACGGCGTCAAGCTCATCACCCGCCCCGCGTGCGAGAAGATCTGCCGCTTTGCATTTGATTATGCCCGCAAAAACGGGCGCAAAAAGGTCACGGCAGTCCACAAGGCCAACATCATGAAGCTGACCGACGGCCTGTTCCTGCGCACCTTCCGCGAGGTCGCCGCGGAGTACCCCGAGATCGCCGCGGACGACTGCATCATCGACGCTTTGTGCATGAAGCTGGTGCAGAAGCCGGAGCAGTTTGACGTTCTGGTTGCCCCCAACCTGTACGGTGATATCATCAGCGACCTGTGCGCCGGTCTGGTGGGTGGCCTGGGCTTTGCGCCCAGCGCCAACATCGGCGACAGCACCCGCATCTATGAGGCCGTCCACGGCTCTGCCCCCGACATTGCCGGGCAGGACAAGGCCAACCCCAGCGCCATCCTGATGGCCTTTGCCATGATGCTGAACGACCTTGGCGAGACTGACAAGGCCGCCAAGCTCAATGCCGCCATCCTGGCCCAGGTCGAGGAGGGCAAGGTCGTCACTGCCGACATCGGCGGCACCGCGGGAACGAAGGAGTTTACCCGGGCGGTTATTGCACGACTGTAAGTAACCTAAAAGGCTTCCCCCTCGGGGCTGCGCCCGCAGGCGCGTGTCGAAGCGCAACCGCCGGAGGCGGCTCTTAGCGCGGAGACTGAAGCTGTCGGCGAAGCCGACTGATGAGGGCAGACCTTCCGGCAAGAATCCGTAAACGGGAAATATGGCAGGCTTGCCCCTCATCCGGCGCTGCGCGCCACCTTCCCCCGAGGGGGAAGGCTTTTGCGATACATACAAAACGGAGGTTTTCCCATGAAGCTGCACGACACCGGCGTATACCTTGTAAACGGCGTGCCTCAGACTTCCGCCCCGGCGGGCGTCACCGAGGCAGACGCCAAAAAAGGCACCATCGCCTACGGCATTTTGAAGGCCCATAATACCGGTGACTCCATGCAGGACCTGCGCATGAAGTTCGACTCGATGACCAGCCACGACATCACCTATGTCGGCATCATCCAGACGGCCCGCGCGTCCGGCATGACGGAGTTCCCGCTGCCCTACGTCATGACGAACTGCCACAACAGCCTCTGCGCTGTCGGCGGCACCATCAACGAGGACGACCACCAGTTTGCCCTGTCCGCCGCCCACAAATACGGCGGCATCTACGTTCCGCCGAACATGGCCGTCATCCACAGCTACAACCGCGAGATGATGTCCGGCTGCGGGCGGATGATCCTGGGCTCTGACTCCCACACCCGCTACGGCGCCCTCGGCACGATGGCCGTCGGCGAGGGCGGCGGCGAGCTGGCCAAGCAGCTTCTGGGCCGTACCTATGACTTCGCTCGTCCGCAGGTCATTGCCATCTACCTGACCGGCAAGCCCCGCCCGGGCATCGGTCCCCACGACGTGGCTCTGAGCATCTGCGGTGCCGTCTATAAGAAGGGCTATGTCAAGAACAAGGTCATGGAGTTCGTCGGCCCCGGCATCAAGAGCATGACGACCGATTACCGCAACGGCGTGGACGTCATGACGACCGAGACCACATGTCTCACCTCCGTCTGGTGCACAGACGACGACACGAAGGCCTACCTTGCAAAGCACGGCCGCGCGGACGATTACCGCGAGTTAAAGCCGGCCGACGTGACATACTACGACGGCTTGGTCTATGTAGACCTTTCCACCGTAAAGCCGATGATCGCGCTGCCATTCCACCCGAGCAACGCGTTTGAGATTGACGAATTGAACGCGAATCTCGGCGACATCCTGCGCGAAGTAGAAAAGGAAGCCGCACGCTTGACGGAAGGCAAGGATATCGAATTCAGTCTGACGGATAAGATCACCCCAAAGGGTTTGCAGGTGCAGCAGGGCATCATTGCGGGCTGCGCGGGCGGCACATATACGAACGTCATGGCGGCAGCGCACATCTTAAAGGGCGCGCAGTGCGGTCAGGGCGAATTCACACTGGACGTCTACCCGTCCTCACAGCCGGTGTTTATGGACCTGCTCGCAAAGGGTGCCATTTCCGACCTCATGGCGACGGGCGCCATCGTGAAGACCGCATTCTGCGGCCCGTGCTTCGGCGCAGGTGATACACCGGCAAATAACGCATTCTCAATCAGACACTCTACAAGAAACTTCCCGAACAGAGAAGGTTCTAAGCTGCAGAAGGGACAGATTGCTTCCGTTGCATTAATGGATGCACGTTCTATTGCGGCAACAGCAGCCAATAAGGGGTATCTTACAGCAGCAACGGATTGTGATGTGGAATTTACAGGTCCGACCTATCATTTTGATAAGACAATTTATGCAAACCGCGTATTTGACAGCAAGGGTGTTGCAGATCCGGATCAGGAAATCCAGTTTGGACCAAACATCAAAGACTGGCCGGAAATGGTTGCATTACCTGAAAATCTGATTATTAAAGTGGTTTCAGAAATTCACGACCCTGTTACAACAACAGATGAACTGATTCCTTCCGGAGAAACTTCTTCGTTCCGTTCTAACCCGTTAGGACTTGCGGAGTTTGCATTATCCAGAAAAGACCCAGCATATGTTGGCCGTGCAAAGGAAGTACAGAAGGCAGAAAAAGCAAGAGAAGCCGGACAGTGCATGGGCGAAGCTTTACCGGAGCTGCGTGATATTATGCACAAGATTAAAGAAACTTATGACGTATGTAAGGAAAATGTCGGTGTCGGAAGCACTATCTTTGCGGTAAAACCGGGCGACGGTTCAGCAAGAGAACAGGCAGCATCCTGTCAGAAGGTTCTCGGCGGATGGGCAAATATCGCAAATGAATACGCTACAAAGAGATACCGTTCAAATCTGATTAACTGGGGTATGCTTCCATTTATTATTGATGAAGGCGGTCTTCCGTTTACAAATGGAGATTATATCTTTATTCCTGAAATTGCAAAGGCAGTAAAGGAAAAGACTTCGGAAGTAAAGGCATATGTTGTAAATAAAGAAATGAAAGAATTTACACTGCGTCTTGGTGAACTTACAGATGATGAAAGACAGATTATTCTTGATGGATGTCTGATTAATTTCTATCGGAACCATCAGTAATAGACGTTTAATCCATAAAGTAACGTGTAAGAATGGAGAAAATGATGGCAGAGCAGAATATACTGGCTGGTGATGTAAATGTTCTTGACCAGATGATAAATGATTTAAATGTGCATAAAGAAACCATCGAGCGGCAGGGCAGACTGGCTGAAAGCATCGGGGATATTGCAAAGAACACAAAAGAAGCACAGCAGGCTGTACAGGATGAAATTGACAGCAGAGTCAAAGATAGTTCGGATGCAGTCTGCGCAGGCTTTGACAAGGCAATCGCAGGTGACAGGGAAAAGTTAAAGGAAGTCCAAAACAAGAGGGATAAAGCAAAGCTGGCAGGCGTAAAAGAACGCATTGCCGCGGAAACAGCACATATCCATAAGGAAAATGAAGCATTAAAAAATCAGGTAAAAGATGCATTTGCACAGGAAAACATACCGATGTTTTGTAACAGCCGCATTTATATTGCACTTTACAGAACAAAGCGCATGACAGATGTATTGATTTACCTGTTGTGTATCGCATTAGTATATGCGGCAGTTCCTTTTTTGTTAAGCGTAATACCACAGTTTCCGTTGTGGGGAATGATTTTGTACTATGTTGTAGTAATTTTAATCCAGTCCTTTACCAATAAGATGATTGTGGAAAAGACGCTTGTACGTCATGCGGAAACGATTGACATGGCAAAAAAACTCAAAGAACAGATACGCAGCAACCACAAAAAGATGAAGAAGATTGCAAAAAATATCAAAACGGACAGTAATGAAGAAATGTATGGACTTCATGAGTTCGATGACAAAATGAACGAAATCCGAGAAGATATGAAGCGTATTGAACAGGAAAAGGAAAAGGCGCTGGAAGATTTTGAAATGACGGTGAAGCCGGATATCATTGCAGAAATCGAAGGCAGGGAGAATGAGCGGATTAATGCAATGAAGGCAGAGCTGGATAAAAAATCAGCCGAGAACTTAAAGCTGGAAAATCTGATAAAGGAACAGCGCATCTATATTTCATCGAATTATGAAGCATATCTTGGGAAAGAATATGTGACAGTTGAAAAACTGACGGAATTAAAACAGGTTATGATATCTGGCGGTGCAGCAACGGTTGCGCAGGCACTTGCAGTGTATCGGGAGAAGCATTTGTAAGAAATGTCTGAACCAGCGCAGCAGTAATCGTATCTGCCAGTGTCATAATCATGGATAAACGGGTTGTCTGAAGCAGGACATGATCTGTAGCGCCGGAATTGTTTACAATGCCGGTAATATGGATATCTCCTACTTCGGGCAGCTTTTTTTTTACCCCAAGTCCCGGTTTTAAAGGACCTGTCCCGATGGTGATAAAACCGATGTGTTCTTTTTTGCCAAGAGATGCATCTAAGGCGATGATAAAAGGGCGCGAGTGTTGTCTACGGATTTTATCAATGGCGGCAGAAAGGTTAGCTGCATGAATCGGTGACTGCAGACAGCCGTAAACATGTACATTTTCAAACGTAAATTTAGACAACTTATAGCCGACAAGCGGACCTAAACTGTCACCGGTAGAACGGTCACTGCCAATGCACATTACAATGACAGGCTGACCGGGAAGTACATATTTTTTTAGCAGTATATTCAGGTGAAAACATATCGAATCAACAGCAGTTAAGCGGGAAGCGTCAAAGTAATGAATCATAAAAGTCGTCCTTTCACATAGAGAATATAACTTTAATGTATGTAATTTTTGAAAAATTTATGCGGCGAAAAAAAGAAAAACAGAAAAAATTTTAGCGGGTGACAAAATGTGATAAGATTTTTGTTTTATCAGTGATAATATGCAGGATAGATACTGTATGGCAAAAGGAGGAGCCGCTATGATAGAAATAATTTGTAATGGAGATGATGAAGCAAAAGAGAAAAACGAAAAAAATGAAAAAAATACGGCAATCAGAAGACCAAAAAACATTAAGCAGATTGGAGATGTCAGTTCAGACCGCAAAATTTATATAGAAGATTATGCTTTTACATATATTCGTTCAATTGCTTATGGAACACCGCAGGAAGAACAATCGGGGGTACTCCTCGGAGAATGTCAGAAATCCGGTGAAGAAAAATGTCTGTTTATTAAAGGGGTTATTAAGGCAAGACATTCAGGGGAAGACGGCAGACAGGATATCTATTTTGATGAAAAAGTGTGGAATGGCATTTATGCAGATGTTGAGAAATATTTTCCGAATTTGCAGGTTGTGGGCTGGTTTGCTGCGCTTCCGGATGTTACAACAGAACGGATGCAGTATCTGCGCCGTGTACATCTGGATAATTTTGCGGGAAACATGAAAACGATGTACCTTATTAATAAGGCAGAAAAAGATGAGAATTTTTATTTGTTTGAAAACGGAGATTTGAAAAAACAAAAAGGCTATGTGTGCTTTTATGAGAGGAATTATGAAATGCAGGAGTATATGCTGCAAAAACGCGGTGTAAAATCTGTGGAGGCGCCGGAAAAAGATAAAGTGATGAAATCAATCCGTGCCATTATTAACGAAAAAGAAGAACAGAAGCTTCAAAAGAAAAATGCCGTTTTTATGTACGGTATCAGTTCATTTATGGTGGTCGTGGTACTGGTAATCGGTATTAACCTGATGAACAGCTATGAAAAAATGAAAAATCTGGATCAGTCATTAAGCAGTATTGCATTGCAGATGTCCAACATGAATGACAATGGCAGTGAGGGGGAGGATACAGCCGGAGGCGTTGTATCGGTAAATAAACTGGATGGAAATGTATATCCGACCCGGCAGGCAGAGTCTGCACAGACGGATGTGCAGCAGCCACCGGTACAGACAGAGGGAGTCATGCCGGATACCCAGACTTCCGGTCAGAGCAGTATAGCCGCAAATCCGGAAATTAATCATGCAGGCAGTGGACAGGTACAGAATGGACAGGCTGAGGAAACAGATACAGCACCGCAGGTACAGACAGAAGCAGCACAGGATGTACAGGCTGGCGCTGCGTATGAAACTTATACGGTTCAGAATGGGGATACGGTCATGGGCATCTGCAAAAAATATTATGGCAGCATTTCTAAATTCAGTGAGGTCATTGCGCTGAATCATTTAGAAGATGCGGATCAATTATATGTGGGACAAGAGATAAAACTTCCTTGAATATTTTGTCTGATACTGTATAATAAATATCAGTATAGGGTGCAATGCCTTTGATAGAAAGGAATAATCGGATGGCTGATATTATATCAGGAAAGTCCAGATTTAATGGACAAAAAAAACAGGCAGATTCTGGCAAGGTAATCCGGCTTAGAAGTCCGGAAGAAGAAAAAGATACATTGGATGAACAATATGTCAAGGAAAAAATAAAGCGGCACAGACGAAATGTACTGGTTGGCTGTCTGATTACGGCGGCAGCGGTTTTTATTCTTGTGCTTGCAGCATTGTTTTTGCTGGACGGACGTACATATTCACAGTACACCGTGCTTCATTCTGTCAACAGGGATGATACAGAATCTGCAAAATATGAAGCTTTTGCAGATGGTTATATCCGGTACAGTAATGATGGTGCGGCATATTATAATGCGAAAGGTATTGCGGAATGGAACCAGACATTTTCCATGCAGAATCCGCACATCAAAGTGTGTGGTGAATGGGCAGCCGTCGGAGATGTGAATGGAAGCACAATTTATATGTTTGGCGTGCAGGGGATGGTGGGTTCTGTAGATACATCGCTGTCAATTTCCCAGATAGAAGTTGCAAAGCAGGGAATTGTTGCGGCAGTATTAGAAGATACCACGGCAAATTATATCAATCTCTATAATACGGATGGCAGTAAGATTTACACTGTTAAGACCACGCTTGCAGGGGATGGATATCCGCTTGATATCAGTATTTCAGAAGATGCAACAAAACTGATTGCTTCATATCTGTATGTCAGCGGTGAAAGCATCAAGACCAATGTCGTTTTTTACAACTTTTCGGAAGTCGGACAAAATGAAACGGAGCGTGTAGTAGGTGGATTTAACCATTATGACAGTACAATTGTCGGTGATGTTGAATTTTTAAACAGTACGACAGCAGTTGCGGTTGGTGAAGATGTATTGAGCATTTATCATATTAAAGAGTATCCGTCGCTGACCAAAGAGATTCGGATTGACAGTGAAATCGAGCGGGTCTTTTTTGGAAACGGTTATATTGGGATTGTGTTAAAAAATTCTGATTCAGGGGATATTTATAAGCTGGTTGTTTATGATACATCCGCAAAAGAAGTTTGTGAAACAACATTTAATACACAATATGATACAATACAGTTTGACGGAAAAAGTGTATTGATGAGTAATGCATCTACTTTTTCGGTTATGAATCTGAAAGGGAAAATGCTGACTACCCAGAATTTTGATCTGCCGATTGAATCCGTGCTGCCGATGGGAACGCGTGGCAGATATATTATGGTGAATTCTAAATATATTCAGGATATCCGGTTACAGTAGAAGTCTGTTATAACTTATATGGCAAAAGTCTTACGGGAAATTCCGTACGAGGATTCTGACATAAAAATGTTGACAATCTATAAAAGACATTGTAAGATAACAGACGTTACAACAGAATAATTGGTTATATTGGAAACGACACATTCTCCTTAGAATGATAACGAACAACACAGAAATTCTGATGATGTACGTATTATTTTAAGGAGGATTTTTTTATGCCAAAAACAAAGTTTCAGGAAGTAGTATTTACTATATTAATGGTGTTTGTCATGGTATATGCCATGATCTGTTATAACATTGCATTAAATATAGGTGGAATGAGCAACGAGGTTTTTTTATCAGCTTTTCATGAACTGGTTATTATGGGACCGGCTGCATTTGTATTGGATTTCTTTATTGTAGGAAATCTTGCAAAAAAGAAAGCGTTCCAAATTGTGCGTGTAGGACAGGACAATCCTTTTCATCTGGTGCTGGCAATTTCTGTAGTATCTGTAATATGGATGTGTCCGCTGATGAGTCTGGTGGCAACACTGTTATTTAAAAATGCCGGTTCACAGATTATTGCCGTGTGGTTAGAAACGACGGTATTGAACTTCCCGATGGCATTCTGCTGGCAGCTGTTTTTTGCCGGACCATTTGTACGTTTCCTGTTTAGAAATATCTTCAGGGGAAAAGAAGTAGAAAATGAAAATGTATATGCAACGGATGCATAATAATATATAGAAGAAACACCAAGAATAAAATGATTTGGCAGACAACTACCAGGATGATTTCCGGTAGTTGTCTGTTTTTTTATGTAATAGGAAATTCCAATAGAATTCCCTATTACATAAAAGGCATTATGTGCCGGTGATGTACACACGCGCGAAGCTGTAGTTTGTCGCAAGTGGCCGCGTCTGGCGAGGGAATGCGCTTTACACATTCGTTTTAAAAAAGTAAAAATGCCGCAAACCCGCATAAACACTGGAATTCTTGATGGCAAGGCAAAAACTTTCAAAAAAATAACAAAAAACTTGAAAAATAATGTTGACAACCTGACCCAATGGTGATATTATAATCAAGTCGCCGCGAGCGAGGGCAACAAAAACAGCCCACAGCGGTAACGAAATAAAACAAATCAACAACGGCTTATAAGCCGGTATTGATAAACGAACATTGATAACTGAACAGTAAAACAACCCTGAAAATTCTTTGAAATTTTCAATTTACGAACTGACATCAAATAAGAAATTATGAGATGTCGTCCTTTAAAGCAGTAAGTTTTAACGGAAACTAAACTATTGAAGCTAGTTTGTTCAAAACTGGCGGACAAACACTTTTTATGAGAGTTTGATCCTGGCTCAGGATGAACGCTGGCGGCGTGCTTAAC
>OGOS01001905.1_pt1 | contig 12157 bp, 16 predicted proteins | sample 1552701 | NCBI WGS metagenome assembly OGOS01 (sample SAMEA2580128, study PRJEB22360) | human gut metagenome | biome: human gut; feature: human-associated habitat; material: faeces | place: Denmark | collected 2008/2010
CGATTTTGGTGTTGCTGCTCTATTTCTTCATCGTAAAGCAGAAGAAGCGCACGGCGATCGAGCGGAGTTTAGGTATGAGCAAAAATCAGTGCAGGATGTCGCTTGTTTCGGGCGTGGTGGTCTTGAGCGCTGTGGCGGTGATTTTGGGCACGACCGCGAGCACAGTGCTGTTCGACAAAGTGCAGACGCTCGATTTAACCGGGCAGAACGAGCACACATTTAGCACGGAATACAGCCTTTGGGCGCGCGACGAAAATGCGGTGGAGACGGAGGACGCAGCGGACACGGGCGTTTTGGAAGTCGTCATCCCGGCGGCGATGATTTTGCTGACGGCGGGATTATCCGTGATTTTGGTCAACCGAAGTCTGAAATATGAATTAATTGAAATGCTGAACAAATAGCGACACTGGATTTTGGGAGGAAAACATGACTATTCATGAAATGCAAAACTTGAACAGAGCCACTATTGAACATGCTTCAAAAGTTATCGTGCCCGGCATGACGCTCATTGAGCTTCGTAAACTATGTGAGGAATATATGCTCTCCCACGGTGCGGATTCCTTTTGGTATTGGGATGTAGGTGCTTTTGTTTTCGCCGGTGATAAGACTACTGTATCCGTATCCGGTCGTGAGTATAAAACAGATGACCACATAATTGAGCCAAACGATATTATTACAATAGATTTAAGTCCACAGAGCAACTGCATTTGGGGCGATTACGCAAGAACTCTGATTGTAGAAAACGGTAAGATCGTCAAAGACGTAGAGCAAATACAGAATGATGAATGGCGAAATGGTCTTAAAATGGAAGTCTATCTGCATGAAGCTATGCTTGGTTTCGTGAATGAGAACACTAATTTTGAGGCGCTGTTCTACTACATAAACGATCAGATTAAAGCTCGTGGGTACGTCAACCTTGATTTTCTTGGAAATTTGGGTCATTCCATAGTTAAGGATAAAAAGCACCGTATCTACATTGAAAAAGGAAACACGGAAAAACTGTCCGCTGTCGAAGCGTTCACTTTTGAACCGCATATCAGTTTGCCTGGGTCTTTATACGGATACAAAAAGGAAAATATATATGGATTCAACGGTGGTGTTTTGACCGAACTATAAACAAGAATGGAGAAGTGAAAATATAATTCAGGAGCTTCAATTACAGAACCAGTTATCGGGGCATTAGCAATAGGCGGTGGAGGAGATTGGTATGCGCTCCCTGTTCTGGGACAAAAGAATCGCTTTTATAATGGATTAGGCAGCTTCATAGGTATAGGAACGGGTGCAGGTGGAGAAATTCACACTGGTTGGAGCGATACAAATAATGTGTTTGTGTTTAACATCTTTAAATTGCTGGATAAGATAAAGTCATAAAAGGAGTGTGACTATGAAAAGAATAAGCAAAGTTCTAGTATTTCTGTTGATGACTGTGACCTTTTCGCTTTTATGCATGCCAGCGGAGGCTGCGCTTTCTGGGGATTATTATTTTGATTCCGATGCAAAAGAGTTTTATGATTCTATTTCTTTTCGGGAGATTGAGCCAACGGAGAATATGGGAAAAATCGTAAGTTTTGACGTTGCAAATCAAATTCTATTGGCATTTAGCTCACAGAAAATAGCAGTCTGTGACACAAGCGGAAAAATTTTAAAGGCATTTGAATTTCAAACATATGGCAATTATTATGTACAGTGGTGCGGAGACGACATTCAGATTTACTTTGTGCGAGGTGATTCTTTACTGACTGTTACGCAAGATGGAGAATTGGTTTCGTGCATAGCGGTTAACCCTGACAGAGCAACAAACGAAACGAGTATTCAAAAGTTAGAGCACAAAACAACATGCGAGATTTCAGGCGTAACTTACAAAATTCAAAAAGGCAGACCAATACTCGAGTTATTATCAGGGTACAAATATACCCAGATGGTAAAAATAGACAACACGGGGAGAGAGACGATATTATACGATTGTACTGCGCAATACAGTAGCGAGACACCCACAATAATTGTTTTGATTATCATGTGTTTCTTGATAATGTTTACGATTGTCATTTATTGGCAAAAGAATGGGCGAAAATCGCAATAAATCTCTGCATTGAAGGGAATCTTAAAATAAATCGACTCAGTATATCGATGTTTGCTATCTTTATAGTCGTTGCACTAACTTCCTGTGCGCAGGTGGGTAGGACATTGTTACGAATCCACAGCATTGTTACTGGCAGATGATTTGACAAGAGTAGGTGTAGCCAACGATTTTCTACTACCAGGAAGTGTAATGTGTGTGTTTTATGGTATGAATGTTGGATTAGAAAAACAAGTATGTGAAGAATGTGGGGCTGTAATTTATGTGGGACCGTAAAGAAAAAATTACTATAAATAAAGATAAACTTCTTTATATTTTGGATTTTTTTGATGTGTATTTGATGCAGTTTATACAAGAAATTTTGATGGATTCAAAAGAAGATCCTCATTTTTCAGCAGTTGCTGCCAATAATATGATTCTTTGCTATTTAGAAATTATGACTGAATTGGGTCAGAAATTACCATACAACAGTGTTAAAGAGTATTTCGAATTTCAAGGGTTTGATCCAGAGGAATACGATGCATTTGAAAGATCCAGAATAGAAGAATCAGCTTATTATAGAGGTCCACAATTTTGAAATTTACATGTTAATATTTTAAAGATTGTGCTTGTTTGTTCAGCAAGCGTAATACTGACATCACAAGCAATATAGAAAAAGCATAGCATTGAGTTTCACTTTTGGCAAGGCAGAAAAGGTCAACAAAGTATTGCAGTTAAAGGCTTTTATGACAATTATCTCTCATACTGCACAATGCAAAGCTGAACAAATGAGTTTCGGTTTATTTGCCCTTAATTCTCTTTGTATTTTGTGGATAGGCATAACAACTTTATACTATTGTATTACTGTTTATTTAAGGGGTATCATCAGAAGTTCCCAGATAATCCAGAATTGATTTTTAGGAATAGGATATATAAAATATAGGTTAATCCATTAAAATCAATCTGGGGTCAATCTGGTTAATCTGAGGATTATATATAAAAAGGACCTCAAGAAAATAGTCGGAAAAATAAGGAAAAAAGTTTATTTTGCCTATGTACTTTCAGGAAATAATGTGGTATAATATATACAGGTCGGAAAAGACCAGTTAATTTAATAATTTGAATGCTTAGAGAAGCAAAGTTACCTTTAGACGAGGTTTAACTGGCTTCTCTTTTTTGTTGCCTAAAATCAAAAGGAAAGGAACAAGGAAAATGGATAACAAAACAAATAAGCATGAATTTGCGTGTAATGCTGGTAAGGTTACCGAGTATGAAGTAAAGGAACATATTGACACTATCATGGTGGGCTTTCGTGGATTCTCAAAGGAAGTGTCGATTGTAAAGTGGAACGACAAGAAGCCTGTGTTTGATATTAGAGCATGGCGAGTATCTGACAGAGACGGATTGCAATATCCTTTGCGTGGTATCACTTTCTCTAAGGAAGAGTTTATCAAGTTAAGGGAAATCTTGAACAGCATTGATGTGAATTGCATTGATGAATATATGTGAGCAAAGAATGTGAGGTATTGAATATGAACGGAGCAAAGACTGACGAAAGGAATTATTATGCTGAAAGCTACATTGCTTTAATCGAAGCAATTATCAAGGAAACAGCTTCAATAATCAAAGACATAAAGAAAGCAATGGGCGAGGTGTGAAAATGGGAAAGAAAAAACTACAAGGTGCAGACGGAATGAATTTTCAACTGCAACTTACAATAAAAGGCTTAGAGAGTATAAATCTTCCAGAGGAAAATCTCACGAATGAATCTGGAAATGACATAATGAAAATATCTTGTTGGGGCGGCAAACTGTCTGCTTATGTGAATTTGCCTAACGCAATCAGGCCAAACAATGTGCAGCCATTTCAACTATCTGATTGTATTAAAATCGAATTGGTAAGAAACCAAGTCATTGAGCACATGAGGTCATATTTGCAAAAGCACTTAAAGGATAAGTATTCTGATGAATTTCTCTCAATGATGAGTGTCACAAAAATGGAGTGCAATCTAACGATAAAATGCGTTGGGGATTGTAAGCCAAAGGATGTGATTAGATTGTTTGAAAGGTCATTTGCAAAGGTTACTGTTTATAAGGAAACTGACCCAAACGGAAAAACACACAGGAAACCAGAACGAGGAATCACAACAACCAAGCCCCATGAATGGGTGTTAAAGGTGTATGACAAAACCTTTCAGCAAAGGCAAGCAGGCAATCTTAAAGTTGAGTCAAATCTGATTCGTGTGGAATTGGTGTTCTTAGACAGAATGCTTGACCGTATGTATTCAAGCAAGAAATCATTAGAGGACATTCTCACAAGGAAAGCAATCAAAACGCTGATTGACCAGTACCAAGAAACCTTTGACGAGATATGCAAAAAGAATATTACACCTATGCTGAATGCTTGTGTGCAAGAGATATTTGAAAGTTTAACTTACTCTACTCCACGAAAGGAAGTAAGCGAAACTTTGATTAAGTGTAAGGAACTCATTGTAGATACTGAGGTATTACGCAAGGCATTAAAGAAGTGGTATGTATTCAAGAAACAGCCTGATAGCTCAAAACGAATTGTTTCATTTTATCGAGAGAAAAATATGGGTTTTCCAGAAGATGTGCTTAGAACGCTCAAACTCATGCACAACTCTTTAGGATAAAACAGGTCTGAAAAGTAACATTCGATGTTACCCTGTGACCCCAAACTTGAAAAACTGAAAATCTCATAAATTGAGCATAAACCACTATTCATTGGGGTGTAAAAGGTGTTTCACAAGGCATTTGAGCAAATTGCAAAAATCAAATCTTGTCCATAATTATATGAGACAGAGATACAAACAGATAACAGTACATTAACAGTAAGGGGGTGTTCACTAATGCAGGTAGAACGCATATCAGCAGACATTACATTGAAGCACAAACCCAGAACGGGAACACAGGCTTACAATATGCTGATTGAATCTCTCAAAGCAGAGATACAGGAAAAACAAGAGATTTTATCTCATCTCTCACAAGACAAAATAAAACAGAAATTCATAGAGAACTGGAATCCTACAACAAGGAGCGTGAACATCTATGATATGTAGGAAGGAGTGATTTTCTATGCCTTATGCTAAAGGACAAAGCGGCAATCCAAAAGGCAGACCTAAGCAAACCGCAGAGCAGAAATCACAAAAGGAGCAATTTCAGAGGTTGCTTAAATCTTCTACCGTTGAAGCTCTGCAAAGCATAATCCAGATTGCCAATGACAGATATAACAAGGACCGATTTAATGCTTGTAAGTACATCATTGACAAAGCTTATGGTGCAAATACTGCTTTTCTTTTAGACGGTACAGAAGATACTGCTCCTACTGTGATTAGGATTGTTCCATACGGTAAAGAAAACGAGGACGATGAAGATTGGGCTTGGGAACAGGAATGGAACAATGCCCCAGATGAAAATGAGGACGAATAACTATGGTTAAGATTACAAACGGAACAGTTACCACAGAGGTAACCAAAGGTGCGTATGATACATTCTACAAGGAACAAGGCTTTGTGGTTGTGTCAGACGAAAACGAAAATATCGAATGGGAGGAAGAAGAAAATGACTAAAATCAATCACGAATAGCGGTCAGATAACGCTGGCTGATGTCTGCCGTACCGTGACGGATGACACGTTCAAGGACGGTTTCATCCACCGAAACGCCAAACTGCTTCATCAGATTTTCACGCACCGCAAGCATACACTGGTTTGTGCCGTATTTCTCGGTAAAGCACTTTTTCGCAAGAGGGCGGCACTCATTGATATACATGACGTTCATCGTGCCGTTGCCAATATCGCAGAGCATATTGATACCCTTGAACTCACGGAGCTTATCTGCAACCGCAGAAAAGCCCTGCGGGAAAATATCTGCACCGACAAAATCAATGTGATAGTCAACGCCCTTAAAAGTGAACTCGGTGCTGGCGTTCTGCAGGAGATATGCTTTGAAGCTGTCCTTCTGTTCGCTTACCCAAGTCAGCGGAAGTCCCGCAGCAAGGTGAACACGGGCAGAGGTCAGCTTGCGGATATTCAGCTCACGGGCAACAGCAGCAAGGGTGAGAATATAGTAGTCGCTGTCTGTCATTTTGTCGGAGATAAATTCCTTGTGTTCCTCCCCGATGAGATAATATCTGCTCTCATAGATAAGCAGATTGCTTTTGAAGGTCGGCTCCTTGTCATAAGCGGCAACGCCCGTCTTGAAACAGCAGTGGGCGGTCTTGATGTTGCCGTAACCGTGGTCGATACCGATGATGATGGGATTGGTGTTGTTGTTCATAAAATTCATAGAGTTTCCTTTCTGCCGCATGGCGGCGATACAATAATATTGATGATTTTGGTGGTGGTCAAATTGCCCACCACGGAAAATATAGGATTGAGTGAAAGTTGCCAATCTGGCGACTTTCAGTTTAAGCTCGGAGTGAAAAGTGCCAATCTGGCATTTTTCACTTTCCCGAACATAAATGAAAAGTCCGATTTTGAGACTTTTCACGTTGCGGTGATCGTCTTGCTAAGAGGTCAAAAGACCACTTACCACAAGTGGACGATTTGTCCATTTGCGGTGAAAAGGGCATAAAAAATCAAGTGGACATTTTGTCCACTTGAAAACAGAAGAAGCGGATCGACCTACATCAATCCGCTTCAAATATCGTTATGCTGTTTTTTGTTCGTTTTCCGGCGGTGCCTGCTCGTGCTTTGCTTCCCGCAGAGCTTTCTTCCGTTCGCCCTGCCGCTTGATCTGCGCCGCATACCGGCAATCATCAGAGCAGTATTTGACGCTGTTTCGTGTGGTTGTAAACACCTTGCCACAGTGTTCACAGGTGATCTCACGGCTTCTTTCCTGTGCCGCTTCCTGTCGGTAATACTTCGCTCGGCAATTCACATCGCAGAACAGCTTTGCCGTTGACCTTGCTTCAAAAGTTTTGCCGCAGCATTTGCAGGTCTGCGTGATGGGAACACCTACGGTGCGTTCGCCGGATTTCAGCTTTTGGTAGCGTTCACGGCTGCGGGCACGTTCTTTCTTCAAGAACTCCTGCCGCTGGATTTCTTCTTCAGTCAGCTCCGGTGCGGGTAGCTCAAAATGCCCGATGAATTTCAGATGAATCTCCACTTCCTGCACACGATCTCCGTCAATCCTTTCGGGAGCGTGGACAATGATCTTGTCGATAAACTCGTTAATCATCATCGTGGTCAGCTCGGAAAAATTGGTGTACTTTCTCGCAAGCTCCATAAACTGCTCCACACGGACGGTATCTTCCTCAAAAGAGGATACCCGCTGTTCGGCTTCTGCAACGGATACCTGCAAAGATTTCTGCTCGGTTTCGTACTCGGCAAGCAGGGTATCAAAGCGTTCATCGGTAATACGTCCGATGGCGAAGGACTCATAGAGCTTTTTAATGATGTTGTCAAGCTCGGCAATACGCTTCCTGTCCTTGTTCAGCTTGCGTTTGGTTTCCTTTGCCGCTTCCTTTTGCTTGATCTGTGAAGCAGCCCGTACCTTTTCGGCAAATTCCTCTTGGTTGGAGATAGCAAAGGTACTGACGGTGCGGATGGTGTTCAGAACAAGCTCCCGAACCGCTTTCGTGCGGATATAGTGACCGCAGCAGGCGTGGGTGCGCTTTTGGTGGGCAAGCGTATAGGTGGAGCAATCGTAGAAGTCAGAGGGATAGGGGCTGCTCTCCGTGCCGCCCTTGGAACGGTGGTTGGTCATCTTCGCTCCGCAGTCTGCACAGAACAGAAGTCCTGTCAAGGGATTGGCTTCGCCAAGCGTATCGTGGCGTCTCGGTGTCTTGCGGAGCTTCTGTGCAAGCTCCCACGTTTCCTTATCTACGATGGCTTCGTGGGTGTTCTCAAAGATCAGCCAGTCCTCTTTGGGGTTCATCACGGGATTTTTGTCCTTGTAGGACTGCTTGTGAGAACGGAAGTTGACCGTATGCCCCATATATTCGGGCTTGGAAAGGATGCTCCCGACGATATAACCACTCCAATTATACGGGTTGGGAAATTTCTCTTTACTTTTCCAAACGCCCTTGTTCTGCTTGCCGAAGTAAACGGCGGGTGTTTCCACCTTATCGTCATAGAGAATACGGGCAATGTCATAGGGGCCTTTGCCCTCAATGGTCAGACGGAATATCCTGCGGACAACCTCGGCGGCTTCCTCGTCGATATACCAACTGTACTTGTCACCCGGCATTTTCTTGTAGCCGTAGATGGCGCAGTTGGTGGTAGGCTTGCCCGATTCGCCTTTTACACGGATAGCGGTGCGCTGTTTGCGGCTCAGATCACGAAGATACCATTCGTTCATGATATTGAGGAACGGTGCAAACTCATTGCTGTTCTGGTCATCGCTGTCCACGCTGTTGGCAATCGCAATAAAGTGAACGCCATGCTCACGGAAGAACACTTCCGTGTAAAAGCCGGTCTGCAGATAATCTCTGCCGATTCGGCTCATGTCCTTTACGATCACATGGGCAACCTTACCGGCTTCAATATCTGCCTCCAACTGTTTCCATGCGGGACGATTGAAATTGCCGCCACTCCAACCGTCATCGGTATAGTGTTGGATATTCGTGTAACCTCTCTGCTCGGCATAGCTTTCGAGGTATTTTTTCTGATTGACAATGCTGTTGCTATCGCCAACCTGGTCATCGTCACGGGAAAGTCTCTCGTACAATGCCGTAATTTTATTGGGATCCTGTCCCACAGTCTGTTTCACGCTCATCATGATGCGCTCCTTTCAGACTGTCGGCTCATTTGTGGTGCATCTATTATATCATAATTTTCGCAACTTGTGTGGACTTCGTTGCGAATAATTCTTAAAATTTTATCTTCCATCGTTTCTGTGCCATCTTCATTGAATACGACCTTGACCTTGTAGGTTGTGCCGCCGATGCGGTGGGTGGTATAAGCAAAATTCTTGTTTTCGTTTTTTACCATAGGCGATTTTCCTCCATAGATTGAAACATTCACAATTTTCGTGTATAATGATAATAGTTCCGATGATGTGTAACCATTTGACCGACAAAAACGGCATAGGCAATACAAACACATTACCGACACGAAAATAGCCCCCGAAACGCCTTGCAGATCAAGGCATTTCAGAGGCTAATTCGTTGCATAGCGTCTTACTTGCGCTTTTGCTCTCTGTGCTTCCGCACTCTTGCTGCCGTTTGCTTGCGTCTTGCTTCTGCGGCGCACTTGTCGGAACAGTAGGCACGTTTACCGTTCTTCTGGAATTGTTTGCCGCATTCCTTACAGACCGCAAGGGGTATCGGCTCAAATACGGCTTGCAGTTCTTTATCTTCCGGCAGTACAGCCTTGCGAAAATAACTGCACAGCCCGCTGCATGAGTAGCATACCCCGAACATATAGCACTCACTCGTCGTCGCAAGCTCGGTATCGCTCGTTTCCGTGCAAGCACGAAAAGCTCGCTCACTCCGCTGCTCCTCCTCTCCCCACAAAGCCATGCGACTTTGCGGGGACCCCGACAATGGCGGCGTGTTCCAGCGTTGGCACGCTCCCCGGACTTCGGGACATTTTGTCCCGAAGTGGCTCGTTGCGGTGCTTCCCCTGCCGGGGTATTCCTTTTCGGACGGTCATTCATTTTTCAAGGTGCAGCTCATCGATGAACTACCCTAAGTCTACACCTAAAAGACCGCCCGCCCCGTATATCCATAAGGTCGGAAATCAGCCCGGAAAACTCTTTATTTCCACGCTCTCGGAATTGTGGTAAAATAATAAATACAAGACGATAAATCGGAAGTTGTGAGGTGTTCAAAATGGATAGCATAGTGGAACTTGTCAAGAGAAATGAGCAGCTTCTCCTTGAAAATGCTGAAGCACTAAATGATGAGGAAGTAGAACAGGAAGATATTGACGAGTATCTTAAAATTCAAGGTGCTACAAAAGAAGAATTAAGCGCCTTTGAAAATCAATTTCAAATAAGATTGCCAGAGGATTTTAAAACCGTATATTCATACAAAAACGGCAGCGGCTATATGAGCTTAATTTGGCCGCAGGAGGGATTTTATCGCGGGTATCGCCTACTGTCACTAAAAGAAATAATCAAGTTAAAATCTCTTTTTCAAAATAAAAACTGTAAAATGACAGAGTTTCCAAATGTAATTGGTGAAAAACAACTGCAACAATTAGACGAACGCATAAAGCCATATCTGTTTTGTGAGCGTTGGTTTCCCTTTGCTGAGTATGCCGGTTCTCTTTATCTGATGTTGGACTATAACCCAAGCGAGAAAGGTGAAATCGGTCAAATTATTTGTTATGTGCATGACCCGGATTTTATCTATTATGTCGCTCCGAACATTACCGAAGCACTGAAAATGACGGAAACAGTTATTGAGAATTTAATATAATTTTTCTTTATATGATGTAAGCGATAGCTTCCCATTTATTGGGCAGACAAGGAGGGAGCGCATGGAATTATCCATACAAGAACGACTAAAAGACCTGCGTGTGGAGCGTGGGCTGACGCTGGAGCAGCTTGAAGAACAGGTAAATCTCTCCAAGTCTGCGTTGGGCAGTTATGAAGCAAAGGACTTCAAGGACATCAGCCACTATGCCATTATCAAGCTGGCGAAGTTTTACGGCGTGACCGCCGATTATCTGCTGGGACTGTCCCAAACAAGAAATCACCCAAACGCCGATCTTGCAGACCTGCGTTTGAGCGATGATATGATTGAACTATTGAAAAGTGGGCGGGTGGATAATTCCCTCTTGTGTGAGCTGGCGGCACACCCGGATTTCCCCCGGCTCATGGCTGACCTTGAAATCTATGTAAACGGTATCGCTGGCAAACAGGTGCAGAGTGCAAACGCCATTGTAGACGCTGTGAGCACAACCATTATGAAGCAGCACAATCCCGGCTTGTCTGACCCGCAGTTAAGACAGCTTATCGCCGCCCATATTGATGATGACAGCTTTTGCCGCTATGTGATACAGCAGGACATAAACAAGATAGCTCTTGACCTGCGGGAAGCGCATAAGGACGATTTTTTCAGCGTCCCGGAGGACAACCCACTGGAAGATTTCTTGCAGACCGCCGAGAAAACTGCCAGTCCAGACAGCGACCCGGAGCAAGCAGCTTTGGCGTTTATCTGTAAGCGGCTCAAATTGAATTTGAAAAAGCTGTCCGAGGAAGAAAAGAAGTGGCTGAAAAAGATTGCACAGAAGTCGGACTTGCTGAAAAATCCAAACCCACAGCGGGGACGGAAGTAGAGAACAAGACAGTAAAATATGGAGGAAAAATACATGGGAATGATTGCAAATTATCAGTCAACTACTGACACTGAATTAGAAAAATTTATGTGCCTTGATGATGTGGAAGAAGCACAGGAAAATGAGAACTTGGAAATTTGTGATATAGATAAAATGTGGGACGCACTTCATTTCTTGCTGACAGGAAAATCTGCCAGCGAACCGATTGAAGATAATTTAATCAGTGAAGCGATTGTAGGACAGTTTAATATTTCTGGGGAAGAAATCTTTATATCTGGAACGAAAACCGATAGAGTAAAAGAAATTGCAAAAGCGTTGCAGGAACTTAATTTTGAAACATATATTGATAAATTTGATATGCGTGCGTTTCGCCAAAATCATATTTACCCCGATATTTGGGGATATGAAGATGAAGCAGATTTAATTAAAGATGATTTAAGAAATTCATTTGAAAATTTGAAAAAGTTTTATGAAAAAATGGCAGAGCAAGAAAGAGCCGTATTAGTGTCAATTTGCTAATTATTTATAATCTACCTGTTGAAAAAATAGCAAAGCCAGCCGTGTCAGTCAACGGTCAAGATGAACGGCGCATAAATGCGCCGCCGTTGACAGCCTCGCCCGTCTTTGTTGATGGGTAATCAAGGCGGGAAAACCCTAAAATGGCTTTCCCACCCATTCCGATTTTGAGAAGAAAGTCCGTCCGCTTTTTCGTGGGTGTGGCTATCCGGCTGGGACACTTTGTCCCATAGTCCGGCATAGGACGAGGGACGGGGCTTTCATATACGCCCTGTCTGCTGCTGAAACCAGTCCTGCGCTTGCGGCTCCACGCCACGCAATCACAGCCCTGTTTTCC
>OGOS01001910.1_pt1 | contig 12146 bp, 10 predicted proteins | sample 1552701 | NCBI WGS metagenome assembly OGOS01 (sample SAMEA2580128, study PRJEB22360) | human gut metagenome | biome: human gut; feature: human-associated habitat; material: faeces | place: Denmark | collected 2008/2010
AGCCGATACGGTTTCCGAGCCGGCCAAGGCGGTCCGTCAGGAGCGCGGGGCCATCAAGACCCTGGACCGCGGCAAGAAAGGCATTAAGACAGTGGACAGGGGCCGAAAAAACATCAAGCAGGCTTCTTCCACGGCCAAGGGAACCATAAAAACCACCAGCAAATCCATTAAGACGGCGGAAAAGACTGCCAAGGCCAGTATCAAGACCAGCCAACAGGCGGCTAAAGCTGCCCAGCGGACTGCCCAGGCCACGGCGCGGGCGGCCAGGGCTGCAGCTCATGCCGCCCGCATAGCGGCTCGAACTGCGGTAGTTGCGGCAAAGGCAGCGGTCAAGGCTACGGTTGCGGCGGTGAAAGCCATCATTGCAGCCACCAAGGCGCTGATTGCCGCCATCGCTGCCGGGGGCTGGATCGCCGTGCTGGTAATTATTGTAATCTGCCTCATCGGTATGATTATCGGCTCCTGCTTTGGGATTTTCTTTTCCGGCGAGGATTCCGGCACCGGGCAGACCATGCAGACTGCTGTACAGGAGATCAATACAGATTACCAGGAGAACCTGGATGAGATCAAGACGTCCCACAGCTATGATGTGTTGGAGATGTCCGGTTCCCGCGCTGTGTGGAAAGAGGTATTGGCGGTTTACGCCGTCAAAACCACCACCGATTCGGACAACGCCCAGGAAGTGGCCACCATGGATGATGAGAAGCTAGAGCTGTTAAAGGACATCTTCTGGCAGATGAATGAGATCTCGTCCAGCACGTCCACCCAGACGGAAACAGTGATTGAAACATCCGATGACGGCAACGGCAATATCGTGGAAACGGAAACCACGGTCACGCAAACCTATCTGTATATCACTGTCAGCCACAAGACTGCGGAGGAAATGGCCAACCAGTTCGGCTTTAACGAGGACCAGCGGGAACAGATGGCGGAACTTTTAGCCGATGAGAACAATTCCCTTTGGTCCCAGGTGCTTTACGGCATTACCGGAGGGGATGGCGAAATCGTCACGGTGGCGCTCTCCCAGGTGGGCAATGTTGGCGGCGAACCGTACTGGAGCTGGTACGGCTTTGGCAGTCGTGTGGAATGGTGCGCCTGCTTTGTAAGCTGGTGCGCCAATGAGTGCGGTTATATCGAAGCCGGCGTGATCCCGAAGTTTGCGGCCTGCGCGTCCCAGGGTGTTCCCTGGTTCCAGGAGCGTGGGCTGTGGCAGGATAACAGCTATGAGCCGCGCCCCGGCGACATCATCTTTTTCGACTGGGATGATGGAGGCCAGGACGGTTCTTCCGACCATGTGGGGATTGTGGAGAAGGTGGAGAATGGCCGCGTCTACACGGTGGAGGGCAACTCTGGCGACTCTGTGCGTCAGAACAGCTACCCCGTGGGATACTATGAGATTTACGGGTATGGCACACCCGCCTATTAACAGCCCCAAAAAAGAAGAAGCCCAGCCGCGCAGGCGGCTGGGTACATAATGATAATAACAAAAGCATCGTCCCCTTGACAGCAAGACAAAAATATGCTATTCTGATTTTGGTTTGATAATTAGATTATCTTAAATAAAGCGATTATCAGAGAAGGGAGAAAATATTTTGAGTTACTGTTCCGACTTGACAAGAGAGCGAATTATGGAATGTGCGAAAGTGGAATTCCTAAAAAAAGGCTTTCAGGCAACGCAGCTTAAAGATATTGTTACCGCTGCAAAGGTTACAACAGGTGCAATATATCGACATTTTAAGGATAAAGAAGCGTTGTTTTTTGCCTTAATCGAAGATGTTTACCATTATACATTAGATTTTCTGGATAATGCAGAACCTTACGATAAAGTTGGAATTAGAGAAGCTATTGAGAGGGATTCTGTTGAAGCGTCATATGTTCAGGCAATGACATATGTCAACTATATGTACGAGCATTTGGAGGAATTTCAACTCTTGCTGAAATGCAGCAAAGGTTCTCGCGTCGAAAACTTTATAGAAGAAATTACAATTCAATATACGAAACAGAATGCCCTATTTGTAAAGGCGGCATATGAAGCGGGATATGCGAAATGTCTGCCAAACGATATAGAAATACACATTTTGACGCATGGATATATTACTGCACTATGTGAGTGTATTTTGCACGATGTTCCTTATGAAAAGGCGGAGGATTATGTAAAAAACATCATAAAATTCCAGCACTATGGCTGGTATGGTGTATTAGGGCTTCCGCTAAAATAAGTGGCTTTTGCCATTTATTTTTTGCCAAATAGTTAGTTTTTGCTAACCTATTTAAGGAGGATTTTTTCATGAAGAAAAAAACGAAACCTGGAGCAATTCAGCAATTGTTGAGTTATGCAGGAAATAATAAAAAGCAACTATATCTTTCAACCTTTCTTGCAACGCTGGGCGAACTATTCGGGATGGCCCCCTTTATTACAGTGTCATTATTAGTCGCGGAACTATTTAACAAAACAGCTACTATTCAAAATGTATGTATCTTGTTTGCAGTCGCTTTGGGCGGGCAAATATTAAAACTGTGGCTTACATATCAATCCTCTTTTATGTCGCATAAGGCTACATATAAAATATTGAAAAATATCCGTAGCAAAATCGCAGATAAAATGCTTCGGGTTCCAATGGGCATCATGTTGGATACGCCGACCGGAAATTTCAAAAATTTGATGGCAGATACAGTTTCAAAATTAGAGGATTCGATGGCTCATTTTATGCCTGAAATAACCTCTAATGTAGTGGCTCCCCTATGCTGTATACTACTGGTATTTATTCTTGACTGGCGCATGGGATTAGCTGCATTGATTACAATTCCCCTCGGACTTTTGGGTTACATTGGAATGATGAACGATTATGTGAATAAAAGTACCACTTATATGAAATCACAAAATGCGATGAACAGTACGCTGGTTGAGTATGTAAATGGTATAGAGGTTATTAAGGCATTTAATCAAGGAAGTGCTTCTTATAGTAAATTTACAGGTGCAATTAACTTCTTCCATGACAGTACTCTGGCATGGTGGAAGCAGAGTTGGCTTTGGTCAGCAGTCATTCAGGCTGTAATGCCGACAACATTGTTGGGAACGCTTCCGATTGGCGCATGGCTTTATATGACTGGAACATTACCATTATCAGATTTTATCACTTGCATTATCCTTCCTATTGGATTTATTGCCCCGCTTATGCGAGTAGGAAAATATTCTGAACAATTTAATATGGTGAAAGCCTGCCTCGATCAAATACGGGATTTTATTGAAAAACCGGAACTGAAACGTCCAGAAAAAAATGTTGCACTGGATGAAACAGCCTATCGCTTTGAAAATGTTTCTTTCGCTTATAACGAGACGGAAGTTCTGAAGAATGTATCCTTTGAAATCAAACCAGGTACTGTTTCAGCAATTGTCGGCCCTTCCGGTTCCGGAAAATCAACGATTGCAAAACTCATGGCTGGTTTTTGGGACGCCACAAAAGGAAAAGTTATTTTTGGCGGAAAGAATATTAAAGAGATTCCTTTCGCACAGTTGATGGGTGAAGTCAGTTATGTTGCACAGGACAATTTTCTGTTCGATGAAAGTATCCGTGAAAACATCCGGCTCGGAAAACCGGATGCGACAGACGATGAGGTGGTAGCTGCTGCAAAAGCTGCCTGCTGTCATGAGTTTATTGTAAAGTTGGAAAACGGATATGATACAAATGCCGGAGACGCAGGAGGAAAACTTTCTGGCGGAGAACGTCAGCGAATTACTATCGCAAGGGCAATTCTAAAAAATGCAAGAGTAATTATTCTTGATGAGGCCACGGCCTATGCTGATCCAGAAAATGAGTATCTCATTCAAAACGCTATCAGTAAACTTGTAAAAGGAAAAACCCTCATCGTAGTAGCTCATCGTCTTGCGACCATCCAGAAGGCTGATCAAATCCTTGTGGTGGAAAATGGAAAGATTGTTGGCTGCGGCAGGCAGGAAGAGCTTTTATCAGAATGCCCACTTTATCAAAGATTATGGAGTGATTATGTGAGTTCAGCTGATCAAGTGGAAGGAGGGACATTTTAATATGTTTTCAATTATAAAAAGGATTTTACGGTTATCTGGGAAATATCGTCCCCGTGTAATTGCCGGACTGATCTTCAATGCTCTGAAATCCTGCTGCGCCGCCTTTGTATTTTTTGCTGTGCTATTGGTAATGTTGAATATCGAACACTTAACAGAGACTGTCATTTTACAGGCATTTGGAATTGTTGCACTTAGTGTTTTGGGCCGCTTTTTGTTTCAGTACCTAAGCGATGTGCTAATGAGTGCGTCTGGATATGAGATTTTCCGGGAAAAGCGTCTTGAGATTGGAAATCAGCTCAAAAGGGCACCAATGGGCTATTTTACAGAAAATAATCTCGGCACCGTACAAACAGTATTGACAACAACAATTTCCGATCTGGAAGGGAATTGTATGCTTGCACTAACATTTTTGGTAGGAGGTTTTGTACAGGCGCTTGCCATGACGCTAATGTTGGGTATATTTTGCTGGCAGATTGGGTTTTTGGCTTTAACAGGAATTTTAGCGGGAATTCTTGTACTGGGCCAGATAAAAAAGCGGGCCGGCGCGCATACGGAAGATATGCAAAATGCTCAGGAATTGTTGGTGGGAAGTGCATTAGAATACATAAAAGGCATTTCTGTTCTGCGCATATTCGGAAAAGGCAAAGAAGGAAAAGGAAAAGTGGATCAAGCCTTTGAAAATAAGTGTCGCAGCGATATAGCGGTTACAATTTCTACTGCCGGAATTATGAAGCTGTATGAAGCCGTATTTAAGATTACAAGTTGCCTGTTATTTTTATTGTCAGCTTTGCTCTATTTGTGGGGAGTTATCACATTGCCCTATTGCCTTTTATTTATCATCTGTGCATTTTTAATGTTCATGGAATTGGAATTGATGAATGACGGGGCCTTTTTGAGTAAAATGCTCGCTACGCAGTTGGATCGGCTGGATTTCATCTCAGATATACCGGTTTTAGATGGAGACGGAAAGGATATTGTCCTGAAATCATATGAGATTGAACTGAAAGATGTTATTTTCGCTTATGACAGCCGTCCGGTTTTAGATGGAATCACCTTGAAAATCCCACAGAACTCTACTTGTGCTATCGTTGGGCCGTCAGGTTCAGGGAAAACAACTTTGTGTAATATGATTGCAAGATTTTGGGACGTAAATTCTGGAAGTGTTAAAATTGGAGGACACGATGTAAAAGAATTTACTTGTGATAGCCTTTTATCATATGTAAGTATGGTATTCCAAAAGGTGTATCTGTTTAATGATACGATTGAAAATAACATCAAATTCGGAAAACCTAACGCGACCCATGCGGAGGTGGTAGAGGCCGCTAAAAGGGCCCGCTGCCATGATTTTATAGAGGCGCTCCCACAAGGCTATGAAACAATGATAGGAGAAGCAGGTTCCACTTTGTCTGGGGGAGAAAAACAGAGAATTTCAATAGCAAGGGCGATATTGAAAGACGCGCCCATCGTTATTTTGGATGAAGCGACATCCAGCGTAGACCCGGAAAATGAAAAAGCTCTTTTGGACGCAATTTTTGAATTGACGAAAAATAAAACACTAATTTCTATCGCTCACAGGTTGTCTACTGTTCGGACGGCAGATCAAATTATTGTCATTGATCAAGGCCATATTGTTCAAAAGGGAACCCATAAGGAATTAGCAGAAAAAGAAGGGATTTATCGTACTTTTTTGAAGTGCAGGGAGAAATCCATCAGTTGGAAGCTATGAGGTGTGTTGCCATGAAAAAACAATTTCCAATTATATCTTTTGAACATGCCTCTTTTCAGTATGAAGGACAGTCTCAGGAAAGTCTAAAGGATGTAAAGCTTATCATAAAATCGGGAGAATTTCTTGTTATTACTGGGCAGAGCGGATGTGGAAAGACCACATTAACCAGGTGTATCAATAATTTGATTCCCCGCTTTTTTGAAGGCAGATTATCCGGCGAAGTCATTGTATCGGGACGTTCCATAAAAGAATCGGACGCCGGTGAGGCTGGTAAAGAGATTGCTTCAATTTTTCAAGATCCCCGCAGTCAATTTTTTACTACAAACAGTTCCAGCGAAGTTGCATTTGCCTGCGAAAACTATGGAATTCCACATAAAGAAATCGTTAAACGTGTTAACAGCGCCTTTCAGTCACTGAATATGGAGAACCTAAAAGACAGAGATATTTTTGCCCTGTCCAGTGGAGAAAGGCAAAAAGTTGCTTTTCTCGCAGCGACTACTCTTAATCCACAAATTTATGTGCTGGATGAGCCTTCGGCTAATTTAGACATTCATACAATCTTACAGGTAAGAGGGATTCTTTCTGCTTTGAAAGCCGCTGGACACACGATTATTGTTTCAGAACACAGATTGTTTTACTTATACGGACTCGCAGATCGCTTTTTAATTATGGAGGATGGTCAAATCTGCGAAGAATTAACAGGTGAGGAAATGGCAGAATTATCTGCTGTCCAAATGCACAACAGAAGGCTTCGCCCGTTAAATTTGGATTTAATACAAATAGAAAGGAAAGAATCTATTTGCCGCTCGGAAGTATTTCTCCAAATTAGAAATTTGAGCTTTTCGCATAAAGCCATGCCGGAACTTCTTCACAACATTTCATTAGAAGCCTACAAAGGCGAAACGATTGCCTTGATTGGAGAAAATGGTTGCGGGAAAACAACATTGGGGAAAATCCTGTCTGGCTTGATTCGCTGCCGCCAAGGTGCGTTTTACATTGATGGAAAGAATGTGAAGCAACAAAAATTATCCGACTATGTGTACTTTGTTATGCAGGAGGCAGATCACCAGCTTTATACAGACAGTGTGACGGAGGAATTGAGGTTAGGAAATAAAAGGATTCCAAGCATAGATGAAAAAGTGTCTCAAATTTTGAAAATGCTCCATCTGGAAAACTTCAAAGACTGCCATCCGTATGCTTTATCAGGCGGTCAAAAACAGAGACTGACAATAGGAGCGGCAATGCTTTCGGAAAAACCAATCATCGTTTTGGATGAACCAACAAGCGGGTTAGACTGGGATAATATGTGCGCTGTTGCCAATGCTGTTAATTATATGCGTGAGGCTGGAAAGCTGGTCTTTATTATTACGCATGATCTGGAGTTTATCAGCCTGACCGCCTCGCGCGCTTTGCTTTTGAAGGAAGGGATTATTAAAGATGATTTACAAATGACGGAACAAAACAATTTCAAAATCGTAAAGAATTTTATGGTGGAGGAAGGTGGTGAATAAATTGAGAAAGCATGGAGTATATTACGATTCTCGCATAAAACTTCTGTTGATTCTATTGACATCAGCTTTGGCGTTTGCTTTGGGTGGAGGCTTAACAGGCTTGTTACTCTTTGGCGTCGTTTGCCTGTTTGCTTTGCTAAGTGGACTTTGGAAAACAAGTATCAAAGTTGCAATAGTTTATATAGTTCTGCTTATGTTGGCGCAAGTCCTTCCAATTCATTTATCTTCCGTGATAACATTCTTTTTACTAAGAATTTTGACTATTGCACTTGCTTTGAATATTCTATTTCAGACTACGGAAATATCGGAATTGATAGCAGCGCTTCAGGCAAGTCATATCCCTCAAGCAATTGTGATACCAGTGGCTATCATATTGAGATTTCTTCCATCTTTGAAACAAGATGTGCTTTATATAAAACAAGGGATGAAAACGAGGGGCGTGGGATTGTCTTTTTGGAGAATAGTAAGTCATCCGGCGCAGACATACGAAGGCTTTTTAATCCCTATACTTATGCGCCTTCTGATGACGGCGACAGAATTATCCGCATCAGCGGAAACGCGAGGCATCAGCTATCCTTGTGAAAAAACTCACTATATATTAGTTGATTTCCGCTTAAGAGATAGTATTTTGTTGATAGGTATGCTTGCTCTTTTTGCGGTTGTCATATGGACATCGTTCCAACCAATATCATTTTAAGGAGGATTTATTTCATGCAAACCGAAAACAAAAAAGGATTTCAAGTAAAGGATTTGATCGTCACAGCTCTTTTATCTTTGTGCGCACTTGTTATCTATATCCTTTGTGCGTTCCTATCTTTTTCTCCCTACACGATGTTAGTGGTAAGTCCATTGTGGTCATTATTGGCAGCTATTACATATTTCCTTGTAGCAGCTAAGACTAAGAAACCGTGGACACTGTTCATTTTTTGTGCGATAACAGGCATTTATGGATTTTATCCGCCCATGATAATTTGCTGCATTATTGCTGGCATTATTTCTGCGTTGATCGCGTGGAAAACAGGTTGCACTAATGGAAAAACACTTACGTTCAGTTATATCATTTATATGGTTTTAGCAGCATTCAGTGGTACATATATTCCCTTCTTGTTTTTCTCAAATCAAACACTTGAGCAGTATGCGGGAATGTTTGGCGAAAGTTATTTGGGAATTTTGCAAACGTTAGTATCACCTGTAACAGCTATCATAATGCTTGTCGTTGTTGCAATTTGCGCCTTTGTTGGCGCGCTCAACGCTAAGAAACTGCTCAAGAAGCATTTCAAAAAAGCAGGTATGGTGTAAATGAAGTAATTATATGTGTCAGAAGGAGGTGTGCCATTATGCCCTTAACATCATCTATGGAGGACTATTTAGAGGCTGTGCTGGTGCTTCAGCAACAAAAGGGCTATGTTCGCTGCGTAGATGTGGCGGAGCTTTTGGATGTAAAAAAGCCTTCTGTGAGCCGGGCTGTCAAAGAACTGTCTAAAAAGAAATGCCTGATAAAAAAGGACGATGGCACACTCTCCCTCACAGAGCAGGGCCAGCAAATCGCCCAGCAAATCTATGAAAAGCACCAGTTCTTTACCAAACGACTCGTGGAAGCTGGTGTTCCACAGGATATTGCAGCACAAGACGCTTGCAAGCTGGAGTATGTTATTAGTGAGATAAGTTTTAAGAAATTGAAAGAGGCCGTTTGGATAAATGACCGGGAGGTGATACCATCGGAGAAATAATCATTATGAAACTGAACGAGGAAGAAAAAAAGATTTTTGAAGATTTCCTTTCATTTTTGCAGCTCCATCCAGAGCTAAAAAAATGGGAGCTTTCCTCGGAACCGGTGCTATCTCTCCCCGATCTTGAGATTGACCCCAGCCAAAGGCTGGTGCGCTGTAATCAAAAAGAAGTGGGCCTAACAGCAAAGGAATATAGTCTCCTATGCCTGCTGACAGTTAATAATGGACGAGTGTTGACCTATTCCCAAATCTATGAAAAGGTATGGGGTGAAGCTCTAACAATAAATGAACGAGGCACCATAGGATACCATGTACGAAACCTACGCAAAAAGCTCTATTCCGCTGATCCGCACCACCCTTTTATTATAGAAAGTGTCCGCGAGGTTGGGTATCGCTTTCAAACAACTTCCTAAATATTCACAGAGCGCAGTCTGAATGGCTGCGCTTTTCTTTTTCTCAAGGTGAGGCTATTCGGGAGGATTTTTCAAATTTCACACCTTGTCGTTTGTGTTTGACAACTTTCGGATGGATTGAAGAATGGATAGGAAGAGGTATGCAGGAATCCGCTAAGACTATGGCTGCACTATTGGCAACAAATGGAATGAAATAACTATATGTTACCCTTTCCAGCACTCCGCTGCTTTTCCTATACATTCTTATTCAATCATACATTTGAGGATATTTCTTTTTCAAATATGCTCTGAGCAAAATAGTTCCAATATTTATAAACAGAATCACAAGTATCAGATTAAGCGGAAGATATTCTCTTATCAAATTTCCCAATACTGCTACAAATGAAATACTGGATATTAAAACCATTTTATATAGGTCATCCCATATCTTCTTATATTGTTCAACTCCAGCCCAAACAAGGAATACACATCCGAGAATCCCAGCAGTAATCATAAGCATAGAGAAAAACCCTTTAAAGAGCATTTCTCCGGCAGTATCGCTTATATATTCCAACCGTTCAAACCATGCTATATATTCTTTGCACCAATTTATCGGTATCATTATTAGTTGCAGCACATCTTGTTGAAATGCTCCATTTTGAAGAAACGAAAAGAAAATTACACAAAGATATCCCCAGTCCCAAAAGAACTGATTTTCTTTCATATCAGCAATTTCCGATTTTGCTTTTCTCCTGGCTCTTTGTATCTCCATATCTGCCCGGTTCTTTTCCCTTTCAATCTGGTACTCTGCCTGCCTTGCCTGTTTTTCTGCCTCTTCCTGTTTCTTTTTTGCCTGTTCAACCGCTTCCACCGATGATTGGTTCACCTGCATTACTAATTTAGAGTTCCGGTCCCGAACGTCTTTTATTTCTTTTTCGAGCTGCTCTTGCTCGTTCCTTCTCATCAAGCCGTTTCTGTTCCTCAAGTCGTCGTTGCTCTGCTGTAAAGACTGATTGAGTTTCCGCATTTCGGACAATTCTTCTGTCATCTGCTGAATTTCGGCATTCGACTTCTGCATTTCTTCTTGCATTTCGTGATTCTCGAAGAATAGCCTCTGTTTTTCCATTTTCAGACTGTGTGTTCTTTTCTGAAATTCCAGGATAAACTCGTTCATCTTCTGATTTCTCACCTGTAACTCGTCCCTCTCTTCCGTCACTTTCTCCAGTGTTTCTGCCTGTTCCTTCACAAGCTGCTTCCACCTGTCGGTAGTACCCAATGAGTTCTTCGTCTGCTCCTGCTGTTCGCTCTGCTTCGGCTCGTATCCTTTCGTAATTTCCATTAAATTCATGCTCCAACGCCTCCTTACTGATATCCAGATGAAACGTTTTGGACAGATTGCTGTCACGCACTTTCTTCCCATCCTGATTCTGGAATGTGATATGCTTTCGCTTTTCCGTCCAGTTCACCCTCCATCCGAACTGTTTCATTTTTTCTATAAACTTTTCTTTGCTGATACAATTTTCCAGTGCCTTTAATACCGCCATTGCACAGTCCGCTACAAAACTGTCCTTTACCTGTTGACGGAACAGGTTATATTTATCTTTGCTCCATGCAATGACTTCCCCTTTTTCAATCTGGCTTCCATCAAAGTGCTTTCCTTTCTCGACAACTGTCAGTCCACGTTCTCGGCACATCTGATTGGTAAGCTGTTTCATACGTTCCAGATCCTTTTTGGTGTTATGCAGTTTTCTCCCATCTTCATAACTCACAGAATTTGTCACCAGATGACAGTGAATATGGTCTTTATCCTTATGGACTGCCACTAATGTCTGAAATCCCTGAAACCATTTTTCTGCGAATTCTTTTCCAAATTCAAATGCCTGTTCCAGAGTAATCTGCTCGTCCTTATGCCAGGAAATAATGTTGTGAGCGTACATTCTCCCAGAATCTTTATCCCACACCTTCTTTTCCTCTAAAAATGCTCTGTACACCAGATCATAATTGATCTCATCATGGCAGTACGGTCCAGTCACATAGGTAAGTTGTTCACTAGTCTTATCCTGCCGCAGCACATATTCGATGCAGTTTCTCATTGCTCCATGTGTATTTGTCCGCTTATTAATCGTCTTATTAATAGCCATATCTTTTCACTCTCCTTCCTGTACTTAAGAATATTTTTATTAAGGAAATACAGCATACTGTCATTCGGAATTTCTCCATCTGTATGCAGCTTTCTTGCAATCTGATTGATATTTGTAGTAGCTCCACGAAGCTGACTGAGAATATCTGCAAACATCTGGTTCAATCTTTTCAGTTCTTCCACTTCCTCTGTAGAAGCTATCTTCAAGTCTGCAATTGCTTTTATCACAACTTCTTGCTGTGTTCTTCCGGATTCCTTTATTTTGCTTTGAAGTAGCTCATATTCCGCTTTATTCATCCGTATAGTTACTGTATGATTTCGTTTTCTCATAGGCTTTTATTTCCTTTCTCTACTTGATTTCTGCTCTATATTTACAACCATAGCGTTATGTCTAAATTAACAGGGGATTCCATAAGGGGATGTGTAACGTTCCCCTTTGGTAGATGCAAGACAACGTCTTAGCCAATCCGTGGCAATCTGAGAAGAAGTATCCAGTGGATATTTCTAACACAGAATTGTCACCATTGGCGTGCCGGGGTTCCAAGGGGCAGACGCCCATGGCAAGTTTAGGAACAGCCCAAAGGCTGGCTCCGGTGCAGAGT
>OGOS01001917.1_pt1 | contig 12087 bp, 8 predicted proteins | sample 1552701 | NCBI WGS metagenome assembly OGOS01 (sample SAMEA2580128, study PRJEB22360) | human gut metagenome | biome: human gut; feature: human-associated habitat; material: faeces | place: Denmark | collected 2008/2010
AGCCGTACTCTTCCCCCAGGATGCGGCTCGTTCCGGCGAAATACCGCAATGCGCGCGACGGATTGCCCAGGTCAAGGCTCAATCTCATAAGCAGGCGCAGCACATCCTCACGCGCAGGGTCAAGCGCCAGCGCCGCCTGCGCGAACCAGCCCGCCTCGCGCAATGCCTTCTGCGCCTTCAGGGAAAGCGCCATGGAGTACAGCGCGTCTATTGTGCGGTTGCGCCATGTGCGCCGATCGTGGACCACGAGCCGATTCGCATCTTCGCCCGGCAGCATATCGCCGCGATAGATCCTCCGCAGCCGCCGATACAGCGCTATGGCCTCGGTAAGGTCGGGGTCGCCGAACTGGAACGCATCGCAGATTGCGTGCAGCTCGAAGATGTCGCTGTCCATATACCGGCGATCGAGCTTGCATACGCCTTGATGGCGCACGACATACGGGCAGGTTCCGCCCGCGCCGGCCATCAGGGATTTCCTGAGCAATGACCAGAGATTGTTGAAGTTGTTCCTGTTCTTCTCGGCTGAGCCGTTCGGCCAGAGCAGCGTTTGCAGGTACTCCGTGTTCAGTTCGCGGCCCTCGGACAGGACCAGCGCCGCCAGCAGCGCCTTGACCTTCTGGCGATGCAGGAACGGGTGATCATACGGCTGACCGTCGACGAGCACCTCCATTCCGCCGAGAAGGTTCACGCGCAGCATGCCGACCCCGGACGGGTTCCCGGAAGGAGCGCCGGATTCGAAAAGGGCGTCGTTCGATGCGCTGGGCAATGACGTTGAGGCCCTCGCGTTCCCGATTGCGCCTGCATTCCCGGAATGCAGCGAATGCTGTGAAGATATTCGTGTGTGCCGCGTGTGGTTATGCGTTTCCATAACCGCCCCCCGTTCTCTCTCGGAGGCAATGCGCAGAAGAGGAGACGAGCCGAAAATATCATGGTTGCATGCGAGGCACAATATATTCGCAGGTGAACGGCATAAGAAAATATTTTTAAAAAAGACCCTTGACGAAACGGCGTATGACCTATAGTATTCAATACCGCGCTTGACCCGCAGTTAGTTCAACCGCAAGTCATCGTTGAAAGCACTGGGGTGTCGTCTAATGGTAGGACACCGGTTTCTGGTACCGCATGTGAGGGTTCGACTCCTTCCACCCCAGCCATTTAACGAAGCGCATTGACAATATGGCCCGTTCGTCTAGCGGTTTAGGACATCGCCCTCTCAAGGCGGAGATCACCAGTTCGAATCTGGTACGGGCTACCATGAATTTTAAAACCCGGTCTGGAACACAGGCCGGGTTTTTTATTGTTGAGCCGCCTCTTCCCCGCCGCCCGCATTCACCAGCGGTATTCATCCGCCGGCCAATTATCGTTTGTGAATTATTACAGATTTGTATTTCGTAATATATACTGAGCGTGTCACGATTTTATTTTTTGTATTACCACGAGAAAGAGGCCCAATGAATACCTCCTTCGTCACCCCGGCGGCGGAAACGGCACCATCCGTATCCCCCTGGTCCTCCCTTGACACCATCGAACAGTACTGGAACGGTCGCGCCGCCTCGTATTCCGCTGAGATATACGGAGAAATCGACCACGGCATGTTGCCGGCATGGCAGCGGGTCATGGAGCGGGAAACGGACCTTCTCGGAGGTCCGCAGAACGTCTCCGCGCTCGACCTGGGCTGCGGACCGGGATTCTTCAGCATGCTGCTGGCCCGTATGGGCTGCCACGTGGACGCCATGGACCTCAGCCCGGACATGCTCTGCCAGGCAGCCGCGAATGCCGACAGAGAGGGCCTGGGAAAACACATCCGCTTCCATCGGGGAGACGCTTCCGACACAGGATTTGCAGCGGATTCCTTCGACCTGATCGTGCTCCGCAATGTCACATGGCTGATGCAGAACCCCCTTGCCGCCTACCGCGAATGGCTCCGCATCCTGGCGCCCGGCGGAACGCTGCTGGTGTTCGATGCCAATTGGTACCGCTATCTGGCCGATAGCGCCATCGAAGAGCAGCGTGCCCGCGAGCAGACGGACTCCTCCATCTTAGAGCGGACGGAAGAGATGAATGCCACCGAAGAACAGGAGCAGACCTGCGAGCGGATTGCGGCCGACCTTCCCATGACGTATATCGATCGGCCGGCATGGGAGCTTTCCGTGCTACCGTCGCTTGGCTATGCTACCGTCGAGGCAGACGAGGATATCTGGCGGACCGTTTGGCCGCAGGGCGACCAGCAGTACTACCGCTCATCACCGATGTTCCTGGTAAAAGCAACGAAGTAAGATGAGAGACCTGTCTTGGGACGTTTCATCGGCAAAAGACTGCTGCAGCTGATTCCGATCCTCTTGGGCATCACCGTACTCACGTTCGCACTGATGCAGATGGCATCAGGCGACGCCGTGGATGCCATGATCGAGACTTCCGGCATCGCCGTGACGCCGGAAGTGGAAGCTCACATGCGCTCGGAGTTGGGCTTGGACCAGCCGCTATGGCAGCAATACCTGACCTGGCTCGTCGGCGTGCTCCATGGCGACATGGGCACCTCGTATGTATCCGGGTTGAACGTCATGGACACATTCTTGTCTCATCTGCCCTACACCATCATCCTGGCATGCACGTCGCTCGCACTCACTATCGTCATCTCATTCCCGCTGGGCATTTGGTCCGCTGTCAGGCAGAGCAAGCTGCCCGATTTCGTTATCCGGCTGTTCTCCTTCATCGGAAACGCACTTCCGGGCTTCTTCGTAGCCATGCTTCTGCTGTATCTGTTCTCCGTGAAGCTGAAAGCGCTTCCCACCATATACACGGAGGGAGATTGGCGTTGCATCGTGCTTCCCACGTTGACGTTGGCCGTTGCCATGTCCGCGAAGTACATCCGCCAGATCCGCTCCACGGTGCTGGACGAGCTCGGCCGCGATTACATGGACGGCCTGCGTTCGCGCGGCATCCGAGAGCATGTCATCCTGTATAAGAGCGTGCTGAAATCGTCGCTGCTCACCATCAACACGCTGCTGGCGCTTTCCCTGGGGTCGCTGCTCGGCGGCACGGCCATTGTAGAGAGCATCTTCATGTGGCCGGGCGTGGGCAAGATGGCTGTGGACGCCATCATGATGCGCGACTACCCCATCATCGAGTCGTACGTCATGTGGATGGCAATCATCTTCGTCTGCGTGAACCTGGTTGCCGACATCCTGTATCACGTGCTGGATCCCCGGATCAGGCTGGAGGAGGATGCCGCATGAGCAATTTCAAGCAAGACCATTCCATCCTGACAACAGACGACCTTTCCGGCCTTCACGTGGGCCATCGCGACAACGAACAGGGCAAGGCACCCATCGGGAAAGCGGCTATGACGCCGGTGAAGCTGCGCTTCATCATCGCGTGCGTGCTTGTGGGCATCTTCATGCTGGTCATACTCTTCGGAGACCTGGCGGTTCCGTTCGACGCCTATACGCAGGACCTGGCCTCATCGAAACAGCCGCCCTCGTCCCTGCATCCATTCGGCACAGACGAATACGGCCGCGACCTTCTTGCGCGCGTCATCGCGGGCGGCAAATTCACCATCTTCGCCTCATTGGCGCTTGTGGCGATTATCACGGTCGTCGGCGGTATCTTGGGCGCCATCTGTGGATGGGTCGGCGGCAAGACGGATACCGTCATCATGCGCATATCCGATATCTTCCTGGCGTTCCCCGGCATGGTGTTCGCCATTGCCGTAGCCGGCGTGCTTATCGGCAGCCTCACGAGCGCAGTCATTGCGTTGGCGTGCATATCCTGGCCGAAATACGCCCGTCTGGTGCGTGGCCTGGTGTTATCCGCAAAGCATATGCCCTATGTGGACGCCGCTCGCCTTTCAGGGAAATCCGACTTCACTATCTTGGCGCGCGACATTCTGCCGAATATAGCCGCCCCGATCGTGGTCACGTCTGCAATCGACATCGGTCATATGATCATCGAAATAGCCGGTCTTTCATTCCTCGGCCTGGGCGCCCAGGTGCCCACGCCGGAATGGGGAGCCATGATGAGCAACGGAAGGTCCATGATCCAGCTGTATCCCTGGATCATCCTGGCCCCGGGATGCGCATGCTTCATCGCCGTCACCATCTTCAACATCTTCGCAGACGCCAGCCGCGACATGTTCGACCCGGCCATGCGCAACGCCCCCGGCAGGCGCACGCGTCGCACAACGCGGGGAAAGGGCGAAACAACTTCCACCGCTCGCCCGTCGACGGCCTCCGAAACGTCGTGATTGCACTTCATGCATTCAGAAAGAAGCGCACCGAAAGCGCGCTGCCTTTCATAGGAGAGAAAGAGATTGGGAGGATCATCTATGATGAAAACGAAGGGAAAACGCAGAAGGAAGATTGCCCTGGGCATATCGGCTGCACTCGCAGCGGTTCTGGCCGTAGGCGTCCTCACGGCCTGTTCGGGGTCGAATCAGCCCGCATCGTCATCGTCCAAGGAGAAATCGCTCACGTACGGGACGACATCTACGTGGAGCACGGAGAACGAAGACCACGGCTTCGACCCCCACAAAAGCTATTGGGGCTGGACGACGATGCGCCTGGGCATTGGCGAAACGCTGTTCAAGTTCGATGACAACATGCAAATCCAGCCGTGGATTGCCGAAAGCTACAAGCAGGTCGGCAAGACGCGCGTCGACATCACCATCAAGGACAACGTGACGTTCAGCAACGGCAAGAAGGTCGACGCGAAGGCTGTGAAGGCCTGCTACGAGGACCTGCTGAAGAAGCACGACCGCGCGCCTTCCGACCTGAACATCAAATCCATGAAGGCGAATGGCCAAGTTCTGACCATCGTGACGAAGAAGCCGAATCCGGCGCTGCTGTACTATCTGTCCGATCCGTACGGCTGCATCATCGATATGGATTCCAACCATAACGAGAATACCGTGGTGGGCACCGGCCCCTATACGGTCGAATCCACAACGGATAATACGGTTCAGCTGGCAGCGAACAAGAGCTACTGGAACGGCGATGTCAACGTGGACAAGGTTACGGTCCGCAACATCATGGATGGCGACACACTCACCATGGCGCTGCAGAACGGCGAGATCGATGCCGCATACGGCCTGCCGTACGAGAGCCGCGAACTGTTCGGCGACGGCTATAACACCAGCTCTGTTGCCACGTCCCGCGTGTACGAGGTGGCGTTCAACTACCACAAGAGCATCATGAAGGACAAGGCCGTGCGCAAGGCCATCTGCATGTCGCTGAACTCCGAAGACTTCGTGAACACGCTCCTGTCCGGCCATGGCGAAACGGCCGTCGGCCCGTTCCCCTCCAACTTCACGTTCGCCGTGGACCCCACCGCAGCAGAGCCGTATGACCTGGAAAAGGCGAAGAGCGTGCTGAAGAAGGACGGCTGGAAGGACACGGACGGCGACGGCTATCTTGAGAAGAACGGCAAGAAGCTGGAAATCGATTGGGTCACGTATCCGAGTCGCCAAGAGCTGCCGAAGCTTGCGGAATACGCCCAGGAGCAGCTGAAGAAGATTGGCATCAAGGTCAACGTGAACTCCACGGCGAACCACACCAACTTGGTGAAAGCCGACAAATTCGACGTGTATGCCAGCGCCATCGTGACCGCACCCCAGGGCGACCCACAGTACTACTTCACCACGCAGTACCTGCCCGATTCCAGCTATGACGCCGGCCATTACGAAAACGCCAAGGTCACGAACATGATTAAGGAACTGTCCACGACGTACGATACGGACAAGCGCGCAGACCTTGCGAAGAAGATCCAGGAGCAGGTCCTTGCCGACGACGGCTACTATTACGCGTCGTTCCTGCAGATGGCCATCGTCTCGAACGGCAAGGTGACCGGCCTGGACGCCCACCCCTGCGACTACTACGAGCTGAATGCCGACATGGATATCAGCGAATAGGAACCAGCACGGGAAACGAACCCGGCGCGGCTTCCCCGATGCCCGTGACGAGTCGGGAAACCGCCCCCTAGCAGATTGATGGCAAACGAGAGGAGCGTGGAAGCATATGAAGGAACAGAACAGAGCGGAAGACATCCTCCTTGAGGTCAGACACCTGGACGTCAGCTATTCTCATGCGCCCGCGCTCCACGACGTGAGCTTCTCCCTGCCCCGGGGGTCCTGCATCGGCATCGTCGGTGCTTCCGGATCGGGCAAATCCACGCTCGCAAAGGCCGTGGACGGCCTCCTGGGCCCGTTCGGCAGCATCGATGCGGGCTCCATACTCGTCGACGGCGAAGACCTTGTGCATGCATCCCCGGAGCGGCTCCGACAGCTGCGCGGGGCGCGCATCGGCTATGTGTTCCAGAATCCCGGGGCGTCGTTTCCCCCTATCCGCCGTATCGGTGTGCTGTTCGACGAGGCCAGGGCGGAACATGGCGAACTGAATGCCGATACGGCAAATAACCTGCTCATGAGAACATTTGACCGCCTGGGACTCCCGGATGGCGAACGGCTGCTCAAGGCATATCCGTTCGAGCTGTCCGGCGGCATGGCGCAGCGCGTGGCGATAGCCATGACCATCGCGCTGCAACCAGACCTCATCATCGCCGACGAACCTACCAGCGCATTGGATGTCGCATCCCAAGCGCAGGTGGTGGCAGAGCTCATGGACCTGCGCGCGGAATTCGGCACCAGCGTGATGCTGATATCGCACAACATCGGCCTGGTGGGCTACGCGTGCGACCGCATCCTAGTCATGCACAACGGACGCATCGTCGAAGAGGCGGATGCCGACGAGCTGCTGGAGCACCCCCGCGACGCCTATACGAAAGCGCTCATCGACGCCGTTCCCTCACTGGACGCGGAAACGGCATCTCCTATCGGTAAGGAGGAATGCCGATGACTGACGGACTGCACGCCGCTCCGCCGCTTCTCAGCGTTCGCGGCATCGTGAAGACGTTCGGCACGCAGGGCAGGAACATCGTGGCGAACAACAACGTGAGCCTTTCCCTTACCGAGGGGAGCAGCTTGGCCCTTGTCGGGGAATCCGGCAGCGGGAAATCCACGTTTGCGCGCATCATCTGCGGGCTGGAGCGCCCGGATTCTGGCACCGTGGAGGTAGCGGGCACGCCCGTCACCGGCGCATCGGCAAAGCAGATGCGCACCGTCTACCGCCAGCTGCAGATGGTGTTCCAGAATCCCGTGGATTCGTTCAATCCGCGCCGCACGCTGGAACACAGCATCGTCGACGCGGCGGCGAACGCGGGCATGGACCGGAAACAGGCTCTGCAGATGATCCCCCGGCTGCTGAAAGAGGTGGGGCTTCCGCCCTCGTACGCCAGCCGATACCCCGCACAGGTTTCCGGAGGCGAATGTCAGCGTGCCGCCATCGCTCGCGCCATCGCGTTCAAGCCGAAGCTTCTCATCTGCGACGAATGCACCTCGGCGTTGGATGTGCTGGTGCAGTCGCAGATCATCGACCTGCTGAACGGCCTGCGATCCTCGCGCCACCTTTCGCTGCTGTTTATCTGCCACGATCTTGCCATCGTGCCCCGCATCGCCGACGACGTGGCAGTGATGCTGTCGGGCTCCATTGTGGAGCACGGTCCCGCCGCGCAGGTCATTGGCCATGCCCAGCATCCGTATACGCAGCTCATGCGCGCTTCCGTCTTCCCCACGAAGCCCCATACGGGATGGCGCATTCCCGCCATCACGGAACGGTCGGCAGGCAAAAAGAAACCGGCGGGCGGCTGCCCGTTCTATTCCCGCTGTCCGCACGCGAAGGACGCTTGCGCGCAGGAAATGCCCCCTTCCCGGGAAACGGCCCCGGGGCATCACGTTCGCTGCTGGGAACTCTGAAGCACAGGCGCAGCGCAACTGCGCATTCCAGGGCAAGACGTACGTCGCGGAATTCGATATCCTCATCCCCACCACAATCATCGCCGGGGCGCAGCCCGGCCCGACTGCGTTCATCATTTCGGGAACGAGCAGGCGCATATCGCGGCGCGGGAAGTGGGCACGGTGCGGTATATGACCTCGTCGCTGCCCAACTCGAACGGAGGCCCGCTGATTGCCTACGCCTGCCGGAATCGCACGCACCGCTGACGCCGTCAACGGGCCGCCGCGGCCGTACCTGTCCCTAGGACGACCACTCCATGGATTTGCGCGCTACGGCCAACAGGGCGCGGCGTTCGTTCGGGACGGTGCCGTCCACGACCTCGTCCAGCAGGTCGCGCAGCGTCTCGCCCAGACGCGGGCCCGGCCACATGCCCAGTTTCTGCAGGTCGCGGCCATTTATTGCCAGCTGGTCAAGACGGAACGGCTCGTCGTTCTGAATGACCGCATCCAACGCGGAGCGGAGGTCGCGCGCCTGCTGCAGGCTTCCGCGCACTGCTTCCGGCTGCTTCGACAGGTTGTCCGCAATCTTCAGGTCGCTGATGGCGTACAGCAGCTCCGAGCGGCCGTCCAGCTTCTTCACCAAGAACTTGCGGACGGACGTGGAGGTTGCACGCAGCGGCGTGTCGTGATATCGGATGACCGTTGCCGCATCATCCACGAACCGGTTCGGCTTGCGCAGACGCGTCAGCACACTGCGGGCGATGTCGGCGCTGGCGGCGGGATGGCGCGGAAAATGACCGCGGCCGTGGCCGTCCAGCTGGAACGTCTGCGGCTTCGCAATGTCGTGCATCAGAGCGCACCAGCGGGCGAATGCCGTCGCCGGGCTGTTCTGCACCACATACGCGATGTGCTCGTACACGGTGTATTTGTGCCACGGGCTGTGCTGGTCGAACCCGCAGCACGGCATGAGCTCGGGGATCACGACGCCCAGGATGTCCGCGCCCTCCATGAGCGCCCGATGCACATGCGCGCCGCACAGAAGGCCATCGAGCTCTTTCGCCATGCGCTCCGGTGCAATGCGCACCAGCAGCACAGAACGTTCCAGCATGGCCCGGTACGTGCTCTCTGAAAGGCCGAACCCCAGCTTCGAGACGAACCGCAACCCGCGCAGGATACGCAGCGCGTCCTCTTCGAAACGCCGATGCGGGTCCCCCACCGTGCGGATGCGCCGATCGGCTATATCCTGGCGCCCGCCATACGGATCCAGCAACCCGCGTTCGGGATGGTACGCCATGGCATTGATGGTGAAATCGCGGCGGGCAAGGTCCTGCTCGATGGACCCCACGAAGCTCACCGCATCGGGATGGCGCGCGTCGCTGTAGCTTCCATCGGCCCGATACGTGGTGATCTCGAACGTCTCGCCGTCCACGAGCGCCGTCACCGTCCCATAGGCGATACCGGTGTCCAGCGTGCGGTAGCCGGCCTCTTCGAACAGCATCATGGTCTGCTCGCTGCGGGCTGATGTGGCGATATCGACATCGCCCCCGTCGATACCCATCAGAGCATCGCGCACGTATCCTCCCACGCACCAGGCCTCGTAACCGGCATCCTCCAAGATGCCGATTGCCTTAACTGCCGTTGCGGGCAATTCGATGCGGATATCGTCAGGCATGCCGACCTTCCTTTTCACGTTTTTTTCGATTTTACCGCATTCCCCCCATTGCACACAGGCGCGCGGATGTCCCAAAGGCAAGTTCGAGAAAACCTTTCTTCCATCAGGCGTTTTAGAGCTGCGTTAGAACCACGTTAGCATGGCGCGATGATTGCGGGAGGCAGGCGTTGTCTTTGCGTGAGGATTCTCGTATTCCCACGTGAGAGGCCCCTCCTACACTCCGCGCAGGGAGAAGGGAGGGCGACCATGCGCTTTGTGATTGCAGGGAATCCATTGCAGATTCGGGCAATGCGAAAGAAGGGGACAGCGCAAGGGCGCCCCCGCCCCGCCCTTGGCACTGAAACGGACAGGGATGACGATGCCGATGCCGATGCATTGCACGCACACCCCTTGGGAAGCAGGGGAAGGAACGCAAACGGAGCGGCTATCCGACCCGGCCCATCCGGTGCATGCCGCCCGCACCGTTCTGGAAGAGATGATATGGAGCAGCCGATGCGTGGTCTGCGACATGCCGGGATCACCGCTTTGCAGCTCGTGCCAACGAAACTTGGCTTACATAGACCATTGGCAGGCCTGTCCGGTATGCGGGGCGCCGTTCGGACGCATCATCTGCACGGAATGCAACACGTTCACGCTGCACCGGCGCGATACAGATGTCCTGCCCTATGGACGATGCACCAGCGCCGTAGCGCACGACGATATTTCGCGGCGCATCGTAACGGCCTACAAGGATGGCGGCGAGAGGAGCTTGGCTCCCGTTATCGCACGAATCACCGCGGATTCGCTGAGCCCTTCATTGGCCGAACACGGCACCGTGCTGACATTCGTGCCCGCCAGCGCGAAGGCGCGCCGACGGCGCGGGTTCGACCATACACAGGAAATCGCAACGCATCTGGCCCGTATAACCGGCATGCCGCTCGTCTGCCTGTTCGAGAGGCCCCACGGTCGTGACCAGCGCGGTTTGAACCGGCAACAGCGCATGGCGAACATGCAGAGGCAAATGTATGTACGGCGCGCTTACGGGGAAACGCCCCCAAGGAGCGTCCTGATATTCGATGACGTTTGCACCACCGGCGCCACGCTATTCGCCGCCAGCGCAGAGGCACGCGCTGCCGGCTGCAGCGACGTATCGTGCGCCACGTTCACGCGTGTCTGCTGAAACGGCGCGCAGAGGTACCTCGCCGACTGCCGCGGCGCGTTGCCGCACAAAACCGCCGCAGCGCGGCACCCCCGCCCCGCCGCGCCTGCACAACAAAAACGCCCGCCGCTGATGCGACGGGCGTTTGCAGATGCACTCTTGTACGTACGTTACGCGCTGATCTTCTGAGCATGGGCTTCCTGGTTCGCCGCAGCGAACTCGTCCACATCCACGGAGATGGTGTGTGCGATCGGCGTCCATTCCGCCTTCTTGAACAGGGCAACCAGGGCAATGGGGATGTACGTCAGCATGAAGAACGGGAACGTGAACATGTACTTAATCTTCTGCGCGGACGTGGCAGCCATGTTGTCCCATTCCGTGAACGTGGTCAGCGTACCGAACGCGAACATGACCATCAGATAGCTGAACAGGCTGAAAACGACGGATGAGACGCTGCTGGCCACTGCCATACCCGTGGACATCAGGCCGAGTGCAGCCATGATGATAACGCACAGGTTCAACGTGACCACGACCACGGTGAGCAGCATGCCGGGGGCAATGGTCATCAGCATGTCGTAGCAGGCGAACTTGTGGCCCTTGCTGCTGGTGAAGATGCCCTTGACCAGCTTTCCGCCGTAGCGGCCGAACACCTGGTAGAAGCCCTTCGCCCAGCGGAAACGCTGGTTCCACGAATCACGGAACGTGATGGGCTGTTCGTCGTAGAGCATGGCGGTGGGGCAGTAAGCGATGCGCTCACCATGCAAGATGCTGTAGGTGGAGAACTCGATGTCTTCGGTGAGCAGGTGGAACTTCCAGCCGCCCATCTTCTCGATGATCTTGGCGCTCACGAAAAAGCCGGTGCCCGAAACCGCGCAGCTGGTGTTCAGCGTAAGGCGCGCTTGGCTCAGGTACTTCGCTTCACGCAAGAACCACACGCCATAGCCAGCCGAGATCCAGTTCGAACCGAAATTCTTCGAGTTGCGGTAGCTCGTGGAAGCAATGGCACCACCATCGAAGACTTTGTTCATCTCGCGGAAGTAGTTCACGTCGAGCACGTTGTCGGCGTCGAAGACGAAGTAAGCCTCGTATTCGTTTTCAGAATAGTGCTCGTGGATGCAGGTCACGCCGTAGTCGAGTGCGTAACCCTTGCCGATCTGTTCGGTATTGAAGCGGGGGAATACGATCGCGCCAGCCTCTTGAGCGATGGCGGCGGTGTTGTCGGTGCAGTTGTCTGCGATTACGAAGATGTCGATAAGTTCTTGCGGGTAATTCTGCACGCGGATGCTGTGGATAAGGTCGCCGATAACAGCGTTTTCGTTACGAGCTGCGATGAGCACGGCATAGCGGTGGTTTTTCTTCGCGGTTTGCTTCGGTGCTTTGCGCGTGAGTACGACAAGAACGTAAAAGAGCTGATAGGCATAGCAAAACGTAAAGGTGATGAAAACACAGATATTGAATATATCCACGAACGAGAGCGTGGATAGTATATCGTCG
>OGOS01001919.1_pt1 | contig 12085 bp, 11 predicted proteins | sample 1552701 | NCBI WGS metagenome assembly OGOS01 (sample SAMEA2580128, study PRJEB22360) | human gut metagenome | biome: human gut; feature: human-associated habitat; material: faeces | place: Denmark | collected 2008/2010
CCCCCATCCGCTCCGTGCGCCTGCTCGCCGACTTCATGGCCGACGCCGTCATCGCCGGCACCGGCGCTGCCGTGACCGTCGAGGAGATGGAGGGTACGGAGCCCGCTGAGGCTGCCGAGCCCGCAACGTCCGAGGCTGTTGCCGAGGCTGCCGCTGCCGAGTAGCGCGTACCCGAACGACAGGCATCGCATCTGCGATACGAATGTTCGCATCAGCGGCCCCGCCCCGAACGACGGGGCCGCTTTTTGATAAGGAGATGCCGCGCAAGCGGCCGAAAGTGAAAGGATCATCCATGGCTGAAATCAAGGCTGCTATGGTAAAGGAGCTCCGCGAGATGACCGGAGCTGGAATGATGGAATGCAAGAAGGCTCTGGTCAAGGCTGAAGGCGACATGGAAAAGGCCGTTGACGTCCTGCGTACCGCGGGTCTGGCCGCCGTTGCGAAGAAGGCCGGCCGCGCCACGAATGAGGGCACTGCTCTGGCTGTCGTCAGCGCTGACGGCAAGACCGGTGCCGTTGTCGAGCTGAACTGCGAGACGGACTTCGTCGGTATGAATGACAAGTTCAAGGCCTATGCTGAGAAGATCGCTCAGGCTGCCATCGCCAACAAGCCGGCTGATCTGGATGCCCTGAAGGCCTCCGAGATCGAGGGCGAGACCGTCGACGACATCATCACTGACGCTATCCATACGCTGGGTGAGAACATCCAGTTGAGCCGCTTTGGCGTGAAGGAAGGCGACGCCCTGGCTGCGTACGTCCATATGGGCGGCAAGATCGGCGTTCTGGTTTCCTTCGACGTTGCCGACGCCGCCGCTGCCGAGACCGACGAGTTCAAGACCTATGCCCGCGACGTTGCCATGCAGATTGCCGCTGCAGGCCCCATCGCTGTTTCCCGCGAAGAGGTTCCCGCGGAGGTTGTGGAACATGAGATGGGTATCTACAAGGCACAGGCTGCCGAGTCTGGCAAGCCCGAGCAGATTCAGGAGAAGATTGCTACCGGCCGCATGAACAAGTTCTACAAGGAATTCGTTCTGACCGAGCAGGACTTCGTCAAGGATCCCGATAAGACCATTAACCAGTACACAGCCGAGGTTGCCAAGAAGCTGGGCACCACCATCACCATCAAGGCATTCGACCGCTTCGTGCTGGGCGAGTCCGAGGAGTAGTTCCCGCGGTATTCTTGCAGATAGGCAGATAGATTGACGGGCCGCTTTTGCGGCCCGTCTTTTTTTCTGAGGATGACCCTCGGGGATCTCGTAGCGGTTGTTGCGACAAAGCTTCAAACGCAAGCAGCGCACGGCGGATACCGTGCGCTGCTAATCCGTATGCCATTTCGCTGCGAGCCGGGCTGGTGAATGCGCTATAGGCTTTCGATATATTCCACGATATCGCCGACGGAATTCAGGTTCTCGGGATATCCCAACTGGATATCGCAGCGTGCCTCCAAGTCGCAGATGAGCTCAACCAGGTCGAGTGAATCGATGGCAAGCGACTCGAGCGTGGAATCCAGGGTAACCGTTTCGGGATCTATCTCCAGATTATCCTGCAGAATGTCTTTGATGATTTGCAGCGTGTCCATGGAAATCCTATCTGGCCTTCGGGTGTTGGAATAATTCGCCACGGATGCGGCATCCGATGCGCTGGCGGTATCCGTCCCGCGTATTCTACTTCAATTTCGCTCCGTCCGGGGAAGGCGGTGCTGCTCAGAATGTATTTTGTCCGCATCCCCTTGGGGTCTCTGTGCGCAAAGCGTTGAGTTTCTGCGTAATACCTTGGCAATTCGTGGCTCCACTGCGCCGACGCTGCAATCATTCTGCTACGGTCTATGCATCTATCCGTTGGGCGGATGCCCGAAAACGAAAGGGAAGGAGCAGCGTATATGGCGCTCGATAATGAGAATGATCCTTCCAGCAAGGTGCCCCATACGGGCAGCACGGAACCCTTGGAAACTGGGGCTGCAGATCAGACGGCATCATGGGGAGATGCGACGAAATCGTCCTCTGCAAGAACCGGGGAGATGCCTCCAGTTTCGAATAGTCCTGTACCTCCTAATGGGGCTCCTGCAGAAAGCGGCAATTCAAAGTTCTTTCGGGGCCGCAAGGCGCGTGCCGGAAGCAAGGGAAGCGCTGGGAAACGAACGGGATTGCGTGCGTTCGTAGGCGGATTGGCGGGCGCAGCGGTTGCTTGCCTGCTGGTGCTGGGCGTTACCGGCAATCTGGGAAATGGAGGCGTTGCGGCCAGCACGGTGGAGCTGGGAAGCGGTACGAACACTACCATCAACGTGCAGGGCGAGGACGACACGCTTGCCGAAACAGTGGCGCAGAAGGACATCTCGTCTGTTGTCTGCATCTACGTGTATACGAAGCAGAACAGCATCTCCGGTTTCTTCGGCGGTGTATCGGACGGCTCTGATTCCGCTGAGACGGAAAGCAGCCTGGGCAGCGGCGTCATCCTTTCCAAGGATGGCTACATCCTGACGAACTACCATGTCATCGAGGGCGCGTCCAGCTTGAAGGTCTCCGTCAACGGCAGCATGCTGGATGCGAAGGTCGTCGGAACGGATGAAAGCAGCGATCTTGCCGTAATCAAGGTGAATGCCACAGGCCTGACTCCCATCGAAATCGGCAGCTCTTCCGATTTGAAGGTAGGCGAATGGGTCATGGCCATCGGGTCGCCGTACGGCATGGAGCAGTCCGTTTCCACGGGCATCGTCTCTGCCACCAGCCGTTCGTCTGCGTCGCTGCAGGCCAGCGACAGCAGCGCGGTCTACACGAATATGATTCAGACGGATGCGGCCATCAACCCTGGTAATTCGGGTGGTGCATTGGTGGACTCCGACGGCAAGCTAATCGGCATCAATACGATGATCGCCAGCAACAGCGATTCGAATTCCGGCGTTGGTTTCGCCATCCCGGTCGACTACGCCATCGATATTGCGAAGCAGCTTATGAAGGGCGAAACCCCCTCGCATGCGCAGCTGGGCGTTTCCGTGGCGACGGTTACTTCCGCTAATGCGAAGCAGTACGGCTTGAGTGTCGATTCCGGCGCATATGTCAACTCCGTCAGCTCCGGCAGCGGTGCAGATAGCGCGGGCATCAAAGTCGGCGACATCATCACGAAGATCGGGGATACCTCCATCACGTCGGCGACGGATGTCGTGGTTGCCGTTCGCTCTCACAGCGTGGGCGATTCCGTGTCGGTCGAAGTCAGCCGCAACGGCGAGACGAAGACCTTCAACGTCACGTTGGGCGAAGATACGGATAGCGGCGGGAACTCGAATTCGGGCGGCTCAGATTCAGGTTCTTCGAACAATTAACGGCTGAAGCGCTGCGGGCATTTCGAGATGGCGGGGACGCGTGTCCTCGCCATTTTTTGTGTCAGGGAGATATAGCCGAGATCAGTGCAATGTCCCAGGTCGAGTATCATGGCAGTGTGGCTGGGCATCTTCGGCGTGGAAACCCGCGGCCGTACCCCTGAGGAGATTACGAAGGGCCTGCTGGACGATTAAGGTTACGTACCGTGTTTTCCACTCTGAGCTTTCAATGAAAGTAGGCGAAAAGGGCTTCGCTTCGGCGGGCCCCTTTTCGTATTCGGGTAAGATGGCGTACAGAGTAGAAAGGTAGGGAAAGAGCATGGCGCAAGATTACAAATATCATCGTGTTCTGCTGAAACTGTCCGGCGAGGCCTTGATGGGGGATACCGGCTACGGCATCGATCCCAAGGTCGTAGAAGAGCTTGCCGGCGAAATCAAGCGTATTCACGACGACGGAATTCAGCTTGCGGTCACCGTGGGCGGCGGCAATATCTTCCGAGGCGTGGCGGGTTCTGCAGAGGGCATGGACCGCAGCCAGGCGGACTATATCGGCATGCTTGCCACCTGCATGAACGCCCTTGCATTGCAGGATGCCTTCGAACGGTCTGGAATTCCCACGCGTGTGCTGTCTGCTATCGAGATGCGCCAGGTCGCCGAAACCTATATTCGTCGCCGCGCCATCCGCCATCTGGAGAAGGGCCGCGTGGTCATCTTTGCCGCCGGCACGGGCAATCCCTATTTCACCACGGACACCACGGCAGCGTTGCGCGCATGCGAAATCGGTGCAGAATGCCTGATGAAGGCTACGAAGGTCGATGGCATCTACGACAGCGACCCCGTCACCAACCCGGATGCGAAGCGTTTCGAAGAGATCACGTATCTGGAGGTGTTGGCGAAGGAACTGCACGTCATGGACTCCACGGCCACGTCGCTGTGCATGGACAACAAGCTGCCCATGCTGGTCTTCGACATTACGGAGCCGGGGAACATCTCCCGCGTGCTGAAGGGCGAGAAAGTGGGAACCACGGTTCACTGATCCGCTCTATAAGGGCTCGTATGTGCTTGTGGGCTGCGGAAACTTGTACCGCCATCTGCGGCTGTGGTACCTTGGAATATAGCGATAAACCGCCGGTAACCAGAGTTTTCAAGAAAGGACGATCATGGTCGACGACATCATGCTCGAAACCGAAGAGGGAATGGAAAAGGCCATTAAGTCGCTGGAGACGGCGTTTTCATCCGTCCGTACGGGCCGTGCGAATGCGATGATCCTGGAAAAGGTGAAGGTAGAGTACTACGGCGTCCCCACACCCGTGACGCAGATGGCTGCCGTGAAGACGCCCGACGCGCACATGCTGGTCATCGAGCCCTGGGATAAGGGCACGCTGGGCGCCATCGAGCACGCCATCATGGAAAGCAACTTGGGCGTGACCCCGAATAACGATGGCACCTGCATTCGTCTGCCGTTCCCGTCGCTGACGGAGGAACGCCGCAAGGAGCTGGTGAAGCAATGCCGCAAATATGCCGAAGAGGCGCGCGTTGCCGTTCGTAACTCTCGCCGCGAGGGCAACTCCCAGGTGGAGAAGGAGAAGAAGGCCGGCGACATCTCAGAAGACGATCAGCGCCGTGCCGAGGAATCTATCCAGAAGCTCACGGATCGTTACGTGAAGAAGGTCGATACCGTCCTGCAGAAGAAGGAAGAGGAGCTGATGGCTATCTAGGTGGCCTATTCTTCTTGCTACTGCACTCCGTAAGTGGCAGCGTACGGTATGAGCGCGCATGACACGTGCGCTTCACCCAGTGCGGCAACTGCGCGAACGCAACATGGAAAGGTACCCTATACGCGTATGCTGAAACCCTTGGACTACATATTCCCGAACCCGCCAGCCGACCTGGATCCCCGGGCGCTGGACCCCGACCGCGTGCCGCAGCATGTGGCCGTGATCATGGACGGCAATGGGCGCTGGGCCAAGAAGCGTGCGCTGAACAGGCTGAAGGGGCACAAGGCTGGCATCGAGGCCGTGCGCGAGACCATCCGCTGCGCGAATGATGTGGGTGTTCGCTACCTGACCATCTATTCGTTCTCTACGGAGAACTGGAAGCGCTCGCAGGAAGAAGTCGACGGCCTCATGCACCTGTTCGCGAAGACTATGCTGGCCGAAGTGGACGGCTTGGACGAAGAGAACGTGCGCGTCCGCACCATCGGCGACCTTTCTCGCCTGCCGCAGGAGACGCGTGATGCCTTCGACGAGGCATGGCAGCAGACCAGGGGAAACACCGGCATGACGTTGCTGGTGGCGGTGAATTACGGCTCGCGTGAGGAGATTCTGCGCTCTGTGCAACGCTGCATGGACGAGGCCGCTGCGCAGGCGACGGCCGGATCCGCGCCGCTCCAGGCGACGGAGGAACTGTTCGAGCAGGGCCTTTATACCACGGGCGTGCCTGACCCCGACCTGGTCATTCGCACGAGCGGCGAGCTGCGCCTGTCGAATTTCCTGCTGTGGCAGGTTGCGTACGCGGAATTCTACGTGACGGACGTGCTCTGGCCGGACTTCAACCGCTATGATCTGCTGCGTGCCCTGCTGGATTATCAGGGGCGTGACCGTCGGTTCGGAGGCGCGGAGTGAGTGCGTCCGAGCGCGACCGCCGCACAGAGCCGAAGCCAATGGACGAGCGCTTCGGCACGAAGGCGAAGAACAAGGCGTATGAGAAGACGCCGGAGCGCTTCAAGAACGCAAGTCCGCTGCAGGTGCGTCTGCGCACCGGTGCCGTGTACATTACGCTCACGGCCGGCTGTATCCTGATCAACGACATCGTGGCCGCCGGCATGCTGGCTTTGACGGCCGCTATCTGCGCTGGCGAGTTCTATTTCATGCAGCGTGAAGATGCGAAGCTGCCGAACGAGTGGCTGGGCATCATCGGCGCGGCGTGCTACCCGTTCTCGTTGCTGTGGTTCGGCTTACCCGGCGTGATGGTGGTAACCGTCGCGTTGCTGCTGGCGCTGCTGGTCTGGTACACGTACTTCATGCGATCGCGCATCGCCGACGTGTCCATCAGCTTCTTCGGTGCTGCGTATACGGGACTGATGATCTCCGGCATCCTGGTCATTCGCCAGGCGTTGCCGGAACCGTGGGGCGGCGTTCTGTGCCTGCTGCTGTTCTTCAGCATCTGGTTCAACGACGGTCTGGCATACCTGGTGGGCAGCAAGTTCGGCAAGCATAAGCTGGCGCCCCGTACCAGCCCGAAGAAAAGCTGGGAGGGGTTCTTCGGCGGCCTGTTCGCCTCGGCCGTACTCTGGGTTGCCATGAGCTTTGTGCCCGGCGTGAACATGCCCATTCCCGAGGCGATTGTGTTCGGCGTGTTCTGCGGTGCCTGCGGCGTGTTGGGCGACCTGGTGGAAAGCCGCATCAAGCGGAATGCGGGAGTGAAGGATTCGGGTACCATCATGCCTGGTCACGGTGGTCTGTTGGACCGTTGCGACTCGCTGTTCGTCTGCGCGGTGGTAGCCTGCATCCTGTTGATTTTGGGAGGATGCATCCCCAATGTCTATTTCTGATAACGCAAACATGCCCGGCAGCGGATCTACTGTCGTTCCTGCGGAAAAGGCGGGCTGCATGAGGAACATCGTCGTGCTGGGTTCGAGTGGATCTATCGGGCACCAGACTCTGGATGTGGTGCGCCGTCATCCCGATCGACTGAACGTCGTGGCGCTTGCTGTGCGCCACAGCATCGATGTGCTCTGCAGGCAGATTCGCGCCTGCAAGCCGCGCTACGTTGCGGTGGGGGACGACAGCTTGGATGCAGCGGCGCGCGAAGAGGTGCGCGCCCGCATCGCCGCCATTCGCGACGAGGACGGCAACCCTGTTCCGGTGGAAGTATCTTTCGGTTCCGCGGCGGTGGAGCGGCTGTGCTTCGCGGACGGGGCGGATTTGGTGGTCAACGCGCTGGTGGGTGCCGCCGGTCTGCGCGCCAGCTATGCCACGTTGAAGTCCGGCCGTAAGCTGGCGCTGGCGAACAAGGAGTCGCTGGTCGTGGGCGGTGACCTGCTGATGCCCCTGAGTACGCACGAGACGCTGCTTCCCATCGACTCCGAGCATGGCGCCATCTACCAGTGCCTGCTGGGCGAAGACCCCGCAGAGGTACGTCGCCTGTGGGTTACGGCGTCCGGTGGCCCGTTCCGCGGCAAAACGCGCGAAGAACTTGCAAATGTCACGGTGAAGCAGGCGCTGGCGCATCCTACATGGCACATGGGGCCGAAGATCACCATCGATTCGTCCACGCTCATGAATAAGGGTCTGGAGGTTATCGAGGCGCATCATCTGTTCGCTATGCCGTACGACCGCATAGAGGTGGTGGTGCAGCCGCAGAGCGCCATCCATTCTATGGTCGAGTATATCGACGGCAGCGTGAAGGCGCATCTGGGCACCACGGACATGCGCATTCCCATCCAGTTCGCCTTGTCGTATCCCGAGCGGTGGGATGCGCCGGTGGAGCCGCTCGACTTCCGCGCGCTGGGCAAGCTGGAGTTCTACGCGCCCGATACCGATACGTTCCGCTGTCTGGCGCTGGCCCGCGCTGCCGGCTCTACGGGCGGCACGCTCCCGTGCGCCATGAATGCGGCGAACGAAGTTGCCGTTGCGTCGTTCCTGGCGGGCGCGTGCGGGTTCCTGCAGATTGCGGAGACCGTGGAAACCGTTATGGACGACACGGACGTGGAAGCCGTGGAGAGCATCGAGCAGCTGCAGGCGGTGGATGCGCTGGCTCGTCGCAAAGCTGCCGCTATTCTGGCGAAAGCGAAAAGGTAGTGCATGGACGTCGTCTGGATGGTCATATACCTGGTGCTGATCTTCAGCATCCTGGTGTTCGTCCATGAGGGTGGCCATTTCCTGGTTGCGCGCGCTTTCAAAGTGCGCGTGACGGAGTTCATGCTGGGCTTTCCCGGCCCGAACATCCATTTCACATGGCGCGGTACGAAGTTCGGTATCACGGCGGTGCCCCTGGGTGGCTATGCCCGCGTCTGTGGCATGGAGCCCGGGCAGGAGAGCCCGCACCTGCGCCGCATGATAGCGCTGTCCTACGAGCGCGGTCAGCTGAGCGTGGCGGATGCCGCAGCCGAGCTGGGCATCTCCGAAAACGACGCGCGCGATGCGCTGGACGAGCTGTACGAATGGGGCACGCTGGAGGCTCCGCGCGCCCGCGACGAGCGGGAGACGTTCCGCACACCCGGGCGCGATGGGTTTGCATCGGGGCAGGTACGACCGCTTGAGGACGTGGAGGCCTTCTACGAAAGCGAACGGAAGCAGCAGTATCGTAGCCTGCCGTTCGTAAAGCGCATCTGCATTCTGCTGGCGGGTCCGGGCATGAACCTGCTGTTCGCCGTTGTGGCGTTCGTTGTCATCTACAGCGTCCTGGGTGTTGACTACACGGATTCCGCTGGGGTCACGCAGCACCTGGTGGTTGATCCTCTGCGGGCCATACGCGGCGGCTTCAATTACATCGGCATGGTGCTCGTTGCCATATTGGGTCTATTCAACCCCCAGACGGCAGCCGATACCGTTTCGAATTCCACGTCCGTGCTGGGCATTGCGGTCTTGTCGAAGAACGCTGCCGATGCTGGCCTGGCGAACTTCCTGTTCTTCATGGCGGCCATCTCTATCTCGCTCGGCCTGATGAACATGCTGCCCATCCCGCCGCTTGATGGCGGCAGGTTCGCCGTGGAAGTCTTCCAGCTCATCGCGCGCCGCAGCATCACGCGTCGCGTGCTTACCGGGTTGTCCGTCACGGGCATGGCGCTGTTCTTCGGATTCTTCGTGCTGATGCTGAACCAGGACATACAGCGCTTCGTGCTCGGCAACTGGGGATGACGCCCGCCTGCGGCCCGATGCTCATTGCATGGCGATTCGTCGCACCGCGCGCACGGGCGTACTTCGACCGATGCAACATGGGTAGAATGGGCATTCAGGAGGCTGTACATGAAACCGAACGAATTCACGCGACAAGTCATGGTGGGAACGGTGCCCGTGGGGCATGGCGCGCCTTGCGCCGTGCAGTCCATGCTCAATGCTCCCGCACATGATGTCCAGGCGAACCTGGACCAGATTCGTCGCTGCGCCGATGCCGGCTGCGAGATCATCCGCATGGCCATTCCGGACCGCTCGTGCCTGGATACGTTCCAGGCCGTGTGTTCGGAATCGCCGCTTCCCGTGGTGGCTGATGTCCACTTCGACTATCGCATTGCCATCGAAGCCGCGAAACGCGGGGCTGCGAAGCTGCGCATCAACCCGGGCAATATTGGCAGTTGGGAGCGCACGGACGCTGTCATAGAAGCTGCCGGCGAGGCGGGCATACCCATCCGCATCGGCGTGAACGCCGGTTCGCTGGACGATGCGCTGAGGCAGCGGCAGGACCTGACGCTTGCTCAGAAGATTGCGCAGAGCGCCATAGACTACACGGCGCACTTCGAGGAGCGCGGCTTCCACGACATCGTGGTGTCCGCGAAGGCGCACGACGTGCCCACGACCATCGAGGCGTACCGCATCCTGGCGCGCGAGATACCCCAGGTGCCGCTGCATATCGGCATCACGGAGGCCGGGACGCTGTTCCAGGGTCTGGTAAAGTCCGCGGCCGGCCTGGGCGTGCTGCTGGAAGAGGGCATTGGCGACACCATGCGCATCTCGCTGACGGACGACCTGGTGCAGGAGGTGCACGCGGCATGGACGCTGCTTGCGGCGTTGGGCCTGCGCCGCCGGCACCCGGAGATCATCAGCTGCCCCACCTGCGGCCGCACCCAGTACCCCTGCACCGAGATCGCCAACGAGGTGGAAAAGCGTCTGCAGGGCTATAAGAAATCCATCAAGGTGGCCGTTATGGGCTGTGTTGTCAACGGTCCCGGCGAAGCAGCGGATGCGGACATCGGCGTCGCATGCGGCGACGGGGTGGGCATGCTGTTCCGCAACGGGTCTATAATGCGTAAAGTCGATCAGAGTGAAATCGTAGACGCCTTGGTAGAGGAGTTAGGAAAATTATGAGCAAAGTCATCCGTATGAGCGAGCTATACGCACCTACGCTCAAAGAGGACCCCGCTGAGGCGGATATCGCCAGCCATAAGCTGTTGCTGCGCGCGGGCATGATCCGCCGCATGGCATCAGGCATCTACTCGTACCTGCCGCTGGGTCAGATGGTCCTGCGCAAGATCGAGCGCATCGTGCGCGAGGAGATGGACGCCATCGGCGCGCAGGAGATCCTGATGCCGGCGCTGCAGCCCGACGACCTGTGGAAGGAGAGCGGCCGCTGGGACGACTACGGTCCCGAGCTGATGCGCCTGCGCGACCGCCACGACCACGGGTTCTGCTTGGGGCCCACGCATGAGGAGCTCATCACGGCGCTGGTGCGCAACGAGCTGCGCTCGTACAAGCAGCTGCCCACCACGCTCTATCAGATCCAGACGAAGTACCGCGACGAGATTCGCCCGCGTTTCGGATTGCTGCGCAGCCGTGAGTTCATCATGAAGGACGCCTACAGCTTCAACGAGTCACAGGAGTCGCTGCAGGAAGTGTACGACCAGATGGGCGAGGCCTACGGGCGCATCTGCCAGCGCTGCGGCCTGGAGTACCGCGCGGTCGATGCGGACTCCGGCCAGATCGGCGGCAAGGTCAGCGTGGAGTACATGGCGCTTGCAGATTCCGGCGAAGCCGAGCTGGTCACCTGCCCGGAATGCGACTTCGCATCCGATACGGAGGCTGCGGCGTGCGTGGCGCAGCCCACGGAGCACAAGGTGGACGCCATGAAGAAGATTGCCACGCCGGGCGTGCATACCATCGCCGAGCTGGCGGACTTCCTGAAGATCCCCGAGACATCTACGGTCAAGGCGTTCATCGGCGCCAACAAGGATGGCAAGCTGGTGGCGCTGTTCGTGCCGGGCGACCACGAGGTGAACGATATTAAGGCGGGAAACCTGATCGAGGGCTTCCGTCCGGCAGCGGACGACGAAATGGGGGCCGCGGGCCTGCCGAAGGGCTCCATCGGGCCGGTGGGTCTGCCGGAGGGCATCACCGTGTACGCGGACCTCAGCCTGCGCGAAATCGACCGTTGGGTGGTGGGTGCGAACGAGGACGGCTACCACTATGTGGGCGCAAAGCAGGGCGAGGACTTCCAGGTGGATGTCTGGGCGGACTTGTGCATGACGAAGGCCGGCGACCCGTGCCCGAAATGCGGCGCCGCGCTGGATGGCTGCCGCGGCATCGAGGTCTCCCAGATCTTCCAGCTGGGCGACAAGTATTCCCGCACCATGAACGCCACGTATCTGGACAAGGACGGCAAGGAGCAGTACTTCCTCATGGGCTGCTACGGCGTGGGCATCAGCCGCACGCTTGCGGCCGTGGTGGAGCAGCACCACGACGACAACGGCATCATCTGGCCGGTCTCGCTGGCTCCGGCGCAGGTCATCGTCATCCCGCTGAATGCGGATAAGGACGAGAAGGTCCGCACCGCCGCCGAGCGCATCGTGGATGCCATGCGCTCGAACGGCGCCGACGTGGCCATCGATGACCGCAAGGAGCGTCCTGGCGTGAAGTTCGCGGATGCCGACCTGATGGGCTGGCCCGTGCAGGTCATCGTGGGCAAACGCGGCCTGGAGCGGGGCGTGCTGGAAGTGAAGATCCGCGCCACCGGCGAACGGGCGGACGTCCCGTTCGGCTCGCTGCTGGAAGCTCGCGCGCTCATAAATATATAATCAAAGAGCAATGAAATGATATGAAACGAATAGAAAGAACGGAAT
>OGOS01001925.1_pt1 | contig 12051 bp, 5 predicted proteins | sample 1552701 | NCBI WGS metagenome assembly OGOS01 (sample SAMEA2580128, study PRJEB22360) | human gut metagenome | biome: human gut; feature: human-associated habitat; material: faeces | place: Denmark | collected 2008/2010
TCCGCGAACACGGATGCCAGAATAAGCGCCAGCAGCAGCGCCAGCGCACCGACTACCACGAACGCCTGCAGCAGAATGCTGCGCTGCTGCGCAAACTCGTAGGTTGAGACCGCTTCTACAATGCACCAGTCATATACGCTCGAGCTCCTCTTGAAAAACTGGTATGGTGCATCCCGCAGCCTGTGTTCCTCATTCATCGCCATGCGGCGCAAATCCTGTTCTGTATTGGCCGACAGCCTTTTCCAGCCGTCGCTGCGCACGACATACGAGTCTGTCGTATCGACCAGACAGAACGCTGTGTTCTTCTGACCGAGCAGCGCATCACCGATGTTGGTCAGCACGGCCTCGCGCAGCAGGATGACGAGATAACCGGCGGTTCTGCCGGTGGTCTCATCGATAATACGGCGGCTATACGGCAATACGGTCTCATACTGGCTGAACCGGCACGGATTATCTGCGCCGCTGCCCCAGCAGGCAATGCCGCCGTCTGCGAAAAATGCGTCGCTGCAGAAAGCACGGTACACCGCATCCCGATCGACCAGCGCCGCCTCCTTGCCGCGTCGGATATCCAGACCGTTTTCTCCGATCAGATAAAGCGACAGAATATCCTCCGTAACCGTTACGAACTGAAACTGCTCGTCCAGCATAGACGCAACCGCCATTGTCTCCGCCGGAGCAAATGGATCATCTGCCAGCATCAGCGCGCGTATCTGCCCGTTCTGACAGATCTGGTTTGCGAACTCCTCCACGCGCATCGCATTTTCCTCGATCTTTTCAATCGCATACTGCAAATTCTTCGTGTTCTCCCGCTCGAGATTGTTCCGCAGCACACGCTGCTCGGAGACGAAATAGTACGCACTGAATATCAGGCACACCAGAACCGCAGCCAGCATGAAAAACAAAAACAGCTGCTGCTTCATAGTCGGTTTTGTCCGGCGGATTTTCATGGCTGCACCTCCGTGAGTTGATGGATTTATTATAGCACATCCGGGGCGGAAAACGAAAGAGCAGACCCTGCCAACTGGCAGGGTCTGCATGCAAATGAGAGGGGAAATTTACCGATTGTAAACGAGTGTGCCGTCTGCACTGCGGCTGTAGTGACTCAGCCAGTTGTTCCATACACGGGCAGAGTGCTCGGGCATGGTAGCGTGCGGCATGTAATCTACGATCTCCGCCTGTACCATCGGAATGCCGGCTGCATTGCTGCAGGTCATGGTGTACCAGCGGCCGGACGGAGTAAATGCGCCGCCGTTCTGCCAGTCAAGGCTGCCCTTGGTTTTATTGCCGCCGTTGATCCTGCTCCAGTCCAGAGAACCGGTGCAGCCATTCAGCGCGAACCAGTCGCTCAGCGTCTTGCCGGAGGAATTTTCCTCTGCCAGCGGAACCGGGCAGATTGCCCATTCGGTGCCGCCTTCGGTACCTGCTGCCATGTAAACCGGAACGCCCGGGTAGCTGCCCTTTGCCTTGGTCGCTTCTGCCTGCTCAAATACAGCTGCGTTGAAGATGAAACCGGACAGCGGTGCAACTGCCGCGAACATCTCCGGCTCATTCAGCGCCAGTACGTGCGTCATCTGAGAGCCCCAGGAATGACCGGTTGCATAAACTCGGCCGGTGTCGATAGAATAGTGTTCCTTCAAATCGTCCAGCATGTACTTGAAGAATTCGATTTCGTCCATGCGGGTCGGGTCCATTGCAATATTCCATGCGGGGAACGGTGCATTGCCGTTTTCGGAAATGCTGCCCGGGATTGCCGACGGGAATACAACGATGAAGCCCTTTTCGTCTGCGACCTTGTGCCAGTCGGTCTGACCGGCGTAAACACCGCCGTTCAGCGTGTAGCCATGGTTTGCAAAGACGACCGGCGCCTTCTGCTGTACGTGCTGCGGTACATATACATACCACTCACGCATCCAGCCGCCGACTTTTTCGTAATGGCGAGTCATATGAAGGTCTGCGATCGGGTCCTTGGTAACGCGCAGGTCACCGCCCGGGTCTGCCATCCAGCGGCGTACGCCGAACAGGAAGTCATTCCAGATCGTGCTCTCCGTGTTTTTCGGAGCGCTCTCGCTCGTCCAGATGCGGTACGCTGCGGTATCGCGGTTGATCTTGTACGCATCCTCGTCTGCGGTCCACCCCGCCGAGCGGGTGTACTTGGTGATATTGCCGTCTGCTGCCTTGTCGCTGTCGGTGATATGATCCGCAGCCTTCCAGTATGCCAGTGCGTTTGCATTGTTGTCGACCGAACCGATCATCCATACCGGAAGCGGCAGCGTGCTCTTCGGGATCGTGCTCTTGCGGGTGGAGGACTCCATATCATTGTAGCCGTTCAGGCTGGAGGCCATCTTCGCGCCGTTTTCTGCAATCCAGTTAGCATCAACCGAACCGGCATCGACCGTGGCCAGGCCTGCCCATACGGCTGTCTGATCCATTGCCGCCATCTGTGCGATAGTGCCGCCTTCGCCGTAGCCGACCATGTAGTTTTTCGCCTCATGGATGCAGTACATCGTGCGGCCGGAGGCTGCTGCATAAACCTTGTTCACGTAGTCAATATCTGCTGCGCGTTCTGCAGCACTCGTGCCGTAGGTCAGGCCATCCAGATAGATTACGATGAACTTTTCCTGCTGCTTGGTCCAGTCTGCATCGATTGCCTGCGTATCCGTGCTGTCCGCAAGCGCCTTCCATTCGTCGAACTTGCCCTCGCCCTTGTTCGGCAGAACAAATACGCCTGCGCAGGATTCGCGTGCGCCTTCCGGCACATAAGAGGTAAAGGTGCGGGTTTCGCCGTTAGCCAGCGTTACGGTTTCCGTGTGCTCGCCGGTGTACAGCGTTGCATACGGGTTTGCCGGGTCGATATGGGTGCGAACGGTCAGTACATAGGTTTTCTTCGTCGTGCCATCCGGTGCAGTGACCTCAATAGTGATCTCCTTGTAGCCGTTATTCAGATCAACGCTTACCTTACCGCCGGATACAGAAGTTCCGTTGACCTTGACCGTTGCGTTCGAGGACATTGCAGTCGGATAAATATCAACGCTCTTCGTACCTTCCGGCACCTCCGCGGACAGCGTGTTCTGCTTGCCCATGCGGATTGCATACATGCTTGTGTCGTCTACTTCGTGAATGTTGGAAATATTGCACAGCTGGTTATTCGTCTCACCGGAAACCGTAACACGCAGATTTGCCAGTTCGTCCACTGCTGTGCAGGCCTCTCCTGCCAGAGCGTTAGCCTTGCTGCCGTTCATGCAAATGAAGTGTCCGGTGCCGTTATCTGCGTAGCGATCTCCTGCGAAGGAAGCGCCGTCCGAGCCGCCGGTGTTGCGTACCGAAGTGCGCATAGCGGTTTCCGGACCGTAGTCCACGATGTTCTGCGCCGCGGTGATCAGCGTATCCAGATGACCGGGCAGATCCTTGATCTCATAATCATCATGACCGCTCCAGGTAACCAGTTTGTCAAGATCGATTTCGCCCGCTTTGTCCAGTGCAGTTACCTTATCGCGGAAGATACGCAGGCTGGAAAGCAGTACGCGAACATCGTTGTTTACCAGTGTCAGCGAGTCTGCAACGCTGCGGCGATTGCAGCCAAGCTGATCGGACGAATAAAGAATGTTGTGTGCCTTGTCGAGCAGCATCATGCTGCCCGGCGTATGTCCCGGAATGTCATAGTTATCGAGCACGACGCCGCCGAGATCAAACTGATAGCCTTCGCTGATGCAGGTAAAGTCGTTTGCCGTTACGGTCTTGTCGTTCACACCGCTCAGCGCCATCGGAATATCTTTTTCGTTGATATAAACCTTGCGGCCTGCCTTAACGAAATCGCCAATCTGTGCCGTATGATCCGAATGGCCGTGCGAAATGTACAGATCGATATTGTCCATACCGGTTAGTTTCTTCGCGTAGTCATACAGGTCATCTGCACCTTCCGGTGCCATGCCTGCGTCAACCAGCAAGGCACTTTCAGTACCCTTGATTAAATACATCTTGTCGCTGTCGTAATCAATGATATTCCAGACCTTCATTCCAGCCTCATCATACAGCAGGCGATTCTTATGCTCATTCTTCGCCATGCGGTCAATGATGTAGGTAAAGGTTACAACATTGCTGTCCTCCATACCTGCCTTGGAGGCATAAGCCTTCAGCTCTACCTTGGTCTGCTTTGCCCTGCCGTCCCAGTTGTCCGTGTCTGCGCCGATGGTGATGAGTTCTTTCACTTCTGCGCCGCCAGCGCCGGAGGCAGCCTTGAACTTGGTCTGATCAAAAACCTTCGCAGTTGCCGAAGTCTTGGGATCAGAACCGTCCACCGTATACTTGATCTGCGCGCCCTCGGTATCCGAGAACAGCGCCATATACTGCGTTACCGTGAAGGTACCCGGTGCATCCGGATAAAACGGATCAGTATAGTTATCATAATCTGTGTAGGTATACGGTTCTTCAACCTGATTGCTGTTTTTCTGTCTGACTTTCAGCGTGTAACGCTTGCTGTCCGAACCGTTCTTTGCCGTTACCTCGATGACAAAACGCGCGCTGCTGCCAGTCAGCTTGCCCACATAAGTCTTGCCCGACTCTGCGGCTTCGCCGTTAATAGTGATCTTCGCGCCGGAGGAAGCTGCGGTCGGAACGATCTCGATCGAAGTCGTGTTCTCGTCCACCTCAGCGACAAAGCTGGTGGTGTTCTTGCGGGTCGGCTTAGTGCCGTCCGTCGGGTACTGCCAGTTTACATTGATGCCGAAATTCGGGTCGTTCCAGAGCAGGTTGCCCTTCTCGCCCTGCTTGTGTACGGACAGGTTGGAAAGATCTGCAATCTTGTTCTGATTGCCGTCGCGGTAGCCGTCGGACAGGTAATTCTGTTTGTTGACGTTGATGCCGACCCAGTTGATGTCCTTCAGGCGATCGCCGACTACGACAGTCTTGGTGTTTTCCAGATATCCCTTAAAGCTGTCCAGCGTGCGCAGGGTCGGGGTCGTAGCGTCCCAGCCTTCGTCAACGACCTTCTGCACCGCCGTCTGAAGATTGTCCAGATAGCTTGCCGTGCCGTCCAGTACAACGTCGTTGTGACCGGTGAGGATGCGCTTTACCGTGCCGAGGCTGTCAACGCGCTCCAGTGCGATCTGAAGCGAGGACAGGTAAACGTCCATCGAGTCCGCGAAGAACGTCGGGGACAGGTCTGCGAACTGCATCCAGAACGAGTCCGTGATGTGTGCGCGGTTGTTGCCGATCTGGTCGGTCGTGAACAGGTTGCCGGTCGCGGTATCGAACAGCATGATGCCTGCCACCTGGTGTCCCGGCAGCTCGATTACATTAAATTTCGTGCCGCCCATGTCGTAAACGTCACCGTTTTTCAGCGTTGCCAGCTGTGCATTATAGGCTGCGCTTGCAGCGGCCTCATCTGCGAACATGCCGGAAGCTACGCCAAACTGCTTGACATAATCACGCAGCACCTCAATACCGCGCTCGTTGACATAAACCTTAGCGCCCAATGCCTCGTTTTCTGTACACAGGAACTGATGCGTCATCTGCACGTGGTCCGGGTGCGGGTGACCGATGATAAGGTCGATCGGCTTGCCTGCGCCGACGATCTTTCGTGCGGTCTCGTACAGATTTGCCGCGTCCTTTGCATCAAAGTAGCCAGCATCCAGAACCATTGCGCGGTCGGTGCCTTCTACCAGATACATCTTATCGCTGTCGTAATCCTGAATGAGCGTTACGTTCGGAACGTCGCTGCCGTTCCAGTCCTTCGGTACGCCAACCTTCAGTTCGTGGTGCGGGATGCTGGTAACATCGTAGTTCCAGTTCGCTACACTGCTGGTCCTGCCGTTTTTCACCGCGACTGCCTTAACGTTATAGGTCTTGATGACCGGGCCTTTCGCGCTTGCGGTCGGCTGGGTGATCTCGATCTGACGATACTGATAGGTATCGAACTTTTTGCTTGCTGTGGTCGGGACAGCTGCCTTGTCTGCACCTTCCGCGATCTCATAATAAATGTCCGCGCCGTCCTGTGCGGTCAGCGTGACGAAATAGGTCATGTCGTAATTGAATACGCCCAGGCTCTTGGAGATCTCCTGACCCTTGGGGAGCGGATATGCGCTCGGTGCCGCAGGCGTAGACGAGCTGCCGCCCGAAGAACCGCCGGAGGAGCCGCCCGTGCTGCCGGTCGTCAGAGTAGAGTTATGAATCTTGACCACCTTGCCGGTGATTTCGCAGCCGGTCGCCTTGACTTCGCCGGCCTTGCCGCCGAGAATGACCGTGCCGCTCAGCTTCGCCTTGTTCAGCGTCACGCCGGAGGCCTTGACGATGACAATGCCGGTGCCCTTGGGCGTTACCGTGCCGGACTCGGTGATGTAATCCGAAATCATGTTGTCGAGCAGCTTGACTACTTCTGCGCGGGTGATATTCGCCTGCGGCTCAAAGCGGTTGCCGCTGCGACCTGCAATATAGCCGTTCTTTGCAAAAGCGGCTACGTTCGCCATCGCCCACGAGGAAATGCGGCTGTTGTCCGCAAAGCTCGTCGAGCTGCCGCCTGCCGTTACCGACAGCGCACGCGCCAGCATGCTGACAGCCTCTTCGCGGGTGATCTTGTCCTTTGGACGGACATTTTTTCCGTCGCCCTGCATCACGCCCGCCTGCGCCACACGCAGGATCGGGTCTTTGTAGTACGCATTATCCAGATCAGAGAATTTGTTCTCCGCCTTGGTCTGGTAATCCATTATGCGGTCTATGATAACCGCCATGTCTGCTCGTGTTATGGGACTGTCCGGTTCAAAGTCTCCATTGTGGCCTTGGATGACACCGCGGTCGCTCCAGCGGCTGATCGCATCCTCCGCCCAGTGTCCGCGCGTATCCGCAAATGATGCGGCAAGCGCTGACGGCAGCATCGTCAGCAGCATTGCCAGTGTAATAAACCATGCACAGATCCGTTTGCGTTTCATTTCCATTCTCCCTTCTTTACTCGTTGTCGGCCGAATTTCATCGGCTTTCTGCTGCCCTTATTGTACCGTGTCCGCGCCAAAGCGAAAATGAAGCAAAACCAGAATTGTTGTGCGATCCGCAGGAGTTTGTTCTGACCCTGTTCGGTGTTGCACAATTCCTATGGTATTTGTTGTCCGATTGTCAGAACGGTTCAGACCGCGCAGGGCGCTGCGTTACCGTCTGCCGGATGATATGCCTGACCGGCGTCTTGAAATAACATTTTCCCTCTTTTATATTCGAAACCTTGACAAAACCGCTGTTTTGCGGTACGATAAATACAGAAATTCAAACGCTCCTCAGCCTTATTTCCTTTCGTTTGGCGAGATACACATCTCACAGGCGCAGGTATCCCGTCTGGAAAAGGGCGCGCTCGCGCACATCCGCGACGGGCTGGCATAAATACAGAAATCCCTCCGGTTCCACCCTGTTCGAATGGTTCCGGAGGGATTTTCGGTTCTGTCAGATCATCCGTTCCTGCATCATCTGTACGAGCGCCATGATGCATTTTTTGTTCGTCGGTCTGCTGTGAAATCTCAGAACCGTATTGTGCGGATCGCCCTTTACCCGGCGCAGGCCGCCGCAGTTCCGACCGACCCTCTGGTTGAGGTCATGAGCAAGCATGGCGCATGCCGCGAGTGCTATCAGGACTTCATCACGCGCTGGCACGATGCCTAGATCACCAAGATCGCATTTCGCTGCAAGGAGTCCTTCCTCACCGACAAAAAGCTGACCCTCGAATAAGCTCTCACTCAAATCAATAGTTTCCAAAGTAATCTGATTCTCGTCTCCATATCACTCCCGACCGGTTTCTCTCGCCGGCCGGGAGATTTTTTCGTCTGTGCAGCCGCCCTTCTTGTGGATACGCCACAGAACAAACAGCTCCGCGAGAGTGACAGCAATCCAGATAGCAAGCGCCACTTTTCCGGCCGTCCCCCACGAAACTATAGCTGTCTTTCGAAAATTCCGTAGTGCAAATAGTATTTGATCGTGTATGCCATGCCTTTTCTCTCTTGCCTGTATTGCCATTTTAGCGCATTACGGATGCAAAGGAAATCTGTGTCAAGCAGTCTTTTACCTCGTGCGGCGGTACATCGGGTGAAAACCAAAGAAAGCAGTGATACCCTTTTCACACGTGAAGAGTACCACTGCTTTTATTCTTTTTTACAGCTCCAGCGGAGCAAGCGTTGTCGTGTCGATCGACCGGATGGCCGACCGATCAAATACCGCAGCGGCAGTACCGCCGACGGCGAAACCGACAGCTCATCGATGCCCATCGACAGGAAAGTCTCGGTCAACTCCGCATCCGCGCCCAGCTCGCCGCAGATGCCGATCCAGATTCCCGCCCTGTGCGCGTTCTCCGCCGTCATGCGGAGCATGCGCAGCACCGCCGGATGGTGCGCGTCGAAAAACCGGTCGAGACCCACGCCCTGCCGGTCGACAGCCAGCGTATACTGCGTCAGATCGTTCGTGCCGACCGAGAAAAAGTCCACCTCACACGCCAGCTCTGCGCTCATCATGACGGCGGCCGGTGTCTCGATCATAATGCCGAGCTCGACCTTGTCCGCCATCGGCACGCCCTCTTCCGCTAGCTCCGCGCGGATATTGCGGCAGATGCGCTTGATCTCCTGCACCTCCCAGACCGACGTAATCATCGGGAACATGATCGCGATTTTGCCGTAAGCCGACGCGCGGTACAGCGCGCGCAGCTGCGTGCGGAACACCTCGGGCCGGGTCAGACAGATGCGGATGGCACGCAGACCCATCGCAGGATTTTCCTCTTTGTCGAGATGGAAATAGTCGGCCTGCTTGTCCGCGCCGATGTCCAGCGTTCGGATGATAACGCGCCTGCCGCCCATGCGCTCCGCGACCGTCTTGTATGCCTCGAACTGCTCGTCCTCGGTCGGGTAGTCGCTGCCCTGTAAATAGAGAAATTCCGAGCGGAACAGACCGATGCCGCCGCCGTCGTTCTGCAGGACCGCGTCAATATCCGCCGGAGAGCCGATATTGCAGTAAACCATCACATTCCGGCCGTCTCTGGTCTCATTCGGCTTGCCCTTGAGCTGATCGAGCAGTTCTTTCAGTGCCTTCTCCTTAGCCTGCTTTTTGAGCAGGCGCTCGCGCTCGGCGTCGTCCGGCTCGATGACCGTCTCGCCGGTCTGTCCGTCGATGATAGCGTATTTGCCCTCCATTTCGGCCTGCAATGCGTCGCCCGCGCCGATGATCGCCGGAATGCCCATCGTGCGCGCCAGGATCGCGGTATGCGAGTTCGCCGAGCCGCCCGCTGTGATAAAGCCGAGGATAAGCGACTTGTCCAGCTGCACGGTCTCGCTCGGCGCAAGGTCGTCCGCTGCCACGATGCACGGCACGTCGGACACGATGCCGCTCTCGCCCTCGCCGGTCAGAATGCCGACCACGCGCGTCGAAATATCCCGAATATCCGCCGCACGCGCCTGCATGTAGCTGTCGTCCATCGCAGCGAACATCTCCGCGAACTGCGCGCCGGTGTCGCTGACGGCGGCCTCCGCATTCAGGCGGTCGTTTTCGATGAGCCCCTCAATGCTCTCGACAAAATCCAGATCGTCCAGCATCATCTGGTGGGCCTCGAACAGCATGGCCGCATCCTCGCCTGCCTCAGCGAGCGCCTTATCATGCAGTGCGCCGAGCTGCTCCTTCGCGGTCTGCAAAATGCCTTGCAGCTTTTCTTTCATATCAATTCTCCTTTGGAACGTGATGTTCATGCCGGGACGGAAACGCAAAAAAGCCTTCCGTCCCTCTGCTTTTGCAGATATAGGGACGAAAGGCATAACTCTTCCGTGGTACCACCCTGATTTCCGAATGCTCGGACACTCATTAAACGCCGGTAACGGGGCGTCAGCCCGTCTGTGCCTACTGAAAGCGGGTTCAGCGCAGATGCTCGCAGGGGAACTTCACATCCTGTCTCATGGCGTGGCTTACAGCCTGCGGCCGCGCTCTCTGGACCGAGAAATGGGAATGCTACTTTTCCTGTTCATCGCATTGGAATATTCATAACAGAATTATTAAACCACATTTCCGCGCAGAATGCAAGAGCGGTTTGCAGGAATTTAAGCGTTTTTTCCGTTTTTCATCGAGAAAGTGACCAGTTCCTCGCCCTCATGCTGAACATCTGTCTTTGCGACTGTCACGGTTTCCGGGATCGCGTCCGCAGAGACATCCTCAAGGACCGCAAGACCGACGCCGTGTTTTTCGCTGACCGACAGACAGTGTTTCGCCCGCTGATCGTAGATATAGATATCGCGCGCCGGTTCGGCACCGCCGAACCAGAGCATCAGCGTTTCCGCCTCGGGATAATACGCTGCACGGTACAGCGTCACACCGCCGTTCCTCTGTTTTTCCGAGATGAGCTCGCGCACCTCGAAGGTCTCGGACGGGTCTTTCTGCACAGACATCGCGCCGGTTCGGTATTCGGAATGAATATAATTATACTGCTGCACCTTGCTGACGATGCAGTACGAAAGCATGCACGCCAGAACGATGACGCACGCCCAGAGTGCGGTTTTCTTTGTTTTTTGGCATAACTTCTCCTCCTCAGACCCAGGGAAATACCCAGCGAATGCTGAAAAACGTCGCGGCCATGCTCAGGCCGTTTGCGCACAGCGCATAGCAGACCGGATGTGGCGACGGACGTTCGCTCCTGAGCGTTTTGCGGTAAATGACGGACTCCGCAATCCAGATGGCAAGCTCGAGCGGCACAAAAACAAAATACCGGTAAAGCGTCATGCCCTGTGCCATGCTCCACCCGGTGACAGCGGTCAGCACAAGCTGCGTTGCGATGTTCACGCAGAGGAACACTCTGCGGTTGCGCTCGTCCCAGAAGCCGAACGGAATGAGCAGCAGTCCTTCGATCAGCAGCGTCGGCAGCAGGGAAGAGAGAAACTGCTTTGCGTAATCGCGCCACGAATTATTAGTCAGGACCGTATTCGCGGCGTAGTCGTAGGTAAATTCCTGCCACAGCCGGCAGCGCTGCTGCACGAACGAGAGCCGGGCGCCGTCCTTTGTCGCGAGGATGATGCGGAACTCGTCCGGGACGCCGTGATAGTCATACCGGAAGGTGTCATCCGTGCTCTGTATCTCGCCGTACATCGGCAGGAGCGTACCGTCCAGCATGGCCAGATGCCACGTTCCTTCGCCGCCTGCATCGCGTGCCGCAGTCCGAAGATTCGTTATGATCTCGGCATCCATCTGTGCTTCGGAAAGATCGTTCCAGTCCTGATTATCAAACAGCTCATCCGGCGCTTCACCCGGCACGAGCAGATCAAGATAATAGATCCCGCTCGGCGGATTTTCCACATGGATGGTCATGCTCGGCTTTGGCCCCATGTCAGCGCGCGCCGGAACCGGCAGCAGAACGGCAAGCAGCGCGAGCACGCAGAAAACAGATGTCCGCTTTCGTTTCATAACTATTCCCTCCTTACCTTTATATGCTAATCGTAACATACAGAGGAAACAAACACAAGTTACAAATACAATACGGTATGATTTTTCGTCCGTCCTGCTTGACAAAAGCTGTGTTTGCGGCTATAATAGCAAGGTAATACTGAGAAAATGCCATGAAAAAGAGGAGTATTTCTTCTTCGTCTGTTCAGAGAAGGTGCGGTCGGTGCAAGCACCTCTGCGAGAGGAAAGAAGGTCGCTTTGGAGCAGGGCAGCTGATTTGTGTTAAGCTGTTCCGTCCTGTCCACGTTACGGACCAACGAGCGCGCGGCTTTTTGCCGCGAATTCAGGTGGTACCACGGAGCACGCTTCGTCCTGTTTTGGACGGCGTGCTGTTTTTATTTTTGTAAAAAAATTGAAGGAGATAGATCTATGAGCGAACTGCCTAAGACCTACGACCCGAAAGCGGTCGAGGACAAGCTGTACAAGTTCTGGGTGGACTCCGGCTTTTTCCACGCCGAGGTCAATCCGGACAAGAAACCGTACACCATCGTTATTCCGCCTCCGAATGTTACCGGCCAGCTGCACATGGGCCACGCATTCGACGAGACCCTGCAGGATATCCTCATCCGCACTAAGCGCATGCAGGGCTACGAGGCGCTGTGGATGCCGGGCACC
>OGOS01001929.1_pt1 | contig 12043 bp, 10 predicted proteins | sample 1552701 | NCBI WGS metagenome assembly OGOS01 (sample SAMEA2580128, study PRJEB22360) | human gut metagenome | biome: human gut; feature: human-associated habitat; material: faeces | place: Denmark | collected 2008/2010
CCAAATGTTGACTGCATTCCTCCAACAATCATCTGCCTCACTGTATTCTTAGGTAATGGCTTAACTAAATCTATCTCAAAGATTTTTGCTCCCAACTTTCTTGCAATAACCTTTGCAGCTTCCTTTGTATTTCCTGATAATGAATAATAAACAACAGCTCTGTTCATAGCTGGCTCCTCCTTACTTATGTGATTGTACTTATTTTACGCTATTGAGTATTGTGTGGCAAGTGTACCTGGTGTTTTGGACTTTCTCGTACCTTACATTCTCTTCAATGTCCAATCTGCCACGCTTTCTCATCCCTTTTGGACTTCAGCATACCTTTCCTCCGCTTCAACGTCCAATCTGCCACGCTTTCTCATCCCTTTTGGACTTCAGCATACATTAACTCCGCTCCAACGTCCAATCCACCGCTCTTGCTCATCCCTTTTGGACTTCAGCATACCTTAACTCCGCTTCAACATCCAATCCACCGCTCTTGCTCATCCCTTTTGGACTTCCTCGTGCCATATCTCCGCTTCAACGTCCAATCTGCCGTGTATCCACCTCCCCCACAAAAGGGAGTCGAATTCTTCGCTCCGCTCCGGTCGGCGCAAAACCGAGGTCCACCGGACCTCGTGCGCCCCTGTCCAAAAACCCGGCTACGCCATGTTTTATCCATTAATAAGACTCCCCTCTGGTCCATAGGAAAAAGGGAGCGAAGAAGCTCACGCTTCCTCACTCCCTTTTTCCTATGGACCAGAGGGGAGTCGAACCCCTGTCCGAAAACCCATTCCCTGTTCTTCTACTATCATAGTTGATTGTTTAACATTCCCTCCGGTACACGAGAATCAACACCCTTGCACCTTTAGTAGCTTCATGATACGACCAGCATCTCAAAGCTTTGATACTGTCGTTTCCTACATGTTCGAAGCCTGGGTCTTAAAGTGTAGGTGCTTTAAGTCAGACTGCTGCAATTAGGCAGCGTATGCTAAATTATCGTTAGCGTTTATATTTAAGTTTGGATTTTGACGCTTTCCTGCGGATAGCTTCACCAGCTTCAAGATCCCCGTCGAAACCTTTACTAGCCCGTGTGTAAGCAGTTTTATCTGCTTATTTATATTAACATTGGCATAATGCCAAGTCAATGAACTTGTTATTCAAAACTGATAAAATATTTCTAAAATCTGAGATTCTTATTCTTGAATTCCTTCTGTGCATCTCTTATCTGGTCTTTCTTTGCAATAGAATCTCTCTTGTCAAAGTTCTTCTTACCTTTTCCAAGACCAATTTCCATCTTCACCTTTCCCTCTTTCAGATATACCTGAAGAGGAACAAGTGTGTAACCTTTAATTGTAAGTTCACCAGTAAGCTTATTAATCTGATTCTTGTGAAGAAGCAGCTTCTTAGGTCTTAAAGGATCTTTATTGAATATGTTTCCCTTCTCATATGGTGTAATATTCATACCTAATACATACACTTCGCCATTCTCAATCTTGATATAAGATTCCTTAATTGAGCACTTACCTGCTCTGATTGATTTAACCTCAGTGCCGTGAAGTACCATGCCCGCCTCGTATTTCTCTTCTATAAAATAATCAAAATAAGCTTTCTTATTGTTCGCTATAAGTCTGTTTCCAGATGCGCTTGTTTTTGATGCCATGTCAGTCTCCATTCTATTCTATGCAAATGCAAAATCAATTGTTCTTAGTATCTTATCGGTGCCTATAACCACAACCTTAACCTTCTGTCCGAGCTTATAACTTCTGTTCCCAAGTTCTCCTACCATCTCATAGTGTTCCTCGTCAAATGTATAGAATCCCTTCATATTATTGATAGAAACCATGCCCTCGATAGTGTTTGGAAGTTCAACATATACGCCCCACGCGGTAACACCCGAAACAACTCCATCAAATGTTTCTCCAACAAACTGTTCCATATACTCAGCCATTTTAAGCTTGTCTGTATCTCTTTCAGCATCTGCCGCACGCCGCTCCATCGCACTTGTCTGGACAGCAACATCCGGTAATATTGCATCATAATGGGCAGCTCTCTTAGGACTTAAACCTCCGTGAAGATTCTCCTTGATAATTCTGTGAATCTGGAGATCAGGATATCTTCTGATAGGCGATGTGAAATGACAGTAATACTTGGCAGCGAGTCCAAAATGTCCTACACATTCAGTAGTATACTTAGCTTTCTTCATAGAGCGGAGTGTCAGTCTGCTTATAAGATTCTCAGCATCAGAACCCTCTATCTCAGAAAGAAGCTTCTGAATCTCCTTAGGTCTTAAATCATCAGTAAGTCTTAATGTATAACCAAAGTTATTAATAAATGTGGCTAACTTACGCATTTTTTCAGGATCAGGATTCTCATGAGTTCTATATAGAAATGGCATATCCTGCCAGAAATAATCCTCTGCAACAGTTTCATTAGCAGCAAGCATAAAATCTTCAATAATCTTAGTTGCTACATTTCTGTCATACGGCTTAATATCAGTCGGGTGGCCATTCTCATCAAGTATAATCTTACTTTCAGGGAAATCAAAATCAACCGAACCTCTTGCAAATCTCTTCTTTCTAAGAAGCTCCGCAGCCTCTTCCATCATATGAAACATTGGAACAAGCTCTTTATACTTCATAATTTCATTAGTATCATTATCTACAAGAATCTTTTTTACGCTTGTATAGCTCATTCTTCTGTCTACATTAATAACAGTTTCACATATTCTATGTCCAACAATATTTCCCTTTTCATCAATATCCATAAGGCAGCTGAGTGCCAGTCTGTCTTCTCCCTGATTAAGTGAACATATCCCATTAGATAACTTATGCGGTATCATTGGAATAACACGGTCTACAAGGTAAACACTCGTACCTCGTTTAAGTGCCTCTTTATCCAGCGCACTTCCCTCTGTAACATAATGACTTACATCCGCAATGTGGACACCTAGATGATATACAGGTCCTTCTTTCGAGATAGATACTGCATCATCTAAATCCTTCGCATCCTCACCATCTATAGTAACCATCTGAACATTTCTTAAATCAACTCGTCCAGCCTTATCCTTTTCACTGACAACATCAGGAATATCATTAATTGCCTTCTTAACTGATTCAGGAAACTCCACTAGTAAATCATATGCCTTGATAATAGACATTATGTCCACACCCGGGTCATCTATATGTCCAAGTACTTCTGTGACCTTCCCCTGTGGATTCTTACTCTGGCTGCCGTAATCACTTATAGAAGCAACTACCTTAGAACCTTCAACCGCTCCATTCATGAATTCCTGCGGTATAAATATATCACAGTTAATCTTTGCATTATCAGGAATAACAAAACCATACGTTCTGTTCTTCTGGAATGTTCCGACAACTTCCTTAACCTCATGCTCAACAATAGCAACAATCTTACCTTCAGCCCTCTTACCGCCATTCTTCTCAGTAGTTATCACAACCTTGACTTTATCATGATAGAAAGCATTCATCGTGTCATTAGCCTTAACAAATATATCATCTTCCCTGTCAGGTATTACTACAAAACCAAAGCCCCTGCTTGTGCTTTCAAATGTTCCGACAAGTGCTACATTTTCAGGCTTCATATACTTACCCTTCTTTGATACACCTATTGTTCCATCTGCAACAAGACTGTCAAGCACTTCCATAAGTTCTGAACGCTTAGCTTTCGGAATATCGAGAAGCATAGCGATTTCTTTAGCTTTCATTGGAACATACAGTTCATTATTAAGAATCATATCAGTAAGCATCTGTCTTCGCTGTTTAAATATATCCTTCTCCATATCCCTTATATCCCTTTCTTACCATTAAAATATCCGAATTTCACCAGATTGCTCGTAAAAGTAAAAAACACTCTTAAGAAATTATCCGTTTCTTAAGAGTGTCCGTAATTTAGAAATTAAAATTAAGTATAACTGCTATAACAATAAAAAGAATTACAAGAATCTTGGTTATCTTAACAAGCTTGCCCTCCATTGAACGGCCCTTGTTCTTACCCCAGTATGAATCAGCAGCACCACTAATTGTTCCTGACAATCCGTTCTGCTTACTTTCCTGCATAAGAATTATTATTGCTAAAGCTATACAAATTACCACAAATACTCCCATTAAACCAATTCTTAATACATCTCCGACAGACATATGAAACAATGGAATTATCTTATTCATACTATCCTCATTCCTGCGCATCATGCGCTTTTTATTACATAATTATGCCAATACGGCAACATAGGTCATTCTATCACAAATAAACATTTTGTGCAAGAAAAATCAATAAATTAATTTCAACCATTCAATTAGTTCTTCTTCACAAGAAGAGACTCACCTGTCATCTCAACTGGTTTCTCAAGTCCCATAATTTCTATAAGTGTAGGAGCGATATCACATAATCTTCCACCCTCACGAAGTGTATAATTCTCATCATAATTAACAAGAATAAATGGAACAGGGTTAGTTGTATGTGCTGTATGTGGAGCTCCTGTTTCGTAATCAATCATCTTCTCAGCATTACCGTGGTCTGCACAGATGAAGAGAACTCCGTCAACATCCTTTACTGCATCTACAGCCTTGCCAACAAGCTCATCAACCTTCTCTACAGCCTTGATTGCTGCTGGGATAACACCTGTATGCCCAACCATATCAGGATTAGCGAAGTTGATAATAATAACATCATATTTGTCAGACTTTATAGCCTCAACTAAGTCCATACCTACTTCCGGAGCACTCATCTCTGGCTTTAAGTCATATGTTGCAACATCCTTAGGTGAGTTAACGAGTAATCTGAACTCATCAACATTAGGGTCTTCAACACCGCCATTAAAGAAGAATGTAACATGTGCATATTTCTCTGTCTCGGCGATACGTGCCTGTGTCATATCGTGAGCTGCAAGGTACTCACCGAAGGTATTGTGAAGAAGAACCTTGTGGAATGCTACCAGCTTGTTCTGGATGGTATCATCATACTCTGTGAAGCATACGAATGTGGTATCCAGTCTCTTTGCTCTCTCAAAGCCCTTAAAATCGTCATCACAGAAAGCTCTTGTGATCTCTCTTGCACGGTCCGGACGGAAGTTGAAGAATACAACGGAATCCTTATCGGAAATAGTTGCAACCGGTTTGCCGTCCTTCTCGATAACAGTCGGAAGCACAAATTCATCTGTCTTGTCATCATCATAGGAAGCCTGAACTGCTGCTGCAGCATCTGTTCCCTTTACGCCTTCGCCCTGTGTAAGAGCTTTATATGCAAGCTCAACACGATCCCAGCGGTTATCACGATCCATTGCATAATAACGTCCGGAGATCACACCGATCTCACCAACGCCGATCTCTTTCATTTTAGCTTCCAGCTGCTCTACAAACTCTTTACCGGATGCAGGCGGTGTGTCACGTCCATCCAGGAAGCAGTGTACGTAAACTTTCTTGAGTCCCTCTCTCTTTGCCATCTCAAGAAGTCCGTAGAGATGTGTATTGTGGCTGTGTACGCCACCGTCAGAAAGAAGTCCCATAAAATGAATCGCGGAATCGTTGTCTTTTGCATTCTTCATAGCAGAAAGAAGTGCCTCATTCTTGAAGAAATCGCCGTCCTGGATCTCTTTTGTGATCCTTGTAAGCTCCTGGTATACGATACGGCCTGCGCCCATGTTCATATGACCAACCTCGGAGTTACCCATCTGTCCGTCCGGAAGACCTACCGCAAGACCGCTGGCATTGCCTTTTACAAACGGATAATCTTTCATGAGTCCGTCCATAACCGGTGTTTTTGCCTCATATACAGCATTTCCGTCATGTCTGTCATTGAGTCCGTATCCATCAAGGATCATTAAAACTGTTGGTTTTTTGCTCATAATTTTCCCCTTCTTATCTTTGATCGAAAATCTGTCCGGCACAGCTCTTCACTGATTCTGAAACCCTCTGTACCATTCAGGATTCTTTTGTTTTCCATTTTATATAGTACCAAAATCCAGAAATTTTGCAACGTTTTCTTTGACAAAAATTTGTCTGTTTTCAATTTCCCGACAACTGATACGGCTGATCTGTAAATTTACGCGAAAGATATTATTTCTGGTATACACGGATCATAGAAGAAATCTTTCTTACAGATGCGCTGTTTTCCAGTTCTTCCTTAACCTTAAAGAAAGCGCCCTCGCTTACAAGTTTGGTGATCACAACAACCTCTGCGGTATCCGGTCTCTTGCTTTCTTTCTGCATGATCTGTGCCACGCTTGCCTGATATTTTGCAAAATGCTCCAGGATTTCAGCCAGCACACCGCAGCGGTCCTCTACCTGCAGGCGGAGGAAATAACGGTTATGGGTATCTGCCATATTTTTTACCGGAAGTGTCTTATAGCAGGTGCAGCCTACTCTTCCGCAGCAATCTGCCTTCATATTACGGACTACCTCAAATACATCACCGGCAACCGCACTTGCTGTAGGAAGCTCACCTGCTCCACGTCCGTAGAACATGGTATCTCCTACTGCATCTCCGTGTACAAAAACCGCATTATAAGAATCATTGACGGATGCAAGGGGATGCTCTGCCGGGATCAGCATCGGGCAGACATAGGCCTCAACGCCGTCCTCCTGACAGCGTGCAACACCCAGAAGCTTGATCTCGCAGCCCATTTCTTTTGCGTAACGGATATCCTTTGCCGTGATCTTTGTGATTCCTTCTATATGAACATTATCAAGGGTAACTCTGGAATTAAAGGCAACTGATGCAAGGATGGCAACCTTTCTTCCAGCATCAATTCCCTCGATATCTGCAGTAGGATCTGCCTCTGCATATCCAAGTTCTGTAGCAAGAGCAAGAGCATCTGAAAATTCCATTCCCTCCTGGGACATCTTGGTAAGGATAAAGTTCGTAGTTCCGTTTACGATTCCCATAACTTCCGTTACATGGTTGGCCTCAAGACTGTTCTTCAACGGGCTGATGATCGGGATTCCTCCGGCAACTGCTGCCTCAAACAGAAAATCCTTCTGCGCTGCCCTGGCAGTTTCCAGGATCTCTTTTCCGTGGACTGCGATCAGATCCTTGTTTGCAGTTACAACGTTCTTGCCGGCTTTCAGTGCTGCAAGGATATAAGTACGTGCCGGCTCGATCCCGCCGATCAGCTCGATCACAATATCAATGGAAGGATCTCCCTCAATATCTGCCCAGTCTGTTGTAAGAACAGAAGGATCGTCTACCTTCCCGGACGCTTTCTCAAGGTTACGCACCAGGATCTTTGTGATCTTTACCTGGCATCCAAGCTTGGCTGTCATTTCCTGCTCCTGGCTTTTGATCACTTTATATACACCGGTTCCTACTGTTCCGAGACCAAGAAGGGCCGCATTTACGACTTTTTCGTTCATTTTCTGATGTCCCCTTTCCGTTTTTTCCAATTTTTATCAGAGTAACTCCTATGTTATGGCAGAAAACGCTTTTTGTCAAGTTCCGGCAGAGGAAGCAATTCCAGCCAGCTGCCAAAAAGTCCGGTGATCAGTTCCTGCACCATAGCTTTTGACTGTGGTTCCAGTTTATCCAGCTGGCGCACCATGGCAGCCAGACTTTTCAGACCACCTTCCTGGATTTGGGAAATGGTATCTGCTCCGGTTGCTTCCAACACAGAAAAGAGTTCCCCGATGAGATGCTCTCTCTGCTTTTTATCCATATGGTCGATCCATTTATGAAGACTTCGATTTGACGCCGCAGCTCTTCTTGTCAAACTTTCTTTCTCTATAAAGGATGACCCCATTACCTCCCAGGTAAAAGCATCATGCTGCAGGATTCCCTTCTGTGTACTGGCTACGATCCGCGGATCTTTCTGATGGCTGAGCAGCATACCGATCACAGATGCCTCGGGAATGATACGGGTGACTTTTGGCAAAACGCTTTCCACTCTTCCGGGACTGAAAAATCCTTCTGGAAAACCCGGGCCATCATTATCATAGACAGAAAGAAGCTTTTCCTGCAGGATGTCACTGCACTGCATCGCTGCATACATAGCCAGATTTCCTCCTTTGGAATGACCGCCGATCCGCAGCATGGACTGTATATAAGTTCCATGCGTTTCCAGATATTCCAACGCTTTTCTGTGCGAAGGAACAACTCCGTTGCTTAAGTTAAAATCCTCCTTCCATCCCACAATGGTATCATCGGTTCCACGAAATGAAATATATGTGGTTCCATCATCCAGTCCTATAGTCACTGCCGCAAACTGCTGAGCCTGACTGGAAATGATTTCATTGACAAAGCCCCCTACTGTACATTTCCGGAATCTCTCCGCACAGGCCATTTTTTCAAGGAGCACCGGTGTATTCTGCAGAAATGCACTTTCTGCTTTCAGATCCTTCTTCATTTCCTGTCTGGAAAAAGCCGCAAAGAGTTCTTCTACAGAAAGAGTATTTCCGTTTTTTACTTCTGCCATCTCATCCAGATCAAGATAGGAAAAACACGCCAGTATCAGATTGTCAACTTCATTAAAGGGTGACTGCTCAAAGGTAAGATCTCCTCTCCAGTCAAGATAATCCAGAATATTCCCCATAAAATCCTCCGCAAATGATCATATAAGCGTCTTACGCACAGCTGCAGGCTTTCTTTCTATTATAATACGTAACGGCTGCATCACAGCACAGCCATCTGATGCGTTTCTGCCGTTATCAGATAACCATTTTCTGAAACGACATACCCTGCCAGATATTTATTGTTATCATACCATAAATCCTGATCATTTGCTCCTTTCATCCATTTTTTTTCTGAGATAAAGGATGTAATGAATGCAGCCGCAGGTAAAAGTCGGAAACAGTATCGACAGGCCTGCTGCTGACATCATATAGATCACTGCCCCTTTTCCGTCATCCGGTGTTCCTGCCACAAAGCAGTAGAACATGGTAGCTGAAAAATACAGTGTGATCACCACTGAAATTAAGATTTTAAAAAACTTCCTCATTGCTTCTCCTTTCTGTAGTGTCGATATAAGGACACTGTTGTGATTCCAATTTTACCTTCATAATAAGATTAATTCAAGGATGAATCGGACAGGATATATATATGATAAAATATGACAGATTTTGGGTCACGATGAAGGAGCGTGGGATCACTCAGTATGATCTTTATGAACATTACCAGATCACCCGTTCACTTCTGGACAGACTTCGAAAAAATAAAAATGTTGAAATTTATACCATAGACAGGCTGTGTTCCATTCTCCACTGCGAGATCGAGGACATTGTGGAACACGTTCCCGAGCCTGACGAAAGGAACGAACATACAGAAAAAGCTTCAGAGAAAAACAATCCTTACTCTGAAGATAAGAAAAACTCTCTCTGACTGTGATCAGATGCAGCTTTTTTGTTAGCTGTGCTATCCGTGTCAGGGAGAGTTTTTCTGGTTTTTTTATAAAAAGATATAAAAAAAGGGGCCGAAGCCCCTTTTTAAGTGAATCTTATTTGTAGTTTACGATCTTTCCGAAATCTGGTTTCAGGGAAGCGCCGCCTACAAGACCGCCGTCGATGTCAGCCTGAGCGAATAAGTCAGGAGCTGTTGCAGCGTTTACAGATCCGCCGTACTGGATACGGATCTCTGCTGCTGTAGCGTCATCATAGATCTCAGCGATGCATTTACGGATATCAGCGCAAACCTCCTGAGCCTGCTCTGTTGTAGCTGTCTTACCTGTTCCGATAGCCCAGATCGGCTCGTAAGCGATAACTGCTGTCTTAGCCTGATCAGCTGTAACACCCTGGAATCCAACCTTAACCTGCTGACGGATGAAGTCCATTGTTACGCCCTGCTCTCTCTGAGTAAGTGTCTCACCACAGCACATGATCGGTGTGATACCATGCTCGAAAGCTTTGAGCATTTTTTTGTTAACGTCTTCGTTTGTCTCACCGAAATACTCTCTTCTCTCGGAATGTCCAAGTACTACGTACTTAACGCCAGCATCTACGAGCATAGCCGGAGCGATCTCGCCTGTGTAAGCACCCTTCTCCTCGAAGTACATGTTCTCAGCGCCAACCTGGATGTTTGTTCCTTTAGCTGCCTCAACAACAGGAATGATGTCGATAGCCGGTACGCAGAATACTACATCAACTTCGTCGTTAACAACAAGCGGTTTTAAAGTCTCAACCAGCTTTACAGCCTCGCTTGGTGTCATGTTCATTTTCCAGTTTCCAGCAATGATTTTCTTTCTTGCCATGGTTTTATCTCCTTTTTTGTGTTCTTGGAACACTTTATTTTTTATCAGTCTTTATCGTTAGCTGCTGCTACACCTGGGAGCTCTTTGCCCTCAAGGAACTCAAGAGAAGCACCGCCACCTGTGGAGATGTGTGTCATCTTGTCGCCATATCCGAGGATATTTACAGCTGCTGCAGAATCGCCGCCACCGATGATTGTTGTTGCGTCTGTCTCAGCAAGAGCTTTGGCAACTGCTTCTGTACCATGAGCGAAGTTCGGCATCTCGAAGCATCCCATCGGTCCGTTCCATACAACAGTCTTGGCATCTTTTACAGCGTCTGCAAAAAGCTTCTCAGTCTCCGGTCCGATATCCATTCCTTCCCATCCGTCCGGAATCTCACCACGTTTTACAACCTGGATATTGCAGTCATTGGAGAAGTTATCACCGATTCTGTTATCTACAGGAAGAAGAAGCTTCACGCCCTTCTCCTCTGCTTTCTTCATCATGTCAAGAGCATACTGAAGGTAATCATCCTCGCAGAGGGATGTTCCGATATGTCCGCCCATAGCCTTGGAGAATGTATAGGACATACCACCACCGATGATCAGTGTATCTACCTTGTCAAGAAGGTTGTTGATTACAGAGATCTTGCTGGAAACCTTAGCACCGCCAAGAATTGCTACGAATGGTCTCTCCGGATTGTTTACAGCGTTTCCAAGGAAATCGATCTCTTTCTGCATCAGATATCCTACAACTGCTGTTTTTACATATTTGGTAACACCTACGTTAGAGCAGTGAGCTCTGTGAGCAGTTCCGAATGCATCATTTACAAATACATCACAGAGGGAAGCAAGATCTTCGCTGAACTTGTCTTCGTTCTTTGTCTCTTCTGCACGATAACGTGTGTTCTCAAGAAGAACTACATCGCCATCTTTCATCTCTGCTACAGCAGCTTTTGCGTTCGGTCCTACTACCTCAGGATCTGCTGCAAATTTTACTTCCTGGCCAAGAAGCTCAGAAAGACGAACTGCTACAGGTGCAAGAGAAAGCTCCGGTTTCGGCTCTCCCTTCGGTTTTCCAAGGTGGGAGCAAAGGATAACCTTTCCGCCGTCTGCGATCAGTTTCTTGATTGTAGGAAGAGCAGCTACAAGACGGTTCTCATCTGTGATCTTTCCATCCTGAAGCGGAACATTGAAGTCGCATCTTACAAGTACTTTCTGTCCTTTTACATTGATATCGTCAACACTTTTTTTGTTCAGCATCTCTATATCTCCTTAACTTTTATTTCTGCAAAAGCAGATGAATAAGGGCGAGCGGTATTGTTGTCCGCTCTGTTAACAGTCATTCCTCAGACATTTTTTTGTTTGGTCTTTTGGAAAAAAAGGGCCCGGTCCTCTTCAGACCGGACCCTTTCTGAGTCTATTCTTCTACACCCGTTCGCAGAAAATTAAGCGTTCAGAAGTTTTCCGAAGTGCTTGATTGTACGAACCATCTGGCTTGTGTAGGAGTTCTCGTTGTCATACCAGGAAACTACCTGAACCTCTGTTGTGCCATTCTCAAGTGGAAGTACCATTGTCTGAGTAGCATCGAAGAGGGAACCAAATCTCATACCAACGATATCGCTGGATACGATCTCATCCTCGTTGTATCCGAAGGACTCATTGGAAGCTGCTTTCATAGCTGCGTTGATCTGCTCTTTAGTAACGTTTCCTTCAACTACTGCTGTAAGGATTGTTGTAGAACCTGTTGGGGTAGGTACACGCTGTGCAGAACCGATAAGTTTGCCGTTAAGCTCTGGGATAACAAGTCCGATAGCTTTAGCAGCACCTGTGCTGTTCGGAACGATGTTAACTGCAGCTGCACGGGATCTTCTCAGATCGCCTTTTCTCTGCG
>OGOS01001945.1_pt1 | contig 11988 bp, 10 predicted proteins | sample 1552701 | NCBI WGS metagenome assembly OGOS01 (sample SAMEA2580128, study PRJEB22360) | human gut metagenome | biome: human gut; feature: human-associated habitat; material: faeces | place: Denmark | collected 2008/2010
TTCCGTATCCGATACCACCTGTAGGCGGCATACCGATCTCCAGTGCATTCAGGAAGTCTTCATCTGTGTGGTTCGCTTCCTCATCTCCTGCGTCAGCAAGAGCATCCTGTGCTTTGAAACGCTCTCTCTGGTCAATCGGGTCATTGAGCTCGGAATATGCGTTACACATTTCCCATGTATTAATGAACAGCTCGAAACGCTCTACCTTATTCGGATCAGAAGGTTTCTTCTTTGTCAGCGGAGAAATCTCGATCGGATGATCCATGATAAATGTTGGCTGGATCAGTTCTTTTTCACAGTATTCCTCGAAGAACAGGTTGATGATATCACCCTTCTTATGACGTTCTTCATATTCAATATGATGCTCATCTGCAAGCTTCTTAGCTGCTTCATCATCTGCAACTTCATCAAAGTCAATTCCTGCATATTTCTTGATCGCATCATTCATGGTCAGACGTTCAAAAGGTTTGCTGAGGTCGATCTCGATACCATTGTAGGAAATCTTCGCAGAACCACAAACCTTCTCTGCCAGATAACGGAACATAGACTCAGTCAGTTCCATCATGCCTTCATAATCTGTATATGCCTGATAAAGCTCCATCAGAGTAAACTCCGGATTATGACGGGTATCTACACCTTCATTACGGAATACACGTCCGATCTCATAAACTCTCTCAAGACCACCAACGATCAATCTCTTCAGATAAAGCTCAAGAGAAATACGAAGCTTAACATCTTCGTTCAATGCATTATAATGAGTTTCAAACGGTCTTGCTGCAGCACCGCCTGCATTTGCAACCAGCATCGGAGTTTCCACTTCCATGAAGTCACGGTCTGCAAGGAAGTTACGGATTTCTTTCAGAATCTGGGAACGTTTGATAAATACGTTCTTGCTGTCCTGATTCATGATAAGGTCTACATATCTCTGACGATAACGCATATCTGTATCTGTCAGTCCATGGAATTTCTCAGGAAGAATCTGTAAGCTCTTGGAAAGAAGAGTCATGCTTTCTGCATGGATAGAAATCTCACCTGTTCTTGTTCTGAATGCAAAACCTTCCAGTCCGAAGATATCACCGATATCGGATTTCTTAAAATCTGCATAAGAATCTGCTCCGATCGCATCTCTTGCTACATATACCTGAATATTTCCCTGTAAATCCTGGATATTGCAGAAAGAAGCCTTACCCATAACTCTCTTGAACATCATACGGCCTGCGATCGCTACGTGGATCGGGCTTGCGTCCATGATTTCTCTTCTCTCTTCATAATCTTTCTTAACAGCTTCCTTTGCCTGTTCTTCATCAAGACCTGTTACATCTACTTCTGCACGATCTTTGAGAAGTTCTGCCTCATGTGCTTCATAAAGACTCTTCACTTCCATTGAGTGATGAGTCTGGTTAAACTTTGTGATCTGAAATGGGTCTTTTCCATTAGCCTGAAGATCTGCCAGTTTATCGCGACGTACCTTCAGTAACTGGTTTAAATCCTGTTCCTGCTTCTGCTGTGCCACCTTGGTTCCTCCTTATATACTTGTATAATTATTATTTGTTCATAACTGTTCAGTACCTTCACAGTTACGAGCCAAAATGCATTAAAAATCACCTGCGGTGATGGCATTTTGGCTTGTATGTCTCGGGATTTTGGTACTTACGTGCCAAAACACCTCGCGGGATAGTAGACTACTGAATAGTTACATTTATTCTACATTTCCATGTGATATCAGATGTAACAGAAGATTCCATTCAACAGAATCCTGTATTTTCAAATATCAATTTATCAGATATACAGACAAGAATAAGAAATAACAAACTTCTTATTATCTGATTATATAGTCAGAGAAAGGTGCGCGTTATGCCTTTGCATGATAAATCTCTACGCGCACCTCAGTCATCTGTCTCTTATACGTTTCTCTGGATCTCCAGAACTTTGTATTTCATGATTCCTGCCGGCATCTCTACTTCTACTACATCACCTGTATGCGCACCGATAAGTGCTTTTCCTACGGGAGATTCGTTGGAGATTTTGCCTTCAAGGCTGTTAGCCTCTGTGGAACCTACGATCTTCAGCTCGATGTCTTCTTCGAATTCAAAATCGTGTACTTTAACCTTACATCCAACGCTGATCTTGTCCAGATCTACTTCGTCCTCTACAACAACTTCAGCATTCTTTAAGATCTTCTCGATTTCTTCGATACGTGCTTCAATGTCTCTCTGTTCGTCTTTCGCTGCATCGTATTCCGCATTCTCAGATAAGTCGCCCTGTTCTCTGGCTTCCTTAATTTTCTCTGCTACTTCTTTTCTCTTTACTACCTTTAAATCATGCAGCTCTTCTTCTAATTTTTTAAGTCCTGCATAAGTTAGTAAGTTTTTCTTTTCTTCCATAATAACCTTACTCCCTTTCAACATCCGGTATAGTCTTCTGCGTTTCTTTTCGCCCCGGATCACTACATGGATTTATGTGCTTCCTGATACATCATACCTGAAAAAGGGCAGACTTATTCTAGGATATTCACAATTTCTGTATTATACAAAAAAGCACCCGGATTGTCAAGCATTCCGAGCGCCTTTGCTATTGTTTATATTTCTCATTTCACATGGTTTTAACTTTTATGCTAATCTTGATAAAAGCGCCTCCAGAGCTTCATAACTTTCTATGGTGTTTGACTCTCTTCTGAGCCCTGCGCTGTGACGCATACCTGCAGTATACCAGGCAACGTGTTTACGCATCTCACGGATTCCTACGAATTCCCCTTTTAATTCAATCTGTTTTCTGGCATGACGCAGGATCATTTCACGTATTTCCTCTACAGACGGGCGTTCCAACAGTTCTCCTGTCCGGAAATAATGGTTCAGTTCGCGGAACAACCAGGGATTTCCCCTTACCGCACGTCCCACCATAACAGCATCACATCCGGTCTGTTTTACCAGTGCTTCTGCTTTCAGCGGAGAATCTACATCTCCGTTTCCAATTACAGGAATGGTAATCGCTTCTTTTACCCTGCGGATCGTATCCCAGTCTGCAGTGCCGGAATAGTACTGCTGTCTGGTGCGCCCATGCACTGCAAGTGCTGCTGCTCCCGCATCCTCAATACGTTTCGCGATTTCAACAATATCTACCGGTTCATTCTCAAATCCGATTCGCACCTTGACAGTCAACGGTTTACTGATTGCAGATGATACTTTTCGAACGATCTCTTCAATCAGATTCGGGTTCTTCAACAATGCAGATCCCTCGCCGTTATTGACAACCTTCGGCACAGGGCATCCCATATTGATGTCCAGGATATCGAAATCTCTGTCCTCAATGGATTTCGCAACCTCTGCCATAAGATCCGGTTCACTGCCAAAAAGCTGCATGGAAACCGGGTGCTCACATGGATCAATCTCCATCAGGGCAATGGTATTCTTATTGTGAAAAGAAATCGCTTTTGCACTGATCATTTCCATACAGATCAATCCGGCCCCCTGCTCTTTACAGAGCGTTCGAAATGGCAGGTCTGTGACACCTGCCATTGGTGCAAGAACAAACGGATTATCAATCTGTACGTTTCCTATTTTCCACTGCATCTTCATGAATGGTTCTCTTGCCTGTACCGGCTCATTCTTTGTCTGCATGGATTCAGTCCTCACTGCCCGATGTTTTCTTCAGTTCTTCTTCCGGGATGTCTCCGAGAAAGAATACTTTATAATACATTTCCAGAGATTCCAGAAGTTCTTTCTTGTCCTGCTGAAGCTGTTTGATCTTCAGTCCGCTTCCGATCTCATCGTAGCGGGCATCTGCTTCCAGAGCTTCTGTTTTAAACTGAAGTCTGCCGTTTTCGTCAAATTCCAGAGTCAGGATTCCTCCTACATCCTCTGTGTAAAGAACACACATGATCTGAAGTTCTTTCTTCACATGATCCGGAAGTGCATTGAAATCCTGATTAAAATAAAATTTCTTCTCATAGGCACTTGCGCCGCAGAGAGTAATGTTGTCCTGATACATAAATTACTGTTTCCCTCTTTCGAAATTATTCAGAATCTTTATACATAGCTGTAAAGCCCACGCACTGAAACCTCTCCTGCGCTGACTTTCACAACTTCTTTATTCTGCCTTTCCACAAGCAGTTCACCTTTTTCATCAATCCCCCTGCAGATTCCTTCGAAACTTCTATCACCATCGATCACTCTGACCGGCTGGTTCAGATTTGCAAGGATTCTGTGGTAATCATCCAGCAGATGAGTAAAATCACAGGTCTGGATAAATTTCTCATAGTTGATCTCGAAATATTTCATCACCTGTGCAATCACCTGATTTCTGTCATATTCATGACCGCCCTCCAGAATCAGTGAAGTCGCTTTGTCCTGCATTTCTTCCGGAAATTCTTTCAGGTTTACATTGATTCCTACTCCGATGAGAACATAATTGATCTTCACACCATTTGTTCCCATCTCGGTCAGGATACCACAGATTTTCTTCTTAGAGATCACAATATCATTGGGCCATTTAATACTTACGTTAAACCCCAGTTCCTCTGCTGCCTGTGCCACTGCCATTCCCATAACCAGTGTCAGCATAGACGCATACTGCGGTGAAAATTCCGGACGTAGGAGCAGTGTCATCATAATAGAGCTGCCCTCCGGCGCTTCCCATCTTCTGTCAAAACGTCCTCTTCCCGCAGACTGGAATTCCGCAACTGCCAGAGTTCCATGCTCTGCACCATTTTTTGCCAGACGCTTGATCCATGAATTGGTAGAATCTGTTTCTTTTGCAAAATGGACGGTTTTGCCCGCCCATTTTGTGTTTATTGCCTGTGAAATTGTTTCTTCATTATACAGATGTGCCATTATTTGTTCTCCGGCTCTCCTAATGTTGCTACCATGACAGCTTTGATGGTATGCATACGGTTCTCTGCCTCATCAAATACTTTGGACTGCTCAGATTCAAATACTTCGTCTGTTACTTCCATGTCTGTCAGATTGAATCTCTCGCCCATTTCCTTGCCGATCTTTGTCTTAAGGTCATGGAATGCAGGCAGACAGTGAAGGAAGATTGCTTTCTCTCCTGCGTTCTTCATAACGTCCTTTGTTACTTTATAAGGTGTCAGATCATGGATTCTCTCTGTCCATACCTCATCCGGCTCACCCATGGATACCCATACGTCTGTATAGATAACGTCTGCATCCTTTGTTCCTTCCTGAACATCCTCTGTCAGAGTGATGCTTCCGCCGGATGCTTTTGCATATTCCTCGCACTGAGCAACTAACTCTGCATTCGGGAAATATTTCTTAGTTGTGCAGGCTACGAAATGCATGCCAAGTTTTGTGCAGGCAATCATCAGGGAATTACCCATATTGTAACGGGCATCACCCATGTATACAAGCTTACGTCCTTTTAAATCTCCGAAATGCTCACGGATTGTCAGCATATCAGCGATCATCTGTGTCGGATGATATTCGTTCGTAAGGCCATTCCATACCGGAACACCTGCATGTTTTGCAAGCTCTTCTACGACTTCCTGACCAAATCCACGATATTCGATACCATCGTACATTCTTCCCAGAACTCTTGCTGTATCTGCAATGCTTTCTTTCTTACCGATCTGAGAACCTGTCGGATCCAGGTATGTGCTTCCCATTCCAAGATCATGGGCAGCTACCTCAAAAGAGCAGCGGGTTCTTGTACTTGTTTTTTCAAAAATAAGTGCGATATTTTTGCCTCTGTAATATTCGTGAAGCTCACCGGCTTTCTTCTTTGCTTTAAGTTCTGCGGATAAATCAATAAGATATGTGATCTCCTCCGGTGTAAAGTCTTTCAGTGTCAGAAAGTTTCTTCCTTTTAAGTTCATAATAATTCTCTCCCCGATGTCATTTATTCTCTTTTGTTATTTGTCTGTCTCCGCTTTCGGATCAGTGACGATCTCTTTCAGCGAACTTGCCAGACCTGCGATTCCCTGAATATCCGACGGAATAATGATCTTGGTTGCCTTACCGTCTGCTGCCTTGGCAAATGCTTCCAGACTCTTCAGTGTCAGAACTGCTTCATCTGCTCCTGCCTCTCTGATCATGCGGATACCCTCTGCATTGGCATTCTGAACTTTCAGAACTGCCTCAGCCTGTCCTTCTGCCTCCTTGATCATACGCTCTTTCTGAGCCTCTGCGCGAAGGATTGCTGCCTGTTTCTCAGCTTCTGCATCCAGAATTGCGGATTGTTTCTTACCTTCTGCAACAAGGATCGTAGATTTCTTCTGACCTTCTGCGATCAGGATTGCTTCACGACGTTCACGCTCAGCTTTCATCTGTTTCTCCATTGCATCCTGGATAGCTGCCGGAGGAATAATGTTCTTCAGTTCCACACGATTGACCTTGATTCCCCATGGATCAGTAGCTTCATCAAGAGAAGCTCTCATCTTGGTATTGATCGTCTCACGTGATGTAAGTGTCTCATCCAGTTCCATGTCACCGATAATATTTCTTAAGGTTGTTGCGGACAGATTCTCGATTGCCATGATCGGATTCTCCACACCGTAAGTATAAAGCTTCGGATCTGTGATCTGAAAGAATACGACAGTATCAATCTGCATGGTTACGTTATCCTTTGTGATAACCGGCTGCGGTGGAAAATCCACTACCTGTTCCTTCAGATTTACCTTTCTGGCTACTCGTTCAATAAACGGAACCTTGAAGTGAATTCCTGTACTCCAGGTTGCCTGATAAGCTCCCAGACGTTCCAGGATTACTGCATATGCCTGTGGTACAATGCGGACGCAGGATGCAAGGACCCATACCGCAATAACGATAATAACTATCAGAAAAACCACGCCCATAACTAATCCTCCTTATTCTGTTTTACGATAAGTTTCACACCTCGGATCTCTTCGATCGTTACAACGGTGCCTTCGCCGATTTTTTCGTCATCAGCAGAACGTGCAGTCCATTCAATGTCATTGATACGAACCTGGCCTGTCTGCGCCAGATTGTCAATCTCCTGAATCACAACTGCTTTCTTTCCAATCAGACTGTTTGCATTGGTCTGTATGGTTTCTTTGTTGAAGTACTTCATTGCCAGTGGTCTGGTAAAGATGAGAAGTACCAATGAAACACACAGAAACAGCAATATCTGTACAGTGAGGTTCGCTCCTGCATAACATGCAATAGCAGCGACCAGTGCGCCGCCGGCAAACCAGATGGTGGTCAGTCCTGCCGTAATTGCCTCTACAACAAGCAATAACGCAAGAATCCCAAGCCAGATCAAAGGCTGCATGAAACTCCTCCTTTCGTCTGCTATCGTCTCTGACGAGCAGCTTCATACATGAGAATTCCGGATGCCATGGCAGCATTCAGAGATTCTACTTTTCCACACATAGGAATCCGTATCAGACAATCAGCACTGTCTGCCGCTTCATCTGTCAGTCCTTTTCCCTCATTGCCGATCAGGAAAGCAGTTCCTCCTGTGTAGGATTCCTGATCATAAGAGTTCTTACCATGCAGATGCGCCGCAAATGTGCGGATATTTCTGTCTTTCAGTTCCTGTGCTAATGATACCACACTTTCCACATATAGGAAAGGCATTCTGTAGACAGAACCCATGGTTGATCGTATAACCTTCGGGTTTGTGATATCCACGCAGGTCTTTGTCAGAAGAACTCCGCTTACTCCGGCACCCTCTCCTGTACGGAGAATAGTTCCCGCATTTCCCGGATCCTGCAGATCTTCCAGAATCATAACCAGCGGATTTTCCCCGCCGAGAATATCTTCCATTATATAGGAAGGTTTCTTAAGCACTGTCATAATTCCCTGCGGCGTCTGCGTATCGCTCATCTGTCGAAAAACAGAATCTGTTACTATTTCATATGGAAGTTTCTCCACCTGAGCCATCAGTTCTGCATCACCGCTGAGAGCTTCTGATACATACACCTTCGAAATCCAATCCCTAGGTGCTTCGCCGAACATTTTTCTTCCTTCTGCAACAAAAAGCCCTTGTTCTCTGCGGGCTTTTGTTTTCTGGTTCAGCTGTATGATATTTTTTACCTGTCCGTTATTTACACTGGTGATCATATCTTATCCTCAATTTTCCGAAACCTTATTCAGGTCACTGTTTGCTCCTGCTGCAACAACTGTGCAGTCTGCCGGAAACACTTCATCCGGCGCCACATTCATATTCATCTTATCGCCATGCTTCAGACCGATCAGATTGATGTTATACTTTTCCCTGACCTTCAGCTCCCGAAGTGTTTTTCCTATCCATTCCCGCGGGATCTTAAATTCTGCCATACTGAAATCAGAAGAAAGCTCAAACATATCGACAAATCCACTGGAGAGAAGATTTCTTGCAACTCTGATACCCATGGAATGTTCAGGATAAATCACCTTATCTGCCCCTATTTTCTCCAGTATCCTGCCATGAAGAGAATTCATTGCCTTCGCCATGACAAAAGGAACTCCAAGTTCTTTCACCTGCATCGTTGCTGTAATACTGGCCTCCATATTCTCGGCTACTGCGATGACCGCAACATCTACGTTCTGAACTCCAAGCGATTCCAGAATTCCCGGATCACGCACATCTGCCTTGACAGCATAGGAAACTTTCTCTGCGATATCCTGCACATTATCATCTTTATCGTCAATGGCAAGTACATCGCAGTTCGCCTCTGCCAGAGTAAGGGCTACCGTCATCCCGAACTGCCCAAGACCGATCACTGCATAAGATTTGTTCTTCATTTTCTTCCTCATTTCTCTTTCTGAACATGTATTCGTTATCCTCTGCGAATATCCGCCTGACTGCCGAACCGTTACTATCCAATCATAATATCTTCTTCTGCCAGATGTGAATCTGCCGGCATTTTCTGTACACGTACAGTCACTGCAGTTCCCAGAGTCAGCGGACCGATTCTTCCCAGATACATAGTCAGGATCACGATCCATTTGCCTGCTGTATTCAGGCAGGGTGTCAGCCCTCTGCTAAGTCCTACCGTTGCAACCGCAGATGTAATTTCATAAACAACATCTTCTATAGGTGCTTCCGGCATGGCTGCACACAACAGCATACTCATGAGAATAAGTACTGTAAGTACCATACCTGTCACTACGATTGCAGAACGGATGTAGCTGTCTCTGATTCTCCTGTGGTGTACTTCCACATCCCGTTTTCCCTGAAGATTGGATTTCAGACTCAGCAGAAGGACCGCAACTGTTGTTGTCTTAATTCCACCTGCTGTTCCCATAGGGGAACCGCCGATCAACATCAATATCAGGCACAGCATATAAGTTGCATTGGAAAATCTCTCCTGGCTTACAGTGAAAAATCCGGCTGTTCTTGTGGTAACTGACTGGAACAAAGATGCCATCCACTTCGTTCCCGGCGAATATGTCCCAATACTTTCCGGATTTCCATGATCAAACAGAAAGATCAGTACTGTACCGCCCACAACAAGTATCAGCGTCATCATCAACACGATCTTACTGTGAAGACGAAGATTTTTAAACACACGTCCCACAGGAAGTTTCCCTCTGATGACTCGTTTGATCTTATCCCAGATATCCCACCAGACCACAAACCCAAGACCTGACATAATGATCAGTCCTACACTTGTAAAGTTTACGATCGGATCAGCAACATACTGAGCCAGGCTGTCCTCTCCCAGCAGATCAATACCAGCATTACAGAATGCAGATACTGCCGTAAAAACAGAGTATCCCAGACCTTTTGCCAGACCGAACTGCGGAATAAATCGAACTGCATAACACACTGCACCGATTCCTTCTGCTCCAAACACACAGATCAGAACTTTCTTCACCAGCCTGACCATCCCACCCATTCTGTCCATATTATAGGACTCCTGGATAACACGCCGGTTCCTCAGCGATATTTTCTTTCTCAGACTTATAAAAATAATACTGCCCAGGGAAATCAGTCCCACACCTCCGATCTGGATCAGGACAAGAATAATAATCTTGCCTGCCAGAGTCCAGTGAGTTGCCGTAACAACTGTCACAAGCCCTGTTACACATATACTTGTGGTTGCGGTAAACATGGCATCTGTAAAAGATGTGTGGTATCCGGGTGCCGTACAAAACGGCAGCCACAGAAGTAATCCCCCTAAGATAATCACCCCCGCAAAACCGAGGGTAATTATCTGAGCAGTATTTAATTTATGCAGTCTGTCATTTAACTGCATTTTATTATTCATTTGTTATTTATTATTTTTATCATAATTATTTGTTGATGGTACAGATACAATAAATGGTTTACTTGCCACATAGTTCTCTGGAGTTTCTGTTTCTTTTACAAGATAGACACCTAATGGAAGTTCTGTTTTTCCTGTAGAACCGTTATTATCTTTATTAGAAGGTGCACTGGTTGCTGTTGCAACAACATTCGTAATATCAGCTAAATCATCAATCTTAGATTCCCATACAGAAGATGGAAGGTTATTTAAATTCTTAGCTGTTCCATCATCATCTTCTTCCCATAATCTCATATATAGTGGTATTCCTAATATTATTTTTTCTGGATCTACATCTTCTTGACCTAAGAATTTCTTTATATTTGCTTCTACCCAATTGTATCCTGCTGTTGTACCAGCCTTATTTGAACTTGTACCATATTGATCATATGCCATAAAGACTATATAATCCGCAACATTTGCAATTGTATTTCTATCAAAACACAATGACCAAGTTTCTGAGCCATCTGGAGCAGTTACATCTACAGATAGTGTTTTTCCAATCTTTTTTAATCTTGGAGCTAATTCTATTAAGAATCTTGAATATACATTTTTATCTGATTCATTCATATTTTCGAAATCTACATTTACTCCATCTAAATTATATTCTTCTACTAAATCCATTAAATTCTCGATCATAGCTTCTCTTTTTTCATAGTCGTTTAATATTTGAGAAGTTGTATCTTTTAATGAATTATTAGAAAACATTGCCCATACCTGATAATTATTGTTGTGTGCCCATTCAATATATTCGGCTCCGTCATCTTTAGCATTATCATATATTTCGCCATTACTCTCTCTTTCTAAAGAGAAAAATGATGGTGATACTACATTAACTCCATCCATAGTTTCTCCCATTCTGTCTGGAGCTTTTGCATATTCAGAATAGTAATCCCAAACTAAATTAACTTTTCCTTCTACTTTATCTATATATTCTTTAGCTTCTCTTGCTACTTCTACATTTCCTAAATCTTCTTTCTTTATATAACCTATTGTTCCATCTTTTGATCTTACTTCTGCCCAATTATTTGTTTCTTCTATATATACTACTTGTTCATTAGCTTCAATTTTTTCTAAAGTTCCTGACAATGTTTGAGGTTTATATTTTAATTTTGTTTCTTTAGTTGTATTTGCTACTTCCTGTTTTCTATCTAATGAGTCTATAATAATAGTATTTGTATCTTGTATATATTCTAAGTCAACATCATACACTTTTTCACTTATTTCTGAAAAAGGTAAATATATTGTATCGTTTTTCTCTATTGCAGAAGAATTTAACTTTTCTTCTTCCCCATTTATAGTAATTTCATTATTTTTTGTACTCATTTTTGCTATATTTATTTCTGATGTAGTTACAATATCTCCATTTTCTTTGTTATACTCTATATATTTGTCAAAATAATTTCTTATATCAGCTAAAGAAAGGAATACATTATTATTTTCATCTATATATACATCATTTTTCATTTTTAGAGTAACATTATTGTTATTTATTAAAACTTTAGTTTTTCCATCGTAATCCTCTCTTATATAATTAGGCGATAGATAAAATACTCCACCTACCAATACAAGAAATACAAGTACTATAAAAATATTTAAAATTAATTTCGAACTATTTCTTTCGTTTTTTTCTTTCATTCTTTTTGCCATTTGTATTCTCCTTCCACACTTTCACAGGAGAATATATACGGCACTTTATGAAACAAATCTTACGATTTCTTTCTATGTCTTCCCCTGCTCTATTGTAATTAATGGGTATCTAAGCAGGGATTCCTCTGAAG
>OGOS01001946.1_pt1 | contig 11986 bp, 10 predicted proteins | sample 1552701 | NCBI WGS metagenome assembly OGOS01 (sample SAMEA2580128, study PRJEB22360) | human gut metagenome | biome: human gut; feature: human-associated habitat; material: faeces | place: Denmark | collected 2008/2010
TAATTATCATCAGGAACGCGCCGTATGGAAACCGACCAACCATGCTTTTCCGCAAACCGCATTGACGTATTTGGGAAATGTGATGAATACCCGTGCCGCCTCTTTTTATCAGGAACATGGCGTACAACAGATTGCCGGGGCTTATGAAAAAGAACGGGTGGAAGATGCGGTACTGATGTTCTGCAAACATTGTTTGCGGTATAGTATGGGTTGGTGTCCCATTCATCAACGCGTGCGGTCGCCTTATAGAGAACCCTATTTCCTGGTGTCGAATGACGGAAAGCGGTTCCGTCTTGAGTTCGATTGCAAGAATTGTCAAATGAAAGTAAAAGCAGCGCAATGAGAATGAACCACCGCAGAATGATTCGTTACAGACGACACAGAGGATATGGAGCTTCTGCCCTTTCTTTTGTAACTGCCTGTTGGAATGGCTTGTGGAAGGAGACACTTTTCTCTGTATCCTCCGTGTCCTCTGTGGTGAGTTTGCTGTTGTGCTTGTTTTTTCTTTCGTCCTGCCATTATGCCCGCCCCAATCTTTCTTCCGAAGAAATGCCGCAGAAAACGAAGGACTCTTTGAATTACCTTTATGAACGGCACTATACATGGAATACGAATCTGGAGTTAACGGCAGATTCCATTTTGCTGGAGTGCCTGCCTATCAAGGATACGTACATAAATCTTTATCGGGGAGATCGTGTGGTAGTGGCCGAGTTTGCCGTACATCCTGCCGATAGTGTAGATAGCGTTTGGGTGAAGCTGGCACATACGCAGGATGAACAGGGGTGGATACGCGAGGTGGAGTTGAAACGATCTTTTGTCCCTACGGATAGTATTTCTCAGGCCATTCATTTGTTTAGTGATACGCACGCCTCCTATTTTGTGGTTATCTTTGCACTTTTTGTCGGTGTCTATCTGCTTCGTGCCTTCCGTCGGAAGCAGTTGCAAATGGTGTATTTCAATGATATTGACAGTGTTTATCCGTTATTCCTGTGTCTGCTAATGGCCTTCAGTGCAACGGTTTATGAATCAATGCAGGTGTTTGTGCCGGACACATGGGAGCATTTCTATTTCAATCCTACTTTGTCGCCTTTTAAAGTTCCTTTTATTCTTTCAGTCTTTTTGTTGAGTATCTGGCTGTTCGTGATAGTCTCCCTGGCAGTGCTTGACGATTTATTCCGGCAGTTGACCCCCGCAGCGGCAATCTTTTATCTGCTGGGACTGATGTCCTGTTGTATATTCTGCTATTTCTTCTTTATTTTAATGGCGCATATATACATAGGTTATTTATTCCTCATCCTTTTTATTCTTGTTTTTGTAAAGAAAGTATATTGGAATAGTCGTTATAAATATTGTTGCGGACATTGCGGGGAGAAGTTGAAAGAAAAAGGTGTCTGCCCCCATTGCGGAGCAATCAACGAATAATTCTATTGCTGACTTATCGTATTCTTTTAAATAACTTTTTTAAGTGATGAAAATCAGAGCTACCGAACTAAAAGATCTTCCTAGAGTCATGGAGATATATGATTATGCCCGTGCCTTTATGCGTACAAACGGAAATGTAACTCAATGGATTGGCGGCTATCCGTCCGAAGCGTTGATTCGTCAGGAAATAGAAGACGGCCATAGCTTTGTCTGTATGGACGGTCAGGGGGAAATCTTGGGAACTTTTTGTTTTATTTTAGGTGAAGATCCTACCTACCAGCATATTTATGAAGGGAACTGGCTCAATGACGAACCGTATGGCGTGATCCACCGTTTAGCAACAAACGGTAAACGGAAAGGAGTATCAGATGCCTGCCTGAACTGGTGTTTTGAACAATGGGGCAATATTCGTGTCGATACACATCAGGACAATAAAGTGATGCAGCATATTCTGACAAAATACGGCTTTCAGCGCTGCGGCATTATTTATGTGAAGAACGGAACAGAACGTATTGCTTATCAGAAAAAACTTATTAAACAGTTATAATAGACATAAGTCTATGGATGAGAAAATGTTTCCAAACGTTGAAACTCGGTTTTCAAGGCTGGAAACTGGAGTTTCTCTATAGGGAAACTAGAGTTTCTGCGTATGGAAACTAAAGTTTCTAAGCGTTGAAACTGAAGTTTCTAACTATGGAAACGCCAAGAAACTTATGGCTTTGTACTTCTTAGTGAGTAGGAATAACTTTCCGTAGCTATGCCGACAGCCACATAATATCTGTTGCGGGTGGTAGATCGATGCTATACTTTTCAGCTTTATGGTACAGCTTCTCGGGCAGATATTTTAGCTCATTTTGAATACAAAAAAGAATCGATAGAGTGCAAAAAATATTTTATCCTTCTACTTTAAACCGGGAAGCTTGTTTTTCTTGTAACTTTGCAGCCAATTTAAGAAAAAGAAGCGTAGAATGATAAATAAATACGAAGAACGGCTGGGGACGGAACGTATGTTGCCGCTCATCTTTAAAATGGCACTTCCCGCAGTAGCTGCGCAGTTCGTCAATCTGCTTTATAGCATTGTCGATCGTGTATATATCGGACATATTCCGGGCATCGGAACCGATGCGCTTGCCGGTGTCGGAGTGACTACTTCCCTCATTATTTTGATTTCCTCTTTTTCTGCGATTGTCGGTGGCGGTGGTGCGCCGTTAGCCGCCATTGCGCTCGGGCAGGGAGATCGTTTGCGTGCCGGTAAAATATTGGGAAATGGTTTCGTCCTTCTGATATTATTTACCTTGCTTACGTCTTTTATCGCATATACATTTATGGAACCCATTCTCCTTTTCACGGGAGCTTCGGCGAATACATTGGAGTATGCCGTGGATTATCTTTCCATTTATCTGCTGGGTACTATATTTGTAGAAATATCGACAGGACTGAACAGCTTTATTAATGCACAAGGGCGTCCTGCCATTGCTATGTTTTCCGTTCTGATCGGTGCTTTGCTGAATATTATCCTTGACCCTATCTTCATCTTTGGGTTTAATATGGGCGTGAAAGGAGCAGCTTTGGCCACAGTGCTTTCACAGGCTTGCAGTGCGGCCTGGGTACTCTCTGCCTTTGGAGAAACCTTATATGAAACTGGACAGAAAAATAATCCTTTCCATATTGGCTTTGGGAGTTTCTCCGTTCATTATGGCGAGCACGGAGAGCTTGGTCGGGTTTGTGCTTAATAGCAGCCTGAAAGAGTTCGGAGACATCTACATCAGTGCATTGACAATTCTGCAGAGTGCGATGCAGTTTGCCAGTGTACCACTGACCGGATTCGCACAGGGATTTGTTCCGATAATAAGCTATAACTATGGGCACGGCGATAAGCAGCGTGTAAAAGAATGCTTCCGTATTGTGCTGATAACCATGTTCTCTTTCAATCTGTTATTAATGCTTTTCATGATTCTGTTTCCTTCAACGGTAGCTTCCGCGTTTACGAGTGACGAAAGACTGATTGAAACAGTCCGTTGGACGATGCCTGTATTTTTGGGCGGTATGACTATTTTCGGATTGCAGCGTGCCTGCCAGAATATGTTTGTAGCGTTAGGACAGGCTCGGATTTCTATTTTCATTGCTTTGTTGCGTAAGGCAATACTGTTGATTCCGCTGGCATTGATATTGCCGCATTTTATGGGAGTGACAGGTGTATATGCGGCTGAAGCTATATCCGACGCGACAGCGGCGATATGTTGTACGTTGTTGTTCTTTTGGCAATTTCCCAAAATATTGGGAAAGATTCAGGGGAATACACTACGCACGAGTTAATTTCTGTTTCTGCTGGATGTGATATTCGGCGAACGCCCTGATTACACATGACGCGATAAGTAATATCGGAGATAAACTTCGCATACTCAAAGATTTTACTTACATTTGTTCCTATAAATAAAATGTAAGTAAAAAACATGAGAAAACAACTATCAGTTACATTAGCTTGTTTCCTTCTTACTTCGGCTACGGCGCTCGCTCAAAGCTGGAAATCTTATGAAAATACTGCGAAGGGAAAGACTTATGAAACATCCGATTACGTGACATTGCTGGATAGCACGTTGGTATCTGTCCAACCTACCGGGCAAGGCTCGTTTGCTGTGTGTAAAGTGATTAAAGTACAGACTCCGAGAGGGGCAGTGGCTAACCGGGTAATTAAATACGATTATGACCCTCTGACCGCCTATGCCGAGTTTAAGCGTGTAACCGTCTATCGTGCCAATGGCAAGGTTGACGAACTGGATGTAAAGAAAACCTGTGATTATGCTGCTCCTGCCCGGGCTATTTACTGGGGAGCGAGACAAATAATGCTCGAAATCGGCACTTTGCAACCCGGTGATGTTGTGGATTATGAGATAGCCAAGAAGGGGTTCACTTATGCGTTGCTTGGAGCCGGTGATGAAGACGATTCTCGTTTTATCCCGCCTATGCGCGGGCAATTTTATGATATTGTTCCTTTCTGGAGCGCTGCCCCCACCGTGCGTAAAGTTTATAAAGTAGCTGTTCCTATGGAGAAAGAACTGCAATTCCAGTTCTATCAGGGGGAATGTGCTTCGTCCATGCGTTATGAAAATAATAGCAAGGTATACACTTTTGCCATGGATAATGTAATGCCTTTCGGCAGAGAGCCGAATATGGTGGATCTTTTCGATGCAGCTCCCAAATTGATGATGTCTTCCACTCCTCAATGGAAAGACAAATCTTTGTGGTTCAACAAAGTGAATGAAGACTATGGTAGTTTTGCCCCACTGCCCGAAGCGCAGAAAAAAGTGGATGAACTGATAAAAGGCAAGAAGACCGAAATGGAAAAGATTGCCGTGCTGACTCATTGGGTGGCTGATAATATCCGTTATGCCGGTATATCCATGGGAAAAGGAGAGGGCTTTACACTTCACAATACCAAGATGAACTATACCGACCGTTGCGGAGTCTGTAAAGACATAGCGGGTACACTGATTTCTTTCCTGCGCATGGCCGGTTTCGAAGCCTATCCGGCTATGACAATGGCGGGTAGCCGTGTGGAAAGCATTCCTGCCGACCATTTTAATCACTGTGTGGCAGTGGTGAAGTTGAGCAACGGAACATACATGCCACTCGATCCTACCTGGGTTCCTTTCTGTCGCGAACTATGGAGCAGTGCCGAACAGCAGCAGAACTATCTGCCGGGTGTGCCCGAAGGTTCTGATTTGTGTATCACTCCGGTTTCAGCTCCCGAAAATCATTATGTGCGTATCAAAGCCGATAACCGCTTGGATGCAGACGGTACTTTGCGCGGTACTTTCACTCTTACCGCCGAGGGGCAGAGTGACAGTAATATCCGCCGTATCTTTACTACCGGATTCCGGAGCGAATGGAAAAATACAATGGAAAGCCAGCTTTTAGCCATATCTCCCAAAGCTAAATTGCTGAGCGTAGACTACGGCAAGAATCCTAAAGACTATCAGGCAGCACCTATTAAAATCACTTTCCGTTATGAAATACCGGACTATGCATTGAAAGGTGAGAAGGAGATGTTCTTCCGTCCGTTGGTGATGAATAACCTTTATAATCAGGTACGCTCTTATTTGCGTATCGATACTTCACTGAAAGAGCGTAAGTATGGTTTTAAAGATGGATGTTCGCGTTTGGTTGAACTGGATGAAACGATTCAACTTCCGGCAGGATACAAGCTGGCGAATGCCGACAAGAATGAGACAATGCAAGGTACGGGAGCCGATTTTGAGGGTTCATTGGCGCAGCAAGGAAACAAAGTGCTGCTTCACAACAAACTGGCTTTGAAGAAACGTGTTTATGAGGCTGCTGATTGGGATAGTTTCCGTAATGCTGTGAATGCGCACAAAGCGTATGGTGAATATTTAGTGATTAAAAAGTAGAGCAGAATGAAAAATATACATTATTATATAGTTACGCTGGTGGTACTCTTATTTATGGTAGCTCCGGCAAAAGCGGTATCCGAAGCCGAATTCGGGAAATTGCACAAAACGTACATCTTGCATACTGACGGTAGCCAGGAGATGCGTGTACAAAAGGAACTGACATTGTTTACCCATACGGCAATGAATCGTCTGTATGGCGAAAGTTTTATTGTTTACAATCCGGAGTTTCAGGAATTGAAGATTCACGAATCGTATACCCGTCAGAAAGATGGCAATATCGTTAAGACGCCCGAAAACGCGTTTGTTGAGGTACTTCCTTCTGCTGCAGCCGATGCTCCGGCATATAATGGTCTGAAAGAAATGGTTGTAGTCCATACCGGATTGGAGCTGGGAGCTACTATTTATCTGGATTACTCGGTTATTACCCGTCCGGGGTATCTTCCCGAACTGGATGTGTGCGAGCAGATAGAGGAATTATCTCCTATCAGGGAGTATGTGCTTTCGGTATCGGTACCCGAAAACAAACCTTTGCATTATGAGTTATTGAATGGAAAAGCTGTTCCGGTGGTGAAAACAGCGGGTGGTGTAAAGACTGTGACCTGGGCGTTGAAGAATGTGCAACCTCGTCCTAGTATGCTTGCTGTTTCTTTGCCGGCAGGTAACGTACAGGCTATTGTGGCTTCTACGTATGCTTCAAAAGCCGATGCGTTGAAAGTGATTAAACGGCAATTTGAAAGTAACGACAAAGAAGTTTCTGAACTGGCAAAGAGGTTGACTGCCAATACACAAAGTTCGGAGCAAAAAACGAAACAACTCACTGCTTACGTGCAAGGATTAGGAAACTGCCGTTTGTCATTGTCACAAACCGGGTATCGTTTGCGTCCGGTTGCCGAAGTGATTCGTTCGGCTTATGGAACGGAAGCGGAGAAAGCGGCTTTGCTGGCTGCTTTGCAACAGGCAAGCGGCATTCAGGCCGAAGTAAAGGCTGTCTTTCCTAAAACAGAAGATAAGGATGCGGCAGGACTCGCTGCTGTCAGCAGACTGTTTGTTGCTGATAATGCTATTGCCGATATACAGGATTTTGTATCTGTTGTCAACATGGACGCCCGGCCGGTGACTTTGGAAGGAGTTTCCCATGTTATTTCGCAAACCGACACATTACGAGTGACGGCAGAAGCCGGAAAAACTTTGGAAGCAGGTTACCGGAAATTTGAACTGCCACAGGCGCGGAATGGTTGGGCTGCTTATGAAGGACGTTCAACAGTTGTAAATACGACTCGCCCGGTTAATCTGTTATTGAGATATTTACCTGATGAAACTTATACTTGTATTGTGAAAGTTGCTGACGGGATGAGGCCGGTAGTGCTGCCGACTGATAAGAAGATTGATAATCCGGTAGGTACCGTAGGAGTTACAGTGAAAAAAGCGGCAAAGGAGATAAAGATTGTCCGTACCTTGAAACTGAAAAAGCAATTGATAACTCCGGCCGAATATCCGGCATACTATCGTTTGATGTCGGAATGGTTGGATACCGGTGAAAGCGTTTTGTTATTTTAATCTGTCTTCTGCTGTTTTATAGGCGATGAAGCAGCAGAAGACTTCGATACGCTGCTCGGTAAAGTGGAATATGGGGAGTGTTTTCAAAGTTCCTTTTGATATGCGGAAGGCCTTAAGTAAAATTTTACATAAGGCCTTCCGCATATCAAAAGGAACGAAATGTTAAAATATACCTAGGGGTGTGGGGACAGACGCTCCTGCGGTGTATTTATATTATAGAGAAGCATTAAATCTGGATACAAATAAAAAACACTCGTCATGAAAATGGATAAACTAAAAAAGGATGATATTCAGTTAGAAAAAACAGTATCTGAATTAAAGGAGAGGCTGAAATACAAAGATGAACAGAACCTAAACTTAATCCAGCGTAATCGAGAGCTGAAAGCTAAACTCGGATCGCTGTTATCTCTTAAAAATGAATTAACTGAAAAAGAATTATTATTGACAGTTGGTTTAGAGTCATTGTTGCTTTTGAAGAAACATCGATATAATCACATCAAGAAAGAGGAAGACTGGCTGTTGCTTTACGATGCTGTCAATATATTATATGGAGATATTAGCCATATAGTTTCTTCCTTTGGCCTAACCTCTCAAGAGATGAAGGTTTGTTACCTTACTTATATAGGAATCGCCATCTCTGAACAAGCGAAAGTCCTGATTATTGAGACAAATACAATCAAAAGGTATAGAAACAGGATAAAAAACAAGTTGAAATTAGGAGAAGAAATTCTACTATCTGTCTACCTAAATCTCAATTCAAAGAAGATAAATAAGGATTAAAATACAGATAATCAACAAAATGAACGTATGGATAATTTACACATTTTGTCCTCCTCCAATAATTGCATGATATTATAATCCAGACTATTTTTGTCTCACAATAACAAATATATTACTTAATGCTATGAATACATCAACATTTGCCAAAACGATTGTCTCACATTGGAGTGTTATTGCAGTTGTTGCTGTATTGATATATTATAGTATATTTTCGCACGAATTTCAATTGTATTGGGATGATCAGTGGCAAGTGATTAATTCGATGACGAACGACGGGATATCATTGAAGAATTTGCAGACTATATTCCACAGTATTAGTAACGGTCAATACTCCCCAATCAATCAATTATACTACACGCTTATTCATCTATGCTTCGGCTACAGTAGTTTAGCCTTTCATATAGGTAATTTGCTGTTTCATATATTCAATGCCTGTTTAGTGTACTTATTGGCCTATTCTTTTATAAGAAATCATTTTGATTCTAAAAAGGCATTGGGTATATCCTTCTTCACCGCACTGTTATTTGCCATACACCCGGTTCAGGTAGAAACCGTTTGCTGGATTAGTGCGTCGAAGATAGTGCTTAGCACTTTTTTCTATTTGTCGGCACTGATATGCTACATACAATATATGCGCAATAGTAAATGGCAGTATCTTCTAGCGAGTGTGGTCAGTAGTATATTGGCTATGGGCTGCAAAGAACAGTCCGTTATTATAGTTCCATGCTTGTTGCTGTTCGACTGGATGCTGTTCAAAAGAAATATGCGTTCCTTGAAAGTGTATATCGAAAAAGTATATTATCTCATTCCTGCTATTGCCATCTTTATAGTTACCCTTGTGGCCAACAAAGATACAGGAGAAGAAATCATAGGATATACGATAGTAGATCGTTTTATATTCCTTTGCTATTCAGTGTTTAAGTATCTCTTGATTTCGGCTATTCCTTTCAAGCTTTCCTATCTTTATCCTTTCCCCTTTCAGGTAGGCGAAAAGATACCCATGGCTTTATGGATATACCCATTTGTTATCCTATTCATAGGATATGTGATATACCTGAACCGCAAAAAGCCATTATTGGTCTTTTGCACGCTGTTTTTCATATTACATCTGTTGCCGGTGCTTCATGTGATTCCGCTACCCCGCTACGTTGTTGTAGCTGACCGCTATCTGTATATACCGTATATTGCGTTTGCAATTGGGCTTTCCATATTGTCATATCATCTATACGAACGCCAAAGAAAGTGGATTCTATATGCCGGATTCCTATATTGTTCATACCTATGCGTTTACACCGCCAGCTATGCTCCTGCATGGAAGAACTCAGATACTTTGAAAGAGCACTTTAAAGAAGTTTTAAAGAAAAGAGAAACTAACCTTAGTATTAATTTTAAACACGAGAAACAATGAAAAAGAACAAAATCGTAGTATTAGCCGGAATGGCTTTACTAATGGTAGGAACTATTTTAAACGTGCATGACGCGCTTAATGAGTTCGGAGTAATGGAGATATCACTGCATCCGCAGGTGATGGCGCAGACGGGGACGACATCCGGAACTACAACTAACATGGGAAAACAATTAGAGACAGATGTGAAATGCACAAAAACAACCACCACCTCGAGTTCTTCATCTGTCACAACGGGTACTAGAACCGATACTAATATCAATGGTGGTATTAGTGCAGGTAATGGAATCATAGGTGGTTCTATTGGAGGTGATCATTCATGGGGCTCAAACTCTTCATCTGGTTCATCAACAACCACTACTGAAACTGTAGTACAAGAATTTAATGCTAAAAAGTATTACTGTGGTCCAGCCACAAATTACGTTGAAGTTTGTAGTATTACTGATCCTTGCCGTCAGTAATGATTAAAAATGCTAAGTTCATGGATTCCTAATGCTATGGACTTAGTATATAATTTTTTTAAATATATATTGTATGATAAACTATAAGTCATTATCAAAATTGTTCACACTTTGTTGTAACATTGTTACAGTAATCATTCTCTTCATAAACATTGGCTGTCAGACACCCCAAAATAAAGTTTCAACAGGCGAGCATATTATTTCCGATTCAACTCTTATTCATATAAATGTTGATCCGGATGGAGAAGAATCCTATGCTTTCGACAGCTTGATCGATGATATATCATACATCAAATTGGAAACAAACAGCGACTGTTTAATAGGAAACATACATCAGATACTTTGCTCTAATGAGTATATTTTCATAATGGATGTTTTTGTTGCAAATGCTGTATATTGCTTTGATAAACACGGCAATTTCGTTCGGAGAATCGGAAAAGTAGGACAAGGTCCTGGTGAATACTCGCGTTTATGCAAAATGTGTCTAACAAGCGATCAAAAACAAATAGTTTTGTATGACTGGAATCGTCTTCATTATTACGATTTGAATGGGAAGCATATAAAAGATGTATCTCCTAGCTTTTATGCAAATGATATTGAATTGATTAATAATGATTTTATTGCTGGGTTTATAGAAGCTGGTATGGACGATGATTCTCAACGGCAAATGCTATCTGTTTATGACAAAGATTTCAAACTACTTTATAGAGAATTCCCAAGTTTTTATAACGAGGTATTTCACTTAAACAATGGAATGCATCCTTTACGTAGTTTTGGAAATGACATTTATTTAAAAGAGCCATGGACGCATAATATTTATAAGATAGAGAAAGATCGTTGTTACGAGAAATATAGAATAAATATAACTAATGGTGGATATCCAGAAAGACCAGAGGACATGAACAGTGATACATATATAAAAATAGTCGGAACAAAAGTTCATATGGCAGACTATGTTATATTAGAGGACTATGCATTGTTCTATTTTAGCAAAAATGGATTCACTTGGTCTCCTTTCGTTATTTATTCTCATAAAACGAAAAAGACTTATAAGTGTAATGGCAGATATTACAATCCTTTATTTTTTGCACATTCTCCAGGAAATACACCCATAGTTTGTTATGACAAAGAAACTTTTCTTATTCCGCAATCTGCCACTACTGTTATGCGTATGAAAGAGCGAATTTATAATTCGCCATTAATTAACGATAGCAAGTTAATGCAGTTATATGATGGATTAACGGAAGATAGTAATCCTGTCTTATTCCTCCTACATATTAAATCTATTTAAATGTAACAGGATGAAAAAGAATATCAACATATATATTGTTGGCATATTAGCACTATTATTACTAGGTGTCAATATGGTCACTTTAAAGAAGTATAAGGCCCTAAAGACGTATTGTCAGGAACAGATTGCTGATAAATCCATTACCGGACAAAAAGAAATGGCACTATGGGTAAATTCTCAAATTGCTTTCTCGGTGAATGGAATGAAAATGCCAAATATCTTATTAAAAGAATACAATGGTGTCACAATTCCGCTTGAGGAATATATGAAAGGGAGAAAAGAAGTGTTAGTAGTAAGAGTCAACGAATTATATTGCAGTGATTGCGTCAATTTCATACTTCAAAAAATAGGGCGTTTATCTAAAGAATTAAATCTTGACGAGAATATTTTGCTTATTGGAAGCTCACAATCGTCAACAGCTCGTAGATATTTAGAGAAAAACATGAAATTGCCTTCTACTGTATTTGATATAGAAAATGGAAATTTATCTCTCCCATTGGAAGAAGAAGGTTTTCCATATTGCTTTTTGTTATCAAGTGACATGACAATTTTACATGCTTTCATACCCGACAAAGCTGTTCCTGATTTGGCAAACAATTATCTTAAAAACATAAGTCAACGATATTTTCAAACCAATTAAAAATTTAGAATTATGAAG
>OGOS01001957.1_pt1 | contig 11959 bp, 12 predicted proteins | sample 1552701 | NCBI WGS metagenome assembly OGOS01 (sample SAMEA2580128, study PRJEB22360) | human gut metagenome | biome: human gut; feature: human-associated habitat; material: faeces | place: Denmark | collected 2008/2010
GCTGGTAGCGCTCCCGGAAAACACGGTGAAAATAGCTGTTGTTCTCATAGCCCACCGCCGCGATGATATCGTTCACGGAAAGGGAGGTGTCACAGAGAAGCTGAACCGCTTTGCTGAGCCTTTTTCTCTGGAGAAGCAGCAGTTTCGTTGCCTGCCAGAGTCTTTTGGTCCTCGTAATATTCATCCAGCAGCTTATCAATAATATCCTTATTCATCTCAAACTTATTTAAAACCTGAGATGCCATACCATCGCCTGCAGCCACCAGACCGTACAAAAGCTGCAAGCTGCCCACGTACTCCTGATGGTACTTTTGGGCATTGTTGGCAGCCTCGGTCAGCACCATTTTAGCCCTGGGGCTATAGGTGGGCACACCCTGCTTTTTAGGACCCTTATCCAGCCACTTATCCAGCTCCTTAACCATCGCCGCCATATCAGTCAGCTGATACAAAAGATTGTGGGCCTCTGCCTCCTTATGCTGCAAAATCCCCCACAAAATATGCTCGGTACCAATATTTTCGCAGCCACACTCCAAGGACTTAGTAGTAGCCAGCTCCAAAATCTTAGCCGCAGACTCAGAAAAGCCCTCCTTAGTAACCTTCTTTTCAGACTTCAGCTCATCCTTGCCAAAAATAGACTCCAGCATCTTGCGAGCTGCATCGGGGCCCATATCAGCCCCCTCCAAGCCCTTAAAGGGATTGCCCCCATTAGGCAGATAATCCTTAGCACACTCAGTACACAGCCATTTATCCACCTTTTTACCATTAACGATAGCCACCATATGAATGGAAGCCTTTCGCTGTTTACAAATATCACAAAGCATTCAATTTACCTCCTGCTAGCATGTCTAAGCTGGCCCAAGGCCTTTTGCAGCACAGCCATCTTCTTAGACTCATCAGCATCTATAATATCAAGCATAAATTTCAAAAGTATCTGTTCGCGGGGCGTAATCAAATGACGCTCCAAAAGACTATCCACCAGCTCCAAGGCTGTTGGCTCCTTGTCTTGATTTTGGGGCTCCACCCTCACAATACGCACAAAGCCGCCGCTGCCACGACGAGACTCCACAATAAAGCCACGCTCCGGCGTGAAGCGTGTGCTCAAAACATAGCTAATCTGCGAAGGAGCACAGGATAAACGCTCAGCCAGCTCATTGCGCTGCACCAAAAGACTGTCCTCTCTATCACGCAGCAATTCACCTATAATAAAGTTTTCAATAGAATCTGCCAAATTACGCATAATAGTTCACCTACCTATAATCAAAACCGCCACCAAAGGGCGGAAAAATACTACTTTATTTTATTATATTTGACTTTTCGACTTTAGGCAAGTGAAAAAAATATGTCCTGATTATTCAGAAAATAGCTTAAAAAGCAAAATAAAGAATAAAAAACTGCGTCACAACAAAGCGTAACGCAGTTATAAGCATTATTACCAGCTACGTGAGGAGCCGCCGCCACCGCCGCTGCCTCCGCCAAAGCCGCCGCCTCCGCGACCACCACCGCCGCCACGCAGGAACATCATCAGCAGCAAACTGGTAAACATACCGCCTAAAAATACATTGTCAATAATCAAAAAGCCCACAACACCCAAAAGGTACAGCAAATTCCAGCCAGAGGACTGCTGCTGAGGCTTGCTTGTCTGCACACCAGTCAGCTCCACACCCTCGGCCTTAGCAATAGTGCCTGCAGTAGCAGCATAGCCCTGCAAAATACCCTTGCTATAATCTTCCTGCGTGAAAGAAGGAAGCAGCTAACGGTCCTGAATACGACCAGTCAGGCCGTCAGGCAACACGCCCTCCAAGCCATAGCCCACCTCAATGCGGGACTTGCGGTCCTTAGCCGCAATCAAAATCAGCACACCGTTATCCTTACCCTTTTGGCCAATACCCCAAGTACGCAAAACCTCTAAGGAATAATCCTCCAGGGACTCGCCCTCTAAGGAAGGAATAGTCAGCACCGCCACCTGGGCCGACGTTTTACTATCCAGCTCCTGACCCAGCTGCTGCATCAAACGCTCATCACTATCGCGGATAATGCCTGCATAGTCCTGCACATACACGCCAGTACCTGCCGCAGGCTTGGGCGGAACAGCAGGAGCAGCATCTGCACACACAGCAAACACCGTCTGCACTAGCAGCATCAGTAAAATTAACCAACGTTTCATCATAAATACGCTCCGTTATCAATATCATCAAAGCAGCCTTCTGTTACTTATGCACCTATCAAGGCACCAAAACCACTGCTTTGGCAAAAATAGCGTCAACAGCACAAGTGCTGCAAGCCTCAATCTCTCCACAGCAAGATACGTGTCAACTACTATCCTCTAAAACAAAAGGCCGGCAAGGCCATTAGGGCCGCCGGCCAAAGCATACAGCTTATTAGAATTTAACAGTAGGAACCTTTTGAGCAGCCTCGTCAGCCTTAAAGTAATCTCTAGCGGTGAAGCCAAAAGCACCTGCATATAAGGAAGCGGGCAAGGATTTAATCTTAGCATTGTAGTCTTGCACTGCAGTGTTATAATCCTTACGAGCCACAGCAATACGATTCTCAGTACCAGCCAGCTCATCCTGCAGCTGAGTAAAGTTGGTATTAGCCTTCAGGTCAGGATATTTTTCGGCAACCATCAGCAAACGGCCCAGTGCGCTGCTCAGCTCGCCATTAGCCTTGCTAGCCTCCGCAACGGTGGACGCACCGCCCAGCTTAGCTCTAGCATCAGCCACATCCTTAAACACCTGGGACTCATGCGCTGCATAGCCCTTAACGGTATTAACAAGGTTAGGAATTAAATCGTTACGGCGTTGCAGCTGGTTTTCAACCTGCGCCCACTTACCGGTAACGTTCTCGTTCATAGAAACAAGGCCATTATAGCTGCTGAAAATCATGCCAACAACAATCACAATGGCTGCAATAACGCCAATCAAAGTCTTATTCATAATACATTTTCCTCCAGTTGACTTACGTCTAAATGAATATTTCTCAATTAATGAGTGATGTTACTAGTATTTTACTTGATACAAAGCAGCTTTGTCAAATGTCAAAAAGTCAAAAAACGTACACTTTTGCAAACAATTTGTGAAATCGTGAAAAAAGGAGGGGTTATTCCTTTATTTCTAAACCATTTTCCTGTGCAATAAATAGGTACGTGGTCATTGACGTATTGCAAAAAATTCTTTACCAAGGTCGTAACATTGCCTCTATGTCCCAATGTATTTAAAAACATAACTGTAACTTCATTTTCAAGCACTAAATTAAAATCTTCCGTACATCTGCTCTTAAATTCATACAAATAACTTCAATCAATATAATCTTCTAGCACATCATATTCATCAACGAAAAATGTCTTTGCTTCGCCAAAAAGATAATCATAAATCTCGTAATTTATCTCTGGTCCAGTGCTTGTCATTGCCTTGTTGACGTAAGAAACTTTAGCAGTATGAATCTTGCCATCATCATTACAAAACCAAGAAACAGTATCGCCAACAGAGTATTTTGAAAGAATACTTCCATTAGATTCTATAGTATAATTCACCATTTTTACTCCCTTTATTCCTGTGCTGCTTCAAGCCATGCCTTTTTAGCATCCAACGCACTAGCAATTGCACTCTCTACGGTCTCTCCACTTTTATTCATAGTTTATGTTCTCCTCACTCATTATCTTCAATAAAAAAGGCGCCCTAGCCGAAAGCTCGACTAAGGCGCCACTGGTCTAACTAACCAGGCAAGATACCCTAAAAGAATATCATGCAACTAAGGTTATTATAGCATAAACACATTCATATTTCAAACATATTTTTGTTTTTATTTTTCATCCTCAAAGTAGCTATAAATCTTATCGTTGACTACCTGTTGCATATCGTAAAGCACATTAACAATTGACAGCTTTTTACCGTCCTTACCATCAATGGTTGTTTGAATACATTTATGTGTATCAACATCTCCCATATAGTAGAAATCTGTACCTTCACCATCGCTCTTTTTAACAAATAACAGCTTACGTACATCATCACGCTGAATTGCCTCTACCTCTGCAGATTCTAAGGTTACCTTGTTTCTGGTCATCCAACTAAACATGCTTCTGCTTATAAAACGGTCCTCATATTTAGTGCTTACGCTAATATCATCTTGCTTGTTGTAGGTAACAAACATAGGACAGGTATCATATTTTACACGATAACCAAATATAGTAGCACTTTCGTCTTTTTCCCAGTTTAAAATTCGGCAAACATCCTTACGAGAATAGTTTTCGTACAGCTTTAAACCGCCAAAATAAGTTTTCTTATCATAGGTTTCCATAAAGCTATATTCAGCATAATCCAAGGCGTCCTTAAAATATACTAAAAACTCCTCGTTTTCCAACAGTGCAGAAAACTCTTTTGTAAGGCTAATGTTACCTTGATTCTCGGAAACTAATTCAATGTTACCATATTTATTAACATCTGCAATTTTGAAGAAGCCCATCTTTAGAACATTTATTGCGCCAATAATACTCTTTACATTGACCTCCAAATCATATTTTTGCAGCATATCAGATATTACATCTAAGAAGCTTATGCTTGACTTATGCAATAATTCCTTAAGGATAAACACTTCCTCCAGTCGCTTACCATTAGCAACCTCTAAGCCAATGAATTTTAAAAGCCTTTGGTGTAAATCGTTCATTGTAGATTCTGCTAAATCCACATGCTGTTTGAAATGGAAATAGGAACCATCCTTCAATACAAACAGATACGGGTCTTTATCACCTAATCGCACAAAATCCATCATCATTGGCACTCTGCCAAGCTGCATTTTTACAAGCTCATAGGATTTTTTATACTCTCTGAATTGAGCTATTTTACCATTGTTCAGAGCTTCAAAAATACGCTTCTGAGAAACATCATCAAAGTAAACAGTAGACGCGCCGGGAATATGATTATTATGCATCTCTCTGCGTACTTTTTCCTTGTTATAGCTTCGATTGCCAAATAACGCTATAGGAAGTAGATAGTTGTTGCCATAATTGCCAATAAAATCAATTACCTCAAGATAACGTTTGCCCTGACTCTTACGCAAACCACGACCAAGCTGTTGTACAAAAATAATAGCGGATTCTGTGGGACGTAAAAGAATTATTTGATTTATGCAAGGAATATCAATACCTTCATTAAAGATATCGACAGTAAAAATATAGTCAAGCTGATCATTCACTGGCAACTCATCACTTTCCAAACGTTCAATAGCTTTAGAGCGTTCTTCTTCAGAGGAAGCACTAGTCAAAGCAATTGCCTTTTTACCGTACTCACAAAATTTTTCAGCAAGCGCTTTTGCTTCATCAATTTTGCTACAAAATACGAGGCCCTTAACTCTACCTTCGTCACAACCATAAAAATCAGCGTACTTTAAGATATGCTTTACTCGTTCTTCGCTAACAAGTAATCTAAAATCGCTCAGCTCGTCAATTACTTTGCCATCAACCATCAACTCACTAATACCATGATAATGGAATGGAACCAGCATATTTTCGGACAAGGCCTGATTTAATCTAATTTCGTAGGCAATATTATAATCAAACATTTTGAAGATATCGCCATCGTCAGTACGTTCAGGAGTAGCTGTCATACCAAGTAAAAACTTTGGCTTAAAATAATCAAGAACCTTTTGGTAAGTTTTGGCACCAGCTCTGTGCACCTCGTCCACAACAATATAGTCAAAATGGTCTGGTGCAAACATATGCAAGTTCTCGTCTTTACATAATGTCTGAATAGTGGAGAAAAGATAATCCTGATCAATCTCCTTCCTACTACCAGAAAAAATACCCGTCTTAATATCCTTATCAATAATCTTTTCATAGCTTTCCTTTGCAGTACGTGCAATAAGATTTCTATGAACAATAAACAAAAAGCGCTTAGGTCTAGCTATTTTTACATCAAAAGCAGATAAAAAGGTTTTACCAGTACCAGTTGCAGAAATAAGTAACGCCTTATCCTTACCTTCTTCACGCAATTCCTTTAAGGACTTTAAAGCCTCTGCCTGCATTTTATTAGGATTTATCTTGTATAGGTCAATAATACGATTTCGCTGACCTATACGACTACTTCTAGCCTCTTTATAGATTGCTTCGTATGAATCAATCCAGTCATCATCAACAACTGTTGCATCATCCCACGCTTTTTCAAGCTCCTCCTGCATCTGCTTAACTAATGCACCATTTTCCAAAGAAGAAAGCTGAACATTCCATTCTCTATTAACAGTTAAAGCAGTCTGAGTAAGGTTGCTACTACCAATAATCAAATTATAGCTATCCTCTGTTTGCTTTTCCTCATCTGCTACCTTATGAAATAAATAGCCTTTAGCATGGAAATTATAATCAGCTGTAATGATTTTTAATTCTAGATTAGGAAACTGCAATAGTCTGCGTAATGCTCTAGGCTCTGTAAAATTCTGATATTGAGAAGCTAGAATTTTACCCTTGATATTTCTTTCCTTAAGCTCATTCAAAATATCAATCATACAAGCTACACCGCTATTAGTAACAAACGCCACAGAAAAGAAGAATTCATCACAATTCTTCATTTGGTAAAGCAAAGTTTCCAAAACCTTAACCTTTTTTTCTGAGTTATTAGTTAAAATTTTAGGTAAAAAACGCTCGTCCTTATCAATATTATAATCAATAAAGCCCGCTTCTAAGCAAATTGCTAATTCTTCTCTATTCACAGCAATTAACCTCTAGCCTTCAAAAACTCTAAAATAGGCTTATCAGCTTCCGCCCAATCCAGCTTATCCATTTCACTTACTGGCAGCCACTGGAAGGAAATATGCTCCTTCATAACAAAGTCAGTCTTAGTAACCTTGCACAAATAAGCGTGCATAGTAATTGCAAAATCAGGATATGTATGGTCAACAGTCATCAAATAATCACTTTCGCTAATGCTTACCTGCATATCCATTTCCTCACGCAGCTCGCGCTCTAATGCTGTATGATTTTCCTCGCCGACTTCTACCTTGCCACCAGGAAACTCAAATTTATAGCTTACATAATCAAATTTACCCTTGTTTCGTTGCATACAAAGGATTTTTCCTTCAAACTCAATTACTGCGGCAACTACTTCATAATGCTTCATACCACTATCTCCTTTACTGCTTAACAACTCTTTCAACCAACATATTTATTTTGTCTACGTCTATTGTAGACCAGTTTAGTATAAAAAGCTACTTAACTTTATATGGATAGTGCAAATATATACCACAACCCCTCAAAGCACTAACTTTAGTTGTCGTTATATTCGTACTCATCCTCCTCAAACAGCGATATTAACATAAGCGTCAAATAGAAAACGGATTGAACCTCGCCTAATTTAATATGTTTTTGTAGTTATAGTTGCGCAACTATAACTACTTGCTGCAACTAGCGCTAGTTGCACTACTTTCACTGTCACTACTTACAGAAACTAACGCTAGTTTGCAATATATCATATTATCAGAAAGGTGGGAATACATAAATTTCTAAAACAAGGTACGTACTGCTTTAATCGATTACTGTTAGCAATAAGATAAATATAACTTTTCTTGAACTTCTGTTATAGATACATTACTACAAGCATTACACTCACTCCTATATTAGTTAATACATAATTTTACAATTGATTTTATTTATAATAATTAATAATATATATAAATTTTTAATCTTCTCTGTTCTCTATAAGTTCTACGTAAATCTAAAAAAGTCTATATTCATAACTCTAACAAAGTACAATACTAAGATTTTACTAAGTACTTTAGAATTATAGTAAATAGTAATATTTACTAAGTACCAAGAGAGACGGGGAAGAAAAAAAAGAAAAAGAAAAAAAAGAAGTCTCACTTATATAATGCGTTTTTTTACCCAAAATCTTACCCCCCTTTTGAAAAAAAATTAAAAAAATTTTAGAATGCATTTTCTAGAACCAAAACTATTCGTCAAAAAAGCATTTTTTACAAATATCGAAATGGATTTAACATTGCATGTATATTCTCTAAAAAGCAGTATACGAATTTGGAGCGGCATCTTAAATTGCTTTAAGACGATAAATAAAAATCAACCTACGATACAGGATTTGTAAAAGCAGTCTAAAACAGTTTACAAAATACAGTATTATCAACGCATAAAAACGCAAATTATGTTACAAATGCTAAAAAATAAAAAATTTTTCTAACAGGGGGGTAAGATTTTGCCATTTTTTTCGCATTATATAAGTGAGAGGCAAAAACGAGCAGCCTCTAAGGCAAGCCTCCAGTCCGGAATGGCGCCTTGCCTTGCCTGCGCTGAACAGCTATCAGCAAGGGACAAAAATAAAAACCAAAAGGAGAATGGTAGTATGGCAATTAACGAAACTGTAGTAAAACGCTCTTTGATTATCAACGTGGAGGGTGATACCGATGGCAAAACAAAATCTCACACCTACAATGGCATCAAGCAAGATGCACAGGCTGATAAAATCCATTCCGCTGCTACTGCGCTTGGTGGCCTTATGGAAAAAGCGGTAGTTGGTGTTATGGTCAACAACAGAGTTTCCTTAGACGAAGCGCTGTAAGCTGTTTTTTCGGCACATTAACTTCATCACCACTAAATTTGAACAACAAAGGAGTATGGTAGCATGGCAAAAACCTTAGAGTTAATCTTTGTAAATTCCGACGGTAAAAACAAAACTATTTCTATTCAAAACCCCAAAAACGGCGTAACTAAACAACAGGCTCATGACGCTATGAACGCTGTTATTACTGCTGACGTATTTGCGTCTGGCGACAATGGCAATCTGGTTTCTATCCGCAAGGCTCAGCTGCGTGAAGTAACCATCCAAGAACTGGCGTAATAGATACTCATGACCCCCCAGTCAGCTTCGCTGACAGCCCCCTTGAAGAAGGGGGGCCGAGGACACATCCACCTCTCAGTCAACGCCTACGGCCAATTCACCTTGTCCCCTTAAAAGGGGAGCCTGCTCTTAGATTGAACTTAAGCACACGCAAAAACGCGGCCAGCATCAGCTGACCGCGTTTTTAATTTACCAAATATTATTTTTTAGCCTCTTCTTTAGGAGCTTGCTCTTTAATAGGCATGTAATTGAAGTTAACCATTTTTTGCTTAGCATCAAAGATATAAATCATAGCAACGGTTTTTTCTTTGCTAAAGCTTGCAGCGTAAACCAGCTTATCGCCATCAGCATAACGCTCAAAGGAAACAAATCTGATTTCCTTTAAATCACCAAATTGGTCCTTAACTTGTTTTTGCAGATTAGCCATCAGCTCTTCAGTGATTTGTTTTTTCAAATCATCAGTCATGCCAGAAATTACCTGTGCATGAGCCACATTTTGGCCACTTACAGCATTATTCATCATTTCTGCAGCCTTTTGCTCCTTGTTCAGCACGCCGCCATCATAAGCAGCACAAACACTAGCAAAAGCAAAGGTCATAACCATAGTCAACATTACTAAAAGCTTCTTCATAACGTACACTTCCTCATTATAATCTATCAGTAAATAATACTGATAAGTATATTTTAGCGGTTTTTTGTTAAGATGTAAAGCTATACTTGATAAATTCCTTCATTATCATCCCAAGGAACCAGCCTATCCTCTTTTAAGGATTCCTGCACACGAATAACTCTTTGGTTTTCGCTGCCACGGAAGCGCAGATTAGGATTTTTCTTTTCCAGAACAAACTCACCATCTACTAAAATATCAATATAAGAGAGCATCTCCTGAGTAATTTCCCATGGACCAAGATTGCCTGTCAGCATATCCTTCTCAAAGTCATAGCCGCTATAGCACCACACAGTCTTTTCAGGATACATTTTCTTAAAGCGTCGCAGTAGTGGCAGCAGCGCCTTTTGGTTGGCAGGCTCAAAGGGCTCGCCGCCTAAAAGGCTTAAGCCGTGGATATAATCAGGCTTTAAGGCCTCCAAAACTTCATCTTCTACAGCTGTAGTAAATTCATTACCATAGGCAAAATTCCACGCCTCTGGATTAAAGCAGCCTTTACAGTGATGGGTGCAGCCACTGACAAAAAGTGAAACCCTAATGCCAGGACCATTAGCAATGTCTAATTTCTTGATAGTTGCGTAATGCATTTATTTCACCTTCTTATAAATGAAGCACGCGAGATTTAATTTCCTTAGTCTTGCCTACGTTCCAGAAGTTTTCGCCCAAATAACCACAGGTACGGCGGGTTACGTTCATCAGGCTGTGGTCCTTGTTATGGCAAGCGGGGCATTCCCACTCATTATCTTCATTGATAATGATTTCGCCATCAAAGCCGCAAACGTGGCAATAGTCAGATTTAGTATTAAACTCAGCATATTGGATATTGTCGTAAATGAATTTTACAACCTCCTCCATCGCCTGAGTATTGTGACGCATATTAGGAATCTCTACATAGGAGATTGCACCACCTGAGGAAATATTTTGGAATTGGCTTTCAAAATTAAATTTGCTGAAGGCATCAATTTTTTCACGCACATCAACATGATAGGAGTTGGTGTAATAGCCCTTGTCAGTTACGTCAGCAATGGTGCCAAAGCGCTCCTTATCAATACGTGCAAAGCGGTAGCACAGGCTTTCAGCCGGAGTGCCATACAGGCCAAAGCCCAAGCCAGTAGCAGCCTTCCATTTATCGCAGGCACCACGCAGTCTGTTCATAACACGCAGTGCAAATTCTTCACCTACAGGGTTAGTGTGGCTTACACCAGTCATCAGCTTAGTTACCTCATACAGACCAATATAGCCTAAGGAGATGGTAGAATAGCCATCCTCCAAGAAGCGGTCAATAACCTCGCCCTTGCCTAAGCGGGCAATAGCGCCATATTGCCAATGTACAGGGCTAACGTCGCTCTTAATACCCTTTAATGCATTATGACGGCACATCAGCGCCTCAAAGCACAGCTGCAAACGCTCGTCCAGCAAATCCCAGAACTTCTTTTCATCGCCATTAGCAATAATACCAATTTGAGGCAGGTTCAAGGAAACTACGCCCTGATTAAAGCGGCCTTCAAATTTGTAATTGCCGTTTTCATCCTTCCAGGGAGACAAGAAGCTGCGGCAGCCCATGGGAGAGAACACGTTGCCTTCATAGTTTTCGCGCATTTTCTTAGCGCTGATATAGTCAGGATACATACGCTTAGCGCTGCATTTTACAGCCAAGCGGGTAATATAATCGTATTTGCCACCCTTCAGGCAGTTGTGCTCATCCAACACGTAAACCAGCTTGGGGAACGCCGGAGTTACATACACGCCCTTGTCGTTTTTAATGCCCTGCAAACGTTGACGCAAAATCTCTTCAATAATCAAGGCGTTTTCCTTCAGGTACGGATCGTTCTCACGCAGGTTCAAAAACAAGGTTACAAAGGGAGATTGGCCGTTGGTGGTCATCAGGGTATTGATTTGGTATTGGATGGTCTGTACGCCGCCCTTCAGCTCGTAGCGCAGGCGTTCATTAGTCAAACGCTCCAAGGTTTCTTCATCAAGATTGCCACCACTGGTTTCTAAAATAGCAGCTCTAAACTTTTCATAGCTGCGACGCAGATATTTGCCCAGATGACAAATATCAACAGATTGACCACCATATTGGCTAGAAGCAACGGACGCAATAATTTGAGTCATAACGGTGCAGGCAACCTGAAAGCTGCGGGGGCTTTCAATCATCTTGCCGTTCATAACAGTGCCGTTGTCAAGCATATCCTTGATATTTATAAGACAGCAGTTAAAAATCGGCTGTATAAAATAATCCGCGTCATGAAAATGAAGTATGCCGTTTTGATGTGCCATTGTGATATGCTCCGGCAACAGCATACGTCTTGTAAGGTCACGCGACACTTCACCTGCTATATAGTCACGCTGTGTAGACGCGTGAACAGTATTCTTATTTGAATTTTCCTCCGCAAGCTCCTTGTTTTCGTTTCTGATTAGCTTTAGGATTGATTCATCTGTTGTATTCGACTTTCTCAAAAGA
>OGOS01001960.1_pt1 | contig 11953 bp, 8 predicted proteins | sample 1552701 | NCBI WGS metagenome assembly OGOS01 (sample SAMEA2580128, study PRJEB22360) | human gut metagenome | biome: human gut; feature: human-associated habitat; material: faeces | place: Denmark | collected 2008/2010
TAGGAAAAAGTTGCAACATACAATCCTCCTTGTTTTGCGAAGCAAAATGCGACTGCTCTAAGCAGGAGCAGAGGATTTTACCTCCTTGTTTTGCGAAGCAAAATGCTATGTAGGTTTACCTGCATTTCTTCTTATATAAAGCATTATACATGGAAAAATATAAATTTGCTAGGAAATTCTGTCAAAATAGTGTATATATAATAGTAATAACGAATAAATACGAGGGTGCTAAAAATTTGTGGAATAAAGATGGAGGCGGAAAAGAGGAAAATATGAGTGAAGGACTTTTAAAAATATTTATAAAGGATTATAAAAATGTGAAAGACATTAAAGTGCGGGAAAACTACGGGATTTTTGCGGGAATTGTAGGAATTATATGCAACCTGATTTTATTTGCATGTAAATTTTTTGCAGGTATCATTACCGGTTCCGTATCCATTTCGGCAGATGCCTTCAATAACTTATCCGATGCCGGTTCATCCATTGTAACGCTGGCAGGCTTTAAAATGGCAGGCAAGCCGGCGGATACAGACCATCCATTTGGACATGGCAGAATCGAATATATCGCAGGAATGATTGTATCGGCAGTTATTATCGTAATGGCAATTGAACTGTTTAAAGATTCGGTTATAAAAATCTTTCAGCCGGAGGCGATGGAATTTAGCGCTGTATCGGTTGTGATTCTGGCGGGTTCGATTGCATTAAAATTCTGGATGGCATATTTTAATACCTCGCTGGGAAAGCGGATTGATTCTGCAGCCATGCGCGCAACAGCGGCAGACAGTCTTTCCGACTGTATCGCAACCGGTGTGGTACTGGTATCGCTTCTGATTACGACATTTACCGGAGTAAATATCGATGGACTGGCAGGTGCCGTAGTGGCGGTATTTGTCTTTATGGCGGGAATTGAGGCAGCTAAAGAAACGGTTTATCCGCTTCTTGGACAGCCGCCGGAAGAATCTTTTGTGAGACAGTTAAAGGAACTGGTTATGGAAGATGAGCATATTATCGGAATCCATGATTTGATTGTACATAATTATGGACCGGGAAGGGTTTTTGTTACCCTTCATGCAGAAGTGCCGTATACAATGAACCTGCTTGCCGCACATGATATTATTGATATTGCGGAACACAGAGTAGCCGGTCAGCTGCACTGCGGCATATCCATTCACATGGATCCGGTTGTCAATGATGATAAAGAAGTGGAAGAATTAAAAGAAATGGTGCTGGAAGTTATTGCAGAAATTGATGACCGTTTAAGCATTCACGATTTCAGAAGCACTAAAGGCCCATACCTTACCAATCTCATCTTTGATTTAGTTGTACCGCATCAGTATAAATATACCGACAAAGAGGTACAGGATATGGTTCATAATGCCATTCAGAAAAAAAATCCGAAGTGCTTTGCTGTCGTAACCGTTGAGCGGTCGTATATCAAATAAATCAAATCCATCCGCCGTCAAGCTGGATAACCTGCCCGGTAAGATAGCCGCTGTCACTGCATAAAGACTGTACCAGTGAGCCAACTTCCGCAGGTGTTCCAAGACGTCCGGCTGGAATTTCTTCTATTAAAGAAGCACGTTCATCTTCGCTTAAAAAAGCATTCATATCTGTATCAATTGCACCGCAGGCAATGGCATTGACCTGAATATTGCTCGGTGCAAGTTCCTTTGCCAGTGCGCGGGTTAAGGCATTAACAGCTCCTTTAGAAGCGCTGTATGCGGCTTCGCAGCTTGCACCTGCAATCCCCCAGACTGAAGAAATGTTAATGATTTTTCCACATTTTTCATGTACCATATGCGGAATGGCAAAATGGCAGCAGTTATAAACAGAGCCGACATTTGTATCCATCAGCCGCATCCAGTCTGCGCGTGACAAATCCTGAAAAAGTCCGATTATAGAAATTCCTGCATTATTTATGAGAATATCTACACCACCAAAGGTCTGTTTAATATCCCCAAACATTTTTTCCGTTTGTGTATAGTCGCTCACATCGGCAGGAAAAATAGCACATTTTGCACCGCCCTTACATACCAGCGCCTTTGTTTCATTTAACTGTTTCACATTCTGACGACAGTTTAAGGCAACCTGCCAGCCTTCCTTTGCAAAAGAGAGTGCAATGCCGCGGCCGATACCGCGGGAAGCTCCCGTAATTAAAACTGTTTTGCACATATCTGATATAAAACCTCGATTCTGAAAAATTTCAATATTGTAAATGCCGCATATCCGGCAAATCCCGGATCAAAATCCCCTGGATAAGGGTGTTGTACACTCTCTTGTCTACGCTCTGCTTTGACCCGGATATCATCATATATCTTACAGTAAAAAGAAAAAAGATTCAAACAAATGCACACAGTTGTTTGAATATAAATATTTCTCAAAAAATAATTGACAAAAAGGCGCTTGTGCAACTCTGCTAAAAACAAGAGGCATCTTTACACATCTCAAAAAATTATCGACATTCATTGACAAATTATTCCGAAGTTATCCCCACGCAAAAAGTCCGTTTTTTGCGTGAAAATAAGTTATGCACAGAGTTATCCACATTATCCACAATGGAATGTGTGTATTTCCACAATGGGGATAAGTTTGTAAAACAGAATACATGTTTTGTTAAAAAATCATAAATCGCAATTTTACGCAAAAAAACAGGGCGAAAAGGCTTGACAAATCTGTTGCATAGCCAGTAAAAAAGCCCATCTTATTTTTGAATAAAAAATATCATAAAAAAGAATAAATTGTGTGAATTTGCTTGTCTAAATCCAAAATTGTGTTATAATAAATACATCAGATAGATGGTGTTCATTAGCAATACCACGATGAAAATACACAATAAAGGAGTTGGACATCATGCGTTTTATTATTACAGGAAGAAATATCGATGTTACAGAAGGGTTAAAGTCAGCAGTAGAAGAAAAGCTTGGTAAGCTTGACAGATTCTTTGCTCCAGAAACAGAAGTGAACGTAACTTTAAGCGTTGAGAAGGAAAGACAAAAAATAGAAGTCACGATTCCGGTCAAAGGCAATATTATCAGAAGCGAGCAGGTAAGCAGCGATATGTATGTTTCCATCGATTTGGTAGAAGAAGTTATCGAACGTCAGCTCAAAAAGTACAAGAATAAGATCGTAGACAAGCATCAGAATGCAGCAGCATTTGCTCAGGAATTTGTAGATAAAGACTACAATGATGAAGATGAAGTAAAGATTATTCGTACAAAGAGATTTGGCATTAAGCCAATGGATCCGGAAGAAGCATGTGTACAGATGGAATTATTAGGACATAACTTCTATGTATTCTTCAATTCAGAAACAGAAGAAGTCAATGTCGTGTATAAGAGAAAAGGTAACACATACGGACTCATTGAACCGGAACTGGATTAGTTCTTCATAAAACTAAATAAATAAGCGAAAGAAGCCGGCAGTACGGGATTGGATGATTTTCCGTACTGCCGGTTTTTTATGTCAGTCATAATGTGAAATTTATGTAAAACAGAAGAAAGGGCGGGAATCCCAGTGAAAGAGCGGCGCGTTTTACTTGCCTAATTATGGAATGAGTGGTACAATAGAGCAATGTGGCATAGTGTATCAGGGATACGCCCAATCGTTGAAATTGAAATGCCGGTTGCGCGGCGGAATGGAGATTAAAATGGGATTAGCGCAAAAGTTATTTGGAACACACAGCCAGCATGAGCTGAAAAGAATTGCACCAATTGCTGACAAAGTGGAAAGCTATCGTGACACAATGATGGCATATAGTGACGAAGAATTAAAAGGAAAGACCAAAGAATTTAAGGAAAGATTAAAAAAAGGGGAAACTCTTGATGATATTTTACCGGAAGCCTATGCGGTTGTCCGGGAAGCCGGACGCAGGGTCCTTGGCATGGAACATTACAGAGTACAGATTATCGGTGGTATTATTCTGCATCAGGGACGTATTGCAGAGATGCGTACCGGTGAAGGTAAGACACTCGTTTGTACCCTTCCGGCATATTTAAATGCCCTGACAGAAGAAGGCGTACTTGTTGTTACTGTCAATGACTATCTTGCAAAGCGAGATGCAGAGTGGATGGGACAGATTCATCAGTTTTTAGGACTGACGGTCGGCATTGTCCTTCATGATTTAAAAGAAGAAGAACGAAAAGCAGCATATGCCTGTGATATTACATATGTAACCAACAATGAACTTGGTTTTGATTATCTGCGTGATAACATGGCAATTTATAAAGAACAGCTGGTACTTAGAAATCTCAAGTACTGTATCATCGATGAAGTCGATTCTGTATTAATTGATGAGGCAAGAACACCGCTTATCATTTCAGGACAGAGCGGTAAGTCTACGAAGCTTTATGAATTGTGTGATGTCCTTGCACGCCAGTTACAGCGCGGTGAATACAAGGGCGAGATGACTAAGATGCAGGCAATCATGCAGGAAGAAATGGAAGAAGACGGTGACTTTATCGTTAATGAAAAGGACAAGGTTGTCAACCTTACCGAGCAGGGTGTCCACAAGGTTGAACAGTTCTTCCACATTGACAACTACGCAGACCCGGAAAATCTGGAAATCCAGCATAATGTGACACTGGCACTGCGTGCACACAACCTGATGTTTAAGGATAAAGACTACGTTGTAAAAGATGATGAAGTTTTAATCGTTGATGAATTTACAGGACGTATCATGCCGGGACGAAGATATTCAGACGGTCTGCATCAGGCAATTGAAGCGAAGGAACACGTAAAGGTTAAAAGAGAAAGTAAGACCCTTGCAACAATTACATTCCAGAATTTCTTTAACAAATTTGAAAAGAAAGCCGGTATGACCGGTACAGCGCTGACGGAAGAAAAAGAATTTCGTGAAATTTATAACATGGACGTTGTTGAAGTGCCGACGAACAGACCGATTGCCAGAGTGGATTTAGAAGATGCCGTATACAAGACAAAAAAAGGCAAATTCAATGCGGTTGTTGAGTCTGTTATCGAATCCCATGAAAAGGGACAGCCGGTACTTGTTGGTACGATTACAATTGAAACTTCCGAGCTGTTAAGTGAAATGCTCCGCAAAAAAGGTATCCAGCATAACGTGTTAAATGCCAAGTACCATGAAAAAGAAGCGGAAATCGTTTCGCAGGCAGGTAAGCATGGTGCAGTTACGATTGCGACCAATATGGCAGGACGTGGTACGGATATTAAGCTGGATGAAGAAGCAAGGGCAGCAGGCGGTTTAAAAATTATCGGTACGGAACGCCACGAATCCCGACGAATTGATAACCAGCTGCGCGGTCGTGCAGGACGTCAGGGTGATCCGGGTGAATCAAGATTTTACATTTCACTTGAAGATGACTTGATGCGTCTGTTCGGACAGGAACGTTTAATGAACGTCTTTAATGCACTCGGCGTTGATGAAAACGAGCGGATTGAGCATAAGATGTTAAGCAGTGCGATTGAAAAAGCACAGAAGAAGATTGAAACCAATAATTACGGTATCCGAAGCCATCTGTTACAGTATGATCAGGTTATGAATGAACAGCGTGAAATCATTTATGCGGAGAGAAACCGCGTATTAAACGGCGAAAGTATGCGTAACTCTGTGATTAAGATGATTACGGACTTTGTAGAAAGTGTTGTCAACCGCTGCATCGGAGAAGATGCTTCACCGAAGGAATGGGATTACACAGAAATTAATGAATTATTACTGCCGACCATTCCGTTAGAACCGGTTGTATATGATGAATCGATTAAGAATAAGAATGAATTACTGCATACATTAAAGGAAAAGGCTTTGAAAATGTATGAAGACAAAGAAGCACAGTTTCCTGAACCGGAACAGATCCGTGAAATCGAGCGTGTCGTATTATTAAAGGTTATCGACAGAAAGTGGATGGATCATATCGATGATATGGACCAGTTAAAGCAGGGTATCGGTCTTCAGGCATACGGACAGCGTGATCCGGTTGTACAGTACAAGGTGATGGGCTACGATATGTTTGATGCCATGACAACTGCGATTACGGAAGATACGGTAAGACTGCTCATGCATATTCAGGTAGAGCAGAAAGTAGAACGTGAGCAGGTAGCCAAAGTAACGGGAACCAATAAAGATGAAGGTGCTTCCGTAAAAGGTCCTGTAAAGCGTGTGGAAAAAAAGGTTTATCCAAACGACCTGTGTCCGTGCGGCAGTGGCAAAAAGTATAAAAACTGCTGTGGAAGACAGGCATAAATATTGATTGTGAGGTATGGAAAGTGGTAGAATTAGACCAGTATCGATACAAAATATCAGATTATGATAAGCCGCTTCAACAGATTAAAAATTCACTGGACTTAGATAATAAGCAGAAAAGAATTGAAGAACTGGAGGCGGATATGGAAGCGCCGGGCTTCTGGGACGATACGGAAAAGTCCCAGAAGGCGATGAAAGAATTAAAAGCCTTAAAGGATTCTTTTGAAAAATATGATGCTTTAGTCCGGGGACTGGAAGATACAAAAACGCTGATTGAGATGGCGGAGGAGGAAAATGATGCCTCCCTTCTGCCGGAAATTGACAGTGAAATTACGACATTTGAAGAACATCTGGAAGAACTGCGCATAGAAACCCTGCTGTCAGGCGAATACGACAGAAGCAATGCGATTCTGACACTGCATGCAGGGGCGGGTGGCACGGAAAGCTGTGACTGGTGCCAGATGCTGATGCGTATGTATACGAGATGGGCGGAACGCAAAGGATACACAACCGAAGTGATAGACTATCTTGAAGGTGAAGAAGCCGGTGTAAAGTCTGTTACGATAGAGATTTCAGGACCGGATGCCTACGGACATTTAAAGTCCGAGCATGGCGTACACCGTTTAGTCCGTATTTCACCGTTTAATGCGGCAGGAAAAAGGCAGACCTCGTTTGTATCGTGTGATGTTATGCCGGATATTGATGAAAATATAGACATAGAGATTAATCCGGATGATCTGCGGATTGATACGTATCGTTCCAGTGGTGCCGGCGGTCAGCATATCAACAAGACGTCTTCTGCAATCCGTATCACGCATCTTCCGACAGGAATTGTTGTACAGTGCCAGAATGAACGTTCACAGCATCAGAACAAAGATAAAGCAATGCAGATGTTAAAGGCAAAACTGTATTTGTTAAAGCAGCAGGAAAATGCCGAAAAGACCTCGGATATCCGTGGAGATGTCAAGGACATCAATTTCGGTAACCAGATACGCAGTTATGTTTTACAGCCTTATACAATGGTAAAAGACCACAGAACCAATAAAGATGTGGGAAATGCCCAGAGTGTTTTGGATGGAAACATTGATCCTTTTATCAATGCTTATTTAATCTGGCTGAGTACCGGTAAAAAGGCAGAATAAAAATGCGGACAAAAGAGCAGGATTGTGTGCATAAGATATAGAAATGTGTACACAGCCGGCTGTCAGAATGGAGGAAAGTATGGCAAATTATGTAAAACCAGTGGTATTCCTTTTGGGGAAAGAAATGTATGGCGTGGATATTAATCTGGTACAGTCAATTGAAAAAGATTTAAATGTTGTTCCTGTGCCGAATTCACAGAGTTATATTAAAGGAATTGTCAACATGAGAAATGAAGTCATTCCGGTATACAGCCTTGCAAGAAAATTTGGAAAAGAGCAAGAAGCAACAGCAGAAAGTACGATTATCATTAGTTCGGGCGGATTAAAGCTTGCACTGGAAGTGGATGAAGTGCTTGAAATTAATGATATTGATGAAAGTCATATTCTGCCAATGCCGTCCATGTTAGTCAAAGCAGATACACAGTATTTGGACCGGGTTGCCAATGTAGATGGTAAATTAATTTTATTACTTGATGTTGAAAAACTGCTTTCAGATGATGAAGCAGAAGATGTGAAAAAAATTACAGAAGAACTGCAGAACGGGTAAAGCTTAAATTGCTGCAAGGGGACATGGAGGTGGCAATGATGAAAAATGAAACAAAGAAGCAGACATTTGACAGAAGTGCGGGGGTTCTGATGTCAATCAGCAGTCTGCCGTCCGATTACGGAATCGGAACAATGGGCAAAGCGGCATATGAATTTGCGGACTTTGTCAGAGCATGTAACCATAAGTACTGGCAGGTACTTCCAATCGGATCAACCACGTATGGCGACAGCCCGTATCAGTCCTATTCGGCATTCGCGGGTAATCCGTATTTTATAGACCTGGATATGCTCGCAGAAGACGGTTTATTGCTAAAAAGTGATATGCTGGCAGTTGACTGGGGTGACGGAAAAGTTCCGGTGCATATTTCAGAGGAAGAAGCCGGAAACGGAAACTTTACGCAGAATACCGATATCGGACTGGGTAATGAGTGTTATGTCAGCTATGAAAAAATGTATCAGAACCGTTTTGCGGTACTGCGAAAAGCATTTGAAAGCTATAAAGCGGTACGCAGTGAAAGCAAGGTAAAGCTTGCAGCAGGACTGCCGGAGTATAAAAAGTATGATAATTTCATACGGGATAATGCAGACTGGATTGAAAATTATGCGCTGTTTATGGCGGTTAAAGAGCATTTTAACGGTGTTGTGTGGTCGGAATGGGATGAGGATATCCGCTTCCGGACCGAAGAAGGATTAAAAAAATACCGCAGTCTGCTCGCGGATGATATTGATTTCTGGATATTTGTTCAGTATGAATTTGATAAGCAGTGGCAGAAGCTTAAAAATTATGTCAATAGTATTGGTGTTGAAATTATCGGAGATATTCCGATTTACATGGGCTATGACAGTGCCGATGTATGGGCAGAGTCGCAATATTTCCAGTTAAATGAAGACCGCCTGTGCGAAAAAGTGGCAGGTGTGCCGCCTGATGCCTTTTCGGATTTGGGACAGAAATGGGGTAATCCGCTCTACGACTGGGATACGCTGGAAAAAGATGATTTTTCGTGGTGGTATCGCCGGATGCACAAATCCGCACAGCTCTACGATGTCATCCGCATTGACCATTTTATCGGCATTGTGAAATATTATACAATCCCTGCGGATATGCCGGATGCAAGACAGGGTGAATACTGCATGGGACCGGGAAAGAAATTAACCGATGTCATCAACCGTGCAATCGGCGATAAAAAGATTATTGCGGAAGACTTAGGTGTATCGGTACCGGAGGTCAATGAACTCTTAGAAGAAAATAACTATCCGGGAATGAAAGTACTGGAATTTGCGTTTGGCGGCGACAGAAAGAATCCGCATCTTCCACATAATTACACGCAGAATTGTGTGGTTTACGGCGGAACGCATGACAATGAAACATTGATGGGCTATTTTATCGAGCATCCGGACTGGGAACTCGGTTATGCGTATGACTATCTGGATACAAGGGATAAAGAACGTATGGTAGATCAGGTGTTCCGTGCCGCTTACGGCAGTGTTGCCAATCTTGTCATCTTTGCGGTGCAGGATATTTTAAAGCTTGGCAACTGGGCACGCATGAATACGCCGTCCACACTTGGCACGAACTGGAAGTGGCGTATGAAAAAAGGCGAATTAAATGACAGTCATATCAAAGATATGCGCTATCTGGCGAGTGTCTTTGGCAGAGAGAACAGCTGACAATCAGTACGGTACATGGAATGTTGTCAACGGACACGTAGAGTAGCAAATTGGCAGCTGCCATAAGATAAAAAGAACAGTTTCACACTGATAAGGGGATATTAAATATGCCCGGCAGTGAAACTGTTCTTTTTTGTATGTTCAAAAAATGATAACCGTGTTGGTATTTTTTTCTTGCATTTATCAGTAGAGTATGTTACTATTCTTTGCAGGGAATACAGTTGTCTTTTATGCGCGAACACTGAAAAACACTTGTATTTCCTACACAGACACAAACAATAAGATGGTGGATTATGGACGAAAATATTAAATATTATGTTGTAAAGCAGAAAGCACTGCCGGAGGTTCTGTTAAAAGTTGCACAGGCAAACCGGCTTATTGAAACAAAGGGGATTTCTGTTGCGGATGCCACAGAACAGGTTGGTATCAGCAGAAGTTCTTATTACAAATATAAAGAAGATATTTTTCCATTCCGTGATAACGTGAAAGGAAAAACAATCACATTTGTCCTTTCAATGGACGATGAACCGGGATTGTTGTCACTGGTGTTGAAAAAAGTTGCAGAATTTCATGCAAATATTTTAACAATTCATCAGACTATACCGGTAAACGGCGTCGCATCGCTGACATTGAGTGTGGATATTCTGCCAAGCACCGGAGATTCTTCAAAGATGATTGAGGAGATTGAACAGCTTCCGGGTGTGCGGTATTTAAAAATATTAAGTCGCGAATAGGAAAGGGTAGAGACGATGGCAAAAATTGCAGTATTAGGTTATGGAACAGTCGGTTCAGGTGTTGTTGAAGTACTTGAAACCAACAAAAATTCAATTGAAAAACGTGCAGGAGAAGGCATTGAGGTAAAATATGTCCTCGATTTAAGAGATTTTCCGGGCGACCCGGTTCAGGAAAAGATTGTACATGATGTAGACATCATTATTCAGGATAAAGAAATTGATGTTGTTGTTGAAGTTATGGGCGGCATTGAACCGGCATTTACATTTGTAAAAAAAGCACTGGAAGCCGGAAAGAGTGTCTGTACTTCCAATAAGGCACTGGTTGCGGAACACGGACCGGAGCTGCTTGCAATGGCAAAGGAAAGAAACTTAAACTTCATGTTTGAAGCATCTGTCGGCGGAGGTATTCCGATTATCCGTCCGTTAAAGCAGAGTATGGCGGGCAACCGTATCAGCGAAGTCATGGGTATTGTAAACGGAACGACCAACTACATTTTAACAAAAATGTCCGAAAAAGGCATGGATTATGCAGAAGCACTGGCACAGGCAACAGAGCTTGGTTATGCGGAAGCAGACCCGACAGCTGATGTGGAAGGATATGATGCAGGACGGAAGATGGCGATTATGGCATCGATTGCGTTTAATTCGCGTGTGACATTTCCACAGGTATATACAGAAGGTATTACAAAGATTTCAGCTGATGATATCCGTTATGCCAAAGAATTCGGCTATGTGATTAAGCTGCTCGGACTGGCAAGAAACACACCGGAGGGCATTGAAGTCAAGGTACATCCGATGCTGATTGATGAAAATCATCCGCTTGCAGGCGTAAAAGACGCATTTAACGCGGTGTTTGTACATGCCGATGCGATGGATGATGCAATGTTTATGGGCAGGGGCGCAGGACAGATGCCGACAGCCAGTGCAGTGATGGGTGATGTTGTGGATGTGATGAGAAATCTTGTCTATAATTGCTGCGGCAGAGTGGGCTGCAGCTGTTACAAGCAGCTTCCGGTCAAGCAGATTGGTGAAACAAAGAGCAAATTCTTCCTGCGGATTCATGCACAGGACAAGCCGGGCGTTCTTGCCAATATCGCAAGTGTCCTCGGCAACAACGGTGTCAGCATTGCGCAGGTTGTACAAAAGAGCCGTAAGGGCGGTATCGCGGAACTGGTGATTATTACCGATGAAGTACAGGAAAATAACTTCAATGATGCAATGACCATTTTTAGCGGAATGTCTGTTGTAAAAGAAATTTCAGGTGTAATCAGAGTTTATTAAGGTGGAAAAATGGCAGTAAAATATTATGCAGTAAGAAAGGGAATTAAACCCGGCATTTATAAGGACTGGAATACGTGCAAAGCAATGGTGACGGGATTTTCCGGTGCACAATATAAAAGTTTTACAACCCTGCAGGAGGCAGAGGCGTATATTAAAGAAGATGCAGAAACAGCGCAGGCTGGAAAAGAACCGGAAGTTTATGCGTTTGTCGATGGTTCATTTAACCAGAAGACACATGTATACGGTTATGGCGGATTTCTTGTCCATGACGGCGTTAAAGAAGTACTGCAGGGGTCCGGCAAAGATGCGGACATGGCTTCCATGAGGAATGTGGCAGGCGAGGTGCTTGGCAGTATGGCGGCGATTGA